>OIWO01000166.1_pt1 | contig 79303 bp, 69 predicted proteins | sample 1587641 | NCBI WGS metagenome assembly OIWO01 (sample SAMEA3888924, study PRJEB22519) | human gut metagenome | biome: human gut; feature: human-associated habitat; material: faeces | place: Denmark | collected 2010
TTACGTTTTCTCGCAAGCCCCCTCCAAATCGTTAGATTTGGTGGGGGTTATTGACAAAAATCCTCCTTACAGTTGAGTGATTGAGACGAATGGGAACGCTATGAGTGCTTTCCTACACCGAATCATCGCCGTCATAGCGCAGCAGACCCCGCCGCACGGCATCCGGCAGGACAAATTTCTTTTCGCCGGACTGCGGAAACTGTACGGTCATAACGGCTCCCTGACAGCTGACGATGGTTTCCGTGCCGAAGGCCGTATGGATCACCTTCCGGCCACGTACCGCACCGGCCATCAGCGCCGTCGTTTCCTCCGGCGTCAGGCTCCTATCCCGCTGCGGAACAGTTTGTCCGGCAGGAGGGATCGCTATCCGCGGCTTTCCCTGAACGGTGGTGCGGCTGGGTGCGGCCCGCAGGACCCGCCGACGGTCATACATCTGGCCGACGGTCAGAGTTTCCGTTTCGCCGTCGGTGTAGGCGATCATGCAGTGCCCTTCGCAGGCGGCCCTGATGGTGCCCCGGCCCTTTTGCCCGTGGTAATATGCTTTTCCGCAAAGCTCCTCCCGCAAGGCGGCGAAGAGGTCATCTTCCTCGGTTTTTTCCACCGGCAGCTCCCGCCGCAATTCTCTGATAAACGCAGAGCTGCGGTCGAGGCAGGAGAACAGGTACAGATGGTCCTTTGCCCGGGTCATCGCTACATAAAAGAGCCTGCGCTCCTCCTGATACCGCCGTTCCTCCTCCGGGCCCTTCGGTTCCGTAACGGCCGGCAAAATTCCATCCAGCACATCCAGAAGGTAGACCGTTTCATATTCCAGACCCTTGCTGTAATGGACGGTAGAGAGGATCAGCCCCTCCGATGAGGGGTCTGGCGGCGCGGCAACCAGCAGCCGCAGATAGTCCAGCCGGGCGACCAGCGTATTCAGATCGGCTTCCCGCTCCGCCAGCAGGGTCAGGATCTCAAACTTGTTGGTGTCTAATTGCTGCTGTTCCACATAATCCTTGTAGCGCAGCTCCGTCCAGATCCGCTTCAGGCCCCGGGCCGCCGTCTCCTCCAAAAGCTGCGGCAGCAGGTCCATCAGTCCGGCAGCGCTGTCCCGGGCATACTGGGAGAGAGGGGAGAAGGTGAGCAGCTCCTCCAGAACCGTTTTCCCGGAGCGCTGACAGGCTTCACAGGCATATTCCGCGGCCTTTTTGGTGATGCCGCAGCCGATTTTATAGTAGATGCGGAGAAACACCTCCGTGTTCCTCCGGTCATTGGCAAAGGCGATGATGTCCAGAAGATCCGTCACTATCCGATGGGTGAAAAAGGTGTCATCCATCTGTCTGCATCGGTAGAGAAGGCCCTGCCGCTCCATCAGGTCGATCAGCGGCAGGGCGCTGTCGTTGTTGCGGTACAAGACCGCCGTCTGCCCATCGCAATGGGCCGCCATGTCCAGCAGCCATGCGTACTGGGCCGTGCGGTCTGCCGCCGAGATCAGGTGTACGTTCGCCCCGGACACTCTGGTGGGGCGGACGGTTTTGGGGCGGCGGTCCGTATTCTTCCGGATAAACCCGTTGGCCAGATGGAGGATCTCCGGCGTGGAGCGGTAGTTTTCCTCCATCAGCAGCACCCGGGCCTTGGGATAGGTCTGCTCAAACTGCATCAGCGCGTCCGGGTAGGCGGCCCGGAAGCCGTAGATACTCTGATCCTCGTCTCCGACCATGAATAGGTTGCCGGTTTTCCGGGCCAGCAGCTGAATGATGGCGTGCTGGATTTTGGAGGTGTCCTGCGCTTCGTCCACGCAGATATAGGGGAAGGCGTCCTGAAAATGGGCCAGAATATCCGGATAATTTTCCAGAATGGTCTTGGCGTAGATCATCTGGTCATCATAATCCATCCACCGGCGCTGCCGCAGCGCCAGATTGTACTGTGCATACAACTCCGGGAACTGGTCAAACCCGGTGTCTAATTCGCCGAGATCCTCTTTGCCAAGCATCATGTTCTTCACATAGGCGATCCCCTTGCGAAGCTCCTTGATCACGCTCTGTGTGGCGAACTCGCCGCTGAGTTCCCGGTACAGATCGGAAACGATTTTCGCCAGTTCTCCTTCATTTTCAACCACTGTAAAGGTGCTTCCACTGCCATGCGTCCGGGCATAAAAATCGATGATTTTAGAGGAAACGCCGTTGATCGTGCGAATCTCCGGGACCTGCGGACAGTCCTGACCAAAAAGCCGGACGAACCGCTTCTGCATCTCCCTGGTGGCCGCCTTGGTGTAGGTCATGGTCAGGATCGCGTCCGGAGAGATCCCGCAGCAGCAGAGCATATAGCCCAGCCGGGTCACCAACACCGTGGTTTTTCCGCTGCCGGGTACGGCTAAAAGCAACACTGCGCCGCCGACGGCGTGTACCGCCGCCAACTGCTGCGGGTTGAGCTGTGATGTGTATTTCCGGTCAAATTCGCTTCTGGTCATGCTGACGTTTCCTCTGGACTTTCTGTGGCGTTTGTATCCTGAATGGCAGATAGTTTCAGAATGATTGTAGCACAAACCGCTCTGAAACTCAATCAAATCCCATTTTCCATATGCATGGACTGTCTGCGCAGGGACATACAGATTCGCAGAAAGCGTTCTAAGTTTTCAGCTCCAGTCTGCGTATAGTATATATGCTTTACAGCGTTTCGCACTTGAATGTAAAAGTGAAATTCCCTATGTGATATACTCTGGAAAGAGAACTGCCGTAGATACCCGCCGTGGCGGTCATTGTCATGGCGGTCTGCAAGTGTCCCTCCATTCCCACGCTGATGGTCTCCACTCTGGTGGCTGTGGTGTTGGCGATGCTCGTTCAGGGGCAGTCGCTCTCCGGTATTTTGAATATTCTGGACAGCGGATTCTCCATTGACACCGCGCTGCCCGAGTTCAACCGGCTGGTGAACAGAGGCGGGCTGCAAAGTATGCTGTGGACGGCGGCTCTGGGCATCCTCGGTATGCTGTACGGCTCCATCATGGAAAAGACCGGCTTGCTGGAGGCTCTGCTATCCAAAATGGATCCTCTGGTGAAGTCTACCGGCGGGCTTGTCACCGCTGTTGTCCTGACGTGCACGCTGCTGCTGATGGCAACGGCATCTCAGACCTTGGCGATTGTGGTAGGCGGCAGAATGTATATCGGCGAGTTCAAGAAGAAAAACCTTCTGCCTCAGACCCTCTCCCGTACCTTGGAGGACTCCGGCACGATCATCAGCTCTCTGGTTCCGTGGTCTCTGTGCGGCGCCTATATGGCGGGCACCTTGGGGGTCTCCACCATGTCGTATCTGCCCTTTACCATGTTCTGCTGGCTGTGCCCTGTACTGGCCATTGTATATGGCTTCACCGGCAAATTCTTCTGGAAGACCGGCGAAAAGTCCAGCCAGAAAGTCTACCAGCTCAGCACATTGATGGAAGCGTCCTGATAAATTCGTTGAGATAAGACCGCACAAAGAACAGCTGCCACAAGTAAGCGAACAGGCTTATTTTTGTGGCAGCTGCCTTTTTCACGCGAGACAAGGTCATGCGGCGCCCGACAGAAACACCCGGCCAAAACTCACGTGAGACATATACAGCCCGCATAAATAGTGGCAGACACGGATGCGGCTGCCGGTATTTTATGGCAAACGAGATCAAGACCTCGTAAGTAGGAGAACGTGACACGCGGATCGCAAAAGCTGCGTGTAAGAATGGGAAACTGTGTCGGCGATCCGGGCGGCGTTATCGGCTGCGGGTATGGGCCGACTCCTCTGTATCGATATGTTGCTATTTTGCCGCAGGTTCGGTATAATTGCGTTATACCAGCGAAAAATACAAGAATGCGAGGAGATAATACAATGAAATTTCAAAGAGGTGTAAAATAAAGAAAATGCGCGTAAAAGAACGTAGTTTTTTCAAGGGTTTGCTGGTTTTTCTGTAAAATACGGTAAGCTGTTATAAAAGCTGTTAGGGGTAAATATAGGGGTAGAAATCAGCCCCTTATTCTGGCTTCGGAACAGCGTAAAAAGTTGCATTTTGTCGTTCTTTATGATATGCTCACCGTAGCGCTACCAGTTAACGGCGGCGGTTTGGCCCCCATTTCCGGGGGTAACTTCTTGCCCCCTGATCTTGCGAAAGGGGGGCTGCTCATGAGTACATCCGAAGTTCTTCAACTTTGCCTTGTCATCATCGGTATTTGCAGCCTGTTCATTCAGGCAAAAAAGAAGTAACCGCCCAGCCTCCAAGCAAGCGGTTACTTCTTAACCAAGTGGGGAGCTAACCATCTGCCGGTAGCGCCTCTTTCTATTTTCATTATAGCGATTTCTTTCGTGATGTCAAGTTTCGCTTTGCATAGAGCAGTTCCCCGCCGAGTGGCGGGGAACTGCTCATTTTATAGGGATTTACTTGCCCTGATAGGCACGATACAGGAACGTGACGATTTGTGCACGGGTGCAGCCATCGGCGGGGCTGAACGTGGTAGCGGACGTGCTGTTGGTCACGCCGTTCTCCACTGCCCATGCCACACAGCACCAGCGCAGAAGGAATCAGCCGCCACATCGGTAAAGCCGTTGACCGTGCTGGGAGCCGTGCCCAGCGCACGGTACAGGAACGTCACACTCTGCCCACGGGTGCAGGTATTGTTGACGCCGAAGGTGCCATCTGCCATGCCGTTGGTAACTCCGAGTTGACCGCCAAGCGGTTGGTAGAATACGCGTTGGAGCATCACAAAATCGGCGTTGAGGGTCAGACCATGGTCATCATTGACGAGTGTCAGATCATCTTCAACTGCCGGGACTTCGGGCGGAAGGATCGCGGCGCTTGGGTGACGCTGTTCTCCCAGCACCGGAAGCTGAACAACTACGGTTTCGGCGGTCTGCTGATCTCCCTGACCGGCATGACGTGGTTCGTTGCGATCGAATACTGGTACGGCGGCAACAAGCTCATGCTCAGTAAGCAGATTTTCGCGTATCACAAGAAGTACAGCAAGGTCTACGACAGCTATAAGCTCTTCAGCAATATGGTCAGCGCAGGCGGGGACGTCTGTGCCGGGGGGAACCGCGCGAGCGGTGGGCCCCGGGGAACGGCGGCCCCGACGTGCATGACCAGCAAGTGAAAAAGCGCTTGATGCGTCGGCTCGTCGCTGTACTCACTGTCATACAAAATTCGCAGCCTGGCACGTCGCAGCCTGGCACGGCTGCGGCTGCGGAACTGTAAGACGCCGGAAAAGTGCAGGAAACCGCACTTGACCCCCGGCTGGTAGCACGGGGGTGCTATTAGTCATGGTGGTTTGTACCAAAGCCTTTCATATCAATGGTTTGATGGTGATTTTATAGAGATACTGATTGACTGTCTCCGATTTACCTCAAAAATACATAATTGGGTTGATTTGGCGGAAATGCTGGGACTGCAAAAAGTAGATTGGGAGCAAAAGGCTCGTGACGGCTGGCTCTGTCATGAGTTCTTCGGTGGTATCCATCTCTATCACGGTGGCCGTGATGATGCCGGTGTGGAGCTGTCCGGCGCTGGCTGCCGGATGCTGGAAACCTGCAACGGAAATTCCTTCGATTGGATCGCCCTGTTTAGCTACATCCGGGAGCAGGGCGATGAAATGAATCCTCGCCCCGCTCCACTCTCCGCCGTGCCACACGGCACAGCAGCGCCACAGCCGTACTCATACGCCCTCACCTCCGAACAGCAGCGCCGCCACCAGCGTCTCCAGCTCCTCCAGCCGGGTCTCCTGTGTGGGATGCGCCGCGCGGTAGTCGGCCCGCAGGGTCTCCGAGCAGTCCGCCTTGCCGGACAACTCATAGTCCTCCGCCAAGGGCCTATATACCGCCCCATCCTCGTCCGTCACGCTGTCTGCCGTGTAACTCCGCGCGTTTTTGATGGTCAGCGCGGGCGTATTTGTCCCAAGCTTGTATAAATACAAGATCATGCCGTTTCTCCTTATATAAATTTACCGCCCTGTATAATCACGCCGCCGTTTCTCGTTACATTTCCGCCGCTGCCCAGCGTGGCTGGGACCTTGTCCGAAAGCATGGCCACCCCACCGAGATCGGTAAATACGCCGTACTTGCTGCCGCCGTATTCTCCCCCTAGTTCTGTTTCAATTATGTCGATATGCCCGGCACCAAAACAGTTGATAACCATTTCAAAATTATGAAATTTACAATCCCAAAGATCACAACAACCGCGGTTGACTGTTGTTGCGGCACGCCCGACCTGTCCTCCGTTAGGTGACACATAGCCGGTAAAGGAACACTCCCGCGCCATAACCTCGCTGGTCGAGCAGTAGACGCAGCTTTCACCATACGGTATGTTTGATCCAAGTTCCCATTTCAGCTTCTCCATTATCACCGGCGCACTGCAGTTTTTCAGTGTAAAGCCCCGCGTAAACACGCAGTCTCCCAAATTGTTCGCGTGGAACGAGAGGCTGCCATAGCCGTGAAAGTCCTTCACGTAAACAATGTCGGAATTCGTTCCGCTGAGAGTGATGTCATGATGCTCAGTCAGCAAGCGGGGAAGGGAGTTGAGATAGACTTGCAGCTCCGACGCAGGTATGGTGACGGCTCGGGATAGCACGCCGGTAGCCAGCACCTTTCTTCGCACCGGGCCGCAGTCGCTTTCAGTGATAAGACCGGCAGGGGAGCAGAGCACCTCTGCGCCGCCGTCCTTGCTGACGGTCTGGCGCAGGTAAAACCGCAGCACCGTGTCGCTTCCGGCCTGAATACGCGGCTGTTCTTTGACCTGATCGACCGTCGCTACAACAAGGAAGGCAATTTTAACATGGTTCTCACCAGCAACAAAAATCCGGCTCTCTGGCGTGAGGACTTTAATGAGGACTCTACACTTCTGTGTGCGCTGGACCGCATCTTTGATGAAGCTACGGTATTCAAGCTGCGGGGCGAGAGTTTCCGCGGGAAGAAACTGGATACAGTTTCTGTACAGACTGGCAAAGTAAAGGCCGTTGAGCTGCTGGCTGACCAGCAAGAAGAATAATATTTATTTGCCAATCTGGGTTGTTTGGTTTTTCTATCTGAGCTTTGATTAGCGATTTCAGTTGAGCCCGCAGTGGTTTTCCTGGCGAACGCTAACAATCCTATTCCGGGTCAAAAGTGGGTCAGGAACAGGGGACTCCAATTTTTCTGGCATGGTGCCCCAAATTTTTCTTGCGTGATGGAATGGCTCATGCTATTATAAAAGTGCAATCGCAAGCATGATATTAGGGGTTGATTATTTTGCCAAGAGGAAAACTGTTAAACGGTCTGGTAACGCAGCAAAAGGTATTACGGGCGGCGGCGGCGTTGTTCCTGGAAAAGGGCTACACCAGAACTACGACCGGAGAGATCGCAAAGGCGGCGGGCATCGGACAGAGCTCGTTCTTCCATGTTTTTCCCAGTAAGGAGGCACTGCTGCTGGAATTGGTAAAGCGGATGTTCAGCGGGCAATTCGCTCTGGCGGGGCAGCACAGCGGGGAACAAGATCCTGTGCTCCTGTACGCCGTGGAAACGGCCCTCCAGCTCCACATCGCCGAGCTGACCGAGCCGCTGCGGGAGCTGTATGTGATGGCATACTCCCTGCCCTCCATCGCGGCATATCTTTACAAAAGCACAACGAAACGGCTGCAAGTTATCTTCGGGCCTTATCTGCCGGAGGCGCAGCCCAAGGACTTCTACGAAATGGAGATCGCATCCGCCAACATTATGCGGGGGTTCATGTCGGTTCCCTGTGACGTGTATTTCACGATGGAGGCCAAGATCTCTCGCTTTCTGGACTGCTCGTTGAAACTCTATGACGTACCGAAGGAGAAGCGGGCGGCGATCACGGCGGCAGTCTTGCGGATGGATTTGCACACAATGGCTTTGGGCATCATCCAAAAGACCGTCCAGCAGGCGGAAAAAGGCTTTGAGGCCCTGACGGAAAAACAAATTTAGGCAAGGGGGTATCCCCTTGGAGAAGCCCAAACTCTTTCATCATGGAGGGATCACAATGAAAAGAAGATTTCTTAGCTTGCTTACCGCGTTTGCTCTGTGCCTGACCCTGATCCCCACAACAGCGTTCGCGGATGACGAGGGAAGGGGAGAAGATGTTTCCCCATGCATCTGCGAAACAGCCTGCACGGAAGAGGCCATGAACCCTGACTGTCCCGTCTGCGGCGCAGAGGACGCGCAGCCCGAAGATTGCCGCGCTCCGAAGCTTGCGGACGAAACCGGCAGCACGCCGACCCCTGAAGAAGACCCTGTCCCCGCCCCGGGCGGCGCGGATGAGGAGCAGTCTGGTAAGGAGCAGCCTGACGCACCCGCCGGGGACGAAGACCCGAACGCCCCCGCCGAGGACGAGGGATCATCCGCACCAGCGGATGATGAACTTGGCAGTGATGTCGTAGCCGCCGAAAAAAGCCCTGCCGTAATGCGGGCGGCGAATGGCATCAGTGCGCGGGCGGCGAATGGCACGATTACCCTCGGCAGCACCGTTCTCGACATCACACAAAGCTCTATAAGCAGCACTTACGATACGACCGGCGGCTTCAAGTATGACGCCGCCACGAAGACGCTGACGCTGCGAAACTGCACGATCGACACTTATACAAAGGTCTCGTCCGAGCAATTGCCCGGCATATTCAATTACTATAACGTCTTTCTCGACAGCCGTAATGTCGGGACGCTGAACATCGTGCTTGAGGGCAGCAATTACATTGGTGATTCCAGTAGCTTGAAGTATATGCCCGCCACTTCCGGTGTGAATACGCCGCGCTATCTCGGCATCTGGGGCAATACCGTCCGCTTCTCCGGCAGCGGGAGCCTGACCATTGAAGCCCAGACCTTCCCCATTCAGTCCGGCGGCATTGAGACAAGCGGGAGCGTGGATCTGACACTGCGCAGCTACATGAATGGAACCGTGACGCGGAGCATGGCCGTTGGCGCCGGGACGTGCGTCACCGCAGAGGCACAGGGAAACGATCTGGACTTCTACGCGCTCAATGTCAAGAACAATCTGACAGTGAACGGCACGCTTAATGCGACCACCAAGGGTTGTGTATACCAAAATGACTATCCCGTCGCCCTGCTTGTGGGCGGAACACTGCGCGTCGTCGGCGGTCAGGTGACCGCCACGAGCGACGGTCGGAACGGCAATGACGGCTGTCAGGGCTACGGCATCAAGGCCAATGTACTGGAGATCGGCGGTGGCGGAACCGTCCGCGCCTATTCCAACGGCTACAGTACGGAGACCAACCGATACGACGGCAAGGAAGCTATTTACGTTTCCTCGAACCTGACGGTCGACCTCGGCGGCTATCTGTACGCGAAAACACAGAACCCGATTCTTTCAAACGAGAATGAAAACGGCGCGCTGAAGGTCAACGGCCGCTGGGATCTTTCCGGGACCAATGGAGACACGGCATACACAAAGGCTGTCATAACAAAGCCGGTGAACGGCAGCATCTACAAGAATGTGATCCTCGGAACAACCGTAAGCCCTGAAAAAGAGGTGGAGATCAGCGGCATCCGAAATGCCGTGCTGGTGCTCAGCTACAATGAGGACCAAAACAGCAAGGGAAAAACCTGGTACTATCGCAACGCCGACCGCCCCGGGGATACAGATTCCATCAAGCAGAATGTTTACAGCTCCGGCAGCACGCAGCAGGAGCTGAACCTCAAAGAGGGCTTCAGCAAAGTCCTTGCGGCGGACTACAATAATTACTACGGCATCGACGTGCGGGAGGGTGAGCACACCGTCGTGCTCGATGGTCTTGCAATCGTGCGCGATCACACCTTTCTTACCGTGCGCAGCGGCGCGACGCTGAACCTGAAGCTCATAGGCAAGAGCTATCTGAAAAGCGGCAGCGCACCCACCATCTATGTGGAACAGGGCGGCACACTGAACCTCATCGGCGGGGGCATGGCGCAGTCCTCACTGGCGCTCATGGGCGGTCTTTCGGCGGCAAGCGGCGCAACTGTGAATTTCAAGGACTGCGCCGTTTACGCCGCAGGTAAGACCATCGGCGGAACGGGAGCCAACGTATCCGTTGAAAACTGCTGGATCAGCGCCGACTTTGCCGGAAACCTGCGCGTCACGCGCAGCACACTGGAGGGGGAGCACTCCGGCGGCACGGTGAAGATCGACCGTAGGAGCAACGCCAACCTGACGGACGCCTCCGGCAAGGCGGTCACCGGCGTCACGGATCACAGCGGCAATCCTGTTTACCGGACAAAGGTCGAGCTGGAGGACATGAACCAGAGCCGGAACCTCATGATGATCACCTACCGCACCGACGCTACCAGCGGCACCATGCAGTCGACTTTTTGCCCGTTGGTCACACAACTGCGCGTGAATATCCCCAACACTGTCAACGATGACATTATTAAGGATCTCACCATGCTCGTCGGCGACAACACTGTCTACCTCTGGCTTCCGGCTGGTACAAAGATCATGAGCGTGGAGGGCTTTCAGGACGACGGCAGTTCGCCGGTCGGCTTCATCCATGATCCGCAGAAGGGCGCGCCCATCATCACCACCGCCGACAACAGCGCCAGCGGCAAGATGATCCTGCTCAACCTGCTCCTCGCCTCGGGCGTGCTCGCCTTCCGCGGCACACCCGGCGGAGACAACACCGCGCTCTGTGCGGGCTATCTGGGGGACTCTGCAAAGGACACCTGGATCGACTATCACCCTGAGAAGGACGTCAAGCTCCAGGCGGATTGGAAGTTTATCACAGACTTCGGCATCCGTATGCTTACAGGCGGCGAGGCGGAGGTCAAGCTCAACGGACTGGACCTGAGCGGTCCGAACAAGCGCGTGGAGCTGGATGACCGCTCGAAGCTCTCCATCGTGCTGATGGAAAACACTGAGAGTGTCATGAGGTCCAACGAAGGCAGCACCGATGCGGTCTGGACGCTCAAGGGTTCGGGCGGTCTGACCATCAAGGGGCAGTCCGGCGGTGAAAAGCTGACGCTCCGCGGCGACCACGCCATGGACGGCAGCACCAGCGCCTCCCTGACATTCAATGGCATCACGCTCATCAACAACTGCACGAACAAACCGGGGACGATGCTTGGGAAACTCACCATCTCAAACAGCCTGGTCTTCGGTCTTGGCACGGTCAACTGTGCCAACATTGTCATCAACGGCGGCAGTGTCGATCTGGATGTTCCAGTGAACACGGTCGTGAAAGATTCCAACGGCAATGAGCTGAAAAAGGTCACCCTGACCCTTTCGGAAAAGAACACCGCGGTAGAGGATGTCACCCTTTCCGGACTTCCGGTCAATGCGACATTTGACGACAGCCGTATCACCACCGACGGCAGCGGCAAGCTCTACCTTTGGATACCCAAGGATGCAGAGGTGGAGACTGTGACCGTCGGTGGGAATAAGTACTATCCCAAGTCGGACGGCAGCATGACCCTCGGCGATGTGCCGGTGTTCACCAGCCCGACGGAGGATGTCAGCTGTGTGGTCGAGAGCAGTGAATACATGACTCTGACCGTTGAAGTCACCGGCACGCCCGCGCCCGCGCTGCAATGGCAGGTCAGCCGGGACGGCGGCAAGACCTGGGAGAATATCGAGGGCGCGACGGAAGCCACCTATCAGGCGCTCCTGCCCCTGTCCCTGCACGGCGCAAAGTTCCGCTGCGCGGCGACGAATAAGGATGGCACGACATATTCCCATACATTTACCGCCTACTACTGTCCCGCATATCTGCGCGGCGCGGCCTCGCCCATGCGGGGAAACGGTGAATTCATTCAGGGCGAGATCGCGACCATTACCGCCGGTTTTTACGACGGCCAAACCCGGTATCCCATAAGCTCTCTGACGGGCGTCACAGCGGAATACCGCTGGAAGTACTGCAGAAACGTTATGCCAACGGAAGAGGAGTGGGCTAAGATCCCACCCGCGGGCGAATCCTATCCCATCACCATCACGGATGAAATGGACTATCAGTGTGTTTGTTTCCATGTCACGCTGACCTATCCCGGCAATACGGTCAAGACCGTGACCGGTTACTGGCGGCTCCTTGTGTGCGTCACACCTGTGGTCACGGAGCAGCCGCAGAGCGTGTCCGCGGCTGTGGGTGATTCGGTGACATTCTCCGCCAAGCTGATCAAGCAAAATCTCAACACACTGGAGTATCAGTGGCAGAGCAGCACCGACGGCGGCCAGAGCTGGACGGACATCGAAGGCGCCGGCGGCAAAAGCTATATGGAGGACGATTGGAACTACATTCCCAGCTATACGATCCCGTCCGTCACGGCGGCACAGAGCGGCCAGTTGTTCCGCTGTGTGCTCTGGAACACGAACAACCATACGGGCAGTGACCGCGTGAGCACGCCTCCCGTATACTCCGAGCCCGCGACGCTCACCGTGACCCCGCCCGCGCATGAACACCGCTACGGCGATTGGAGCAAGGACGGTACGAACCACTGGCACGAATGCACCGATGCGGACTGCCCGGAACAGTCCGAAAGCATCAAGGACAAAGCGGCGCACATCTACGACGATGATGCGGATACGACCTGTAACGTCTGCGGCTATGTCCGCACCGTGACGCCCGAGATCATCCCTGTTTCCCAAATCACGCTTAACAAGACGGAAACTTCGATTTCTGTTGGAAACAGCGAAACGCTGACCGCCACGGTCGCGCCTGAGAACGCCGCCAACAAGGCTTTGACTTGGGCATCCTCTGACGAGGATGTTGCCACCGTAGCCCCTGACGGCACCGTGACGGCGGTCAAGGCAGGTGCCGCGACGATCACCGCCACCGCGACGGACGGTTCGGGCAAATCTGCCACCTGCAAGGTCACCGTGACCGACGGCACCACGCCCTCTCAGCCCGGCGGCTCTACGGGCGGCAGTTCCGGCGGTTCTTCCTCCGATGGTGGCGGCGGCTCCAGCAGCACGACGCCCACCAAGCCTGAGACCGCCACCAAGCCGGACGGTACGAAGGTGGAGACGGTCACAAAACCCGACGGCACCAAGGTGGAGACCACCACCGGCAAGGACGGCTCCGTGACCAAGACCGAGACGAAAACGGAGACGAAACCGGACGGAACGAAGGTCGAGACCAAGAACGAGACCGAGACCAACAAGGACGGCTCGAAGGTCGAAAGTGAGACCCGGACCGAGACCAAGAAGGACGGCACGGTGACGGAAAGCAAGACCGAGACCATCACCTCCAAGGACGGGACGAAGTCTGAAACGAAGTCGGAAACCAAAACCGACAAAAACGGCGTGACCTCCGGCACGGAGACCACCAAAACCACCACGGCCAACGGCTCCACCGGAATGACCATCACCACCATCGAGAACGGTGAAAGCAAGACGGCGGCGGAGGCGAAGGTCAGCAGCAAGGCCGTGGAGGATGCCAAGAAGAACGGCGAGGCGGTGAAGGCTCCCGTGGAGGTGGAGGCTTCCCGCAACAGCAATACCGCCCCCACCGTCAAGGTGGAACTGCCCAAGGGCACAGGCGAAACGAAGGTGGAAATTCCCGTTTCCAACGCGACCCCCGGCACGGTGGCAGTCCTCGTCCACCCCGACGGTACGGAGGAGATCTTGAAGGACTCCATTCCCACGGAGGGCGGCATCCGGCTCACCGTGAATGGCGGCGCAACGGTCAAAATCGTTGATAACTCTAAGGATTTCATCGACACGCAAGACCACTGGGCCAAGGGCGCCATCGATTTTGTCAGCGCCCGTGGGCTGGTGAACGGCATGACCGCCACGAGCTATGCGCCCAACAACTCCACCACCCGGGCACAGCTGTGGACGATTCTGGCACGGCAGAACGATGCGGACTTGACCGGCGGCGCGACCTGGTTCGAGAACGCGCAGAACTGGGCAAAAACCAAGGGTATCTCTGACGGCGCGAACCCCAACGCCGCCATCAACCGCGCCCAGATGGTAACGATGCTGTGGCGGGCCGCGGGCCAGCCTGTGGCGGGCGGTGCGGCGAGCTTTACCGACGTCTCCGCTGACAGCTACTACGCGCAGGCCGTGTCTTGGGCCGTGGAGAACGGCATCACCACCGGCGTGGGCGGCGGTCACTTCGACCCCACCGCCACCTGCACGAGAGCGCAGATCGCCGCGTTCCTGGCACGCTCCATGAAGTGACGCAAAAAAACAGCTCCGGTCCCTTTTACGGAAAGGGACCGGAGCTGTTTGCTATGAACTGCGGCTGTTTTTGTAAAAAGCGGGACACATTTTGCGCCGCTGGAATCAATGATGGCCACCCGGCCTCAGAGTAAGCGCCTCATAATCCACCGTCTGGCAAGATCAAAGTAGAGATGAGATAATTGAGACCGAGGTATCAAAAGCCCCATCGGTACCAAAAGCCTCAAGGAGGTCTCAGGAATGCCGGACGAGTTTCAAACCCTGAAAAAAGAGAGATGTATCGAAATCATAAAAGCGTACAACGGAAGCGGTATGCCAAAGCGGCAATGGTGCCGGGAGCATGGAATCGGCTACAGCACGTTCATGCGTTGGCAGAGGAGCCTGCGAAATGAGCTTGCGGGAGAGATCATGGTTACACAGGCAGCGGTTGTCTGCTCATTCGATTCAAAACCGCAGACAGAACTATATGTATTGCAATCATATACCGTAAAGGAAATCGACCAATATCTCTGGCAATTAGGAAAGGCGAATTTTCCCAAGAAATACTGACGGTGCGTGTATGGCAAGCGTAAAAAGAGGGCAAAGCGCCTAAGCGGGGGAGACGTTCACTTTGTCAAAACAACTGTCACCCCCCCTCCCTGGCTCGCCCTTCCCTTAATTGAACAAAAATATCATTTTGTTCAATTGCTATCAGTGAGGCTCAAGACGGCGTCTACGTATTTTGACAAAGTGAGCTTCCCCTTTTAGGCCATTTTTTACGGCTTAGGGGTGAACTTCTCTTTGTCAATTTGATTGTGTCATGATAGGATAATCTTGGCCACATTCTGCGGAAAGTGGAGCAGGACGGCTTTTTGGAGGACATCGTGGTCACGCCCGACGGCGAGAACACATGGCGCATCATCAGCGGACACCGCCGGGTGATGGCCGCCGAGCTGCCCCCGCCTCCGCCCAAGCCCGCCCCGGCCGCCAATCCTCTGCGGACGGTGGATTCCTTTGGCCGGGCCGTCCGCCGCTCCACCGCCCAGCTGAAGGCGCTGGATCTCTCCGCCGACGTGGACCGCACCACCGCCCGGAAAAAGCTGGACACCTGCCTTGCCAATCTGGAAGAACTGCGGCGAACGGTGGAAGCCCTGAAAGCCGGTCTGGACGGCTGATCTCCCCCCCTGCCCCGCGCCGTCCGCGCCGCGCAAAACCGCATAGAAAACAACGGTAACGGGACGCGCATGCGTCCCGTTACCGTCATATTGGCCGTCTTTTCACCCACGCGCAAATCATTTTTACAAAGGCCGCAAGGAGCGTATCATGCAAATTTTTGTTGAAAAAGTCGAAAATCCAAATCAGGAGTTTTGGATCTGGAAGAAGAAAATCACAAACAGACAGACGGAAGGCATCTACCCGTCAACGGTTTCAAATGTCGGCTCCGGCATCAGTGCAGCGATTTACCAAAAGGATGAGGCTGGTCATGTTACTCAAATCGCACAGCTACAGCTCCCTGATTACGAAAAGCTGGTCGAGTACTATTCTGCCGGAAAAGAGATCAATTTAAATTATACATACATCGATGACTTCGCATGGCTTGGGGATGAACTGCCTTATGAGGTGGAATCACTTCCCTATACGGAACGTGAAGGCTTTTCCGCGCGGTGCGCCCTGCTGAATAACCATGGGGAACCGGCTCACTTCCACATCATGCAGTCAAAACTGAAAAAGGGTGATATGGATTTTTCCTATTCGGGCTTTTTCAACCTCAATCTGGATCTCTGCAATTTAAGCGTTGAACAGGGAAATCTTGTATTCGATTTTGCGCGCTTTGATCATTCCAATATTTCTGTTGGAATGATCGCGTGCGGAGGAAATCCGTACTTTTCTCCGGAAATTTCTTTCCGTTATATAAAAGCGGATACCGTAAAAATAGATACGATGCTGATGTCGCAAAGCCTTTCTCTGGATTTCTTATGTGCAAAAACCAGCAACACGACTATTTCATTAGATCCTCTTCCCACTACATTTAAAGAGATCTGTTTTGTGAAAGCCGCGGCAAATACCGTCACGATAACAAATGCGGAAATCGACACCGTGGATATCAGAGAGGCACATATTGATTCCTTAACGTTTCAGCGGTGTAAATTTCTCGAGTATGCTGAGATCGGCGGCCATATACAGGAGCTCCATATAGATGACTGCATAAACGCGGCTGTATGGAAGCTCTCTGTGCCGCAAGCCCAAACCCTCACCCTTTCCGGAACGATCAATACGGGAAGGATCTGCTTCACGGATTTTGTATCCGCAATTCCACCGCTTACCGCCGCATCCTCCAGCGATCCCGCGCAGCTGCTCATGTTAAAAGAGAATTTCAGGCAAACCGGCGAGTATGAGAATGAGGACATCTGCCATCTCTATTTTCAGAGATCTAAAACGAAATGTGAGCGGAATCGTCTGAAAAAGGCAGGGCGATATATGCTCGATGGCATAAGCGGCTATGGGACCAAACCATTCAGAATGCTGTTGGTGATCCTTGCGGTGATCGTGCTGTTTGGTACGCTATATTATTGCGCGCCCTTTCTGTCCTTCCATGGCGCAAGCACATGGCTTGAGCATATTTACGCGAGCGGGATAACCTTTTTCGCTGTTGGCTACGGTGATTTATTTCCGCTGAATACCATTACAAAAATGGTGTCTCTGGCAGAGGCTTTCCTTGGCGTCACGTCCACAAGTTACTTCTTGGTACTGCTGTCGCGGAAGGTCATACGCTGAGAGCCATCACCATCCCATACCCGTCAAGCCGGAGCTGAATAGCCTCCACGCAGTCATTTCAATTGGAACAGCCTTGTTTTCCCGCCTTTTAATCGCTATACTGTAAAAAAAGAGAGGTATTATGGACTTTTGGAACGCTATGTCTTTTGGCGCCGCAGTCGGGGACGCGCTTGGCTTCAACGCCAGCCAGAAAGCCGCTTTGCAGCTCATGGCCATGCAGCCGGACAAAGTCCCGCAAAAAAACGATTCCGTGCGGGTCGACATTGAAATGGACCCGGAGGCGGCCGAAGCCTTGGAGTTCCTTGAACAATTTTCGGAGGAACCCTTGATTTGAGCACCAACTGAGCAATCCGGCTGCTTATAGCCATCTTAGGTTTGAAGAACAGTTTGCCCTGAGGGGCGATGCCGAATGGAACAGGAGTTATCATGGATGATGATATGATCTATTACGCGAAATCTCCAAATTCCCAGGGGTATCAGCAGACGGTAAAAGAACACTTGCAGGCGGTCGCGGAGTTTGCCCGGAAGTTTGGAGCCGCCATAGGACTGGACACAGCCGCGGAGCTGGCGGGACAGACGCATGATTTCGGAAAGTATTCTCAGGCGTTTCAGGAGGTACTCAGAGGCACCCGGATAGGAGTTGACCATGCCATGGGCGGCGCGTGCTATTTGGAGGCCGTTTACAGGGGCAGCGTTGGTGCCCGCCCGGTAATCGAGGCGGTCAACGGCCATCATAACGGTCTTGTGGCTTATGACGAGATCCGTAGCGAACTGCACGCCGTTGCCGATCCGCGCAAAAGGCCCTGCGGGAACGGCGGAAAGACGCCTGCCATCGAAGATACAGAGCAGCTGCAAACGGCAAGCACCGCGTTCAGAAAAGACTTCCCTTCCTTCAGACCGCCGATGCTTTCCGCTCCGCCCATTGCTGAATTGGAGTCCATGCTGTATACCCGGATGCTGTTTTCCTGTCTGGTGGACGCAGACTATACGGCCTCTGCCTTGAATGATGACAGCACCTATTTGGATCGTGCGGAAAACAACAGCTTTGATCCGCAGGCGCTTTTGAAAAAGCTGACTGAATACCGGGACGGCATCCGGCAATCATCCACGGCGGACAGGAGCCTGAACACATATCGGGACCGGGTATTTGAGCAGTGCGGGAAAATGGGCAATGAGCCGGAAGGGCTTTACACATTGACGGCACCTACCGGAACCGGAAAAACGCTTGCTCTTCTGCATTTTGCCCTGCGGCACTGTCAGGAGCACGGAAAGCAGCGCATCATCGTGGTCCTTCCCTTTTTGACCCTGGCGGAGCAAAGCGCGGAGGTCTATTCAAAAATAATCCCCAATGTTCTGATCGATCACAGCCAGAGCGATCTGCCGGAGGACGCATGGGAACTGGCTGCCCGGTGGAGCGCGCCGGTGATCATCACAACGTCCGTCCGCTTTTTTGAATCGCTGTTTTCAGACCGGCCCGCCGCTTGCCGCAAGCTCCACAACATTGCAAACAGCGTCGTGCTGTTTGATGAGGCGCAGAGCCTTCCTGCCGATTTGACCTCGGTTACACTGCGGGCGGTAAATGAATTGTGCGGCCGATACCACACGACAATGGTATTTTCTACGGCAACGCAGCCGGATTTCTCCGCGCGAAAAAACCTGACCTGGAAGCCGAGAGAAATTCTGCCGGAGTCTGGGGAGATGTTCCGCGCCCTGCAGCGGGTGAAGGTGGAGTGGCGGTTTGGAGAGGACACACCGCTGGAAACCATTGCGGAAGAGATGTCCGGACAGGACAGCGTCTGCGCCATTGTCAATCTGCGCCGCCATGCGCGGCAGATCGTCGGCAGGCTTTCTGAGCTCTGCCCCAAGGATACCGTCTTTTACCTTACCACAGATCTGTGCCCCGCTCATCGGAGCAAACAGATCAAGCGCATCCGGGAGCGGCTGAAAAACAATCTTCCATGCCGAGTGGTGGCGACCCAATGCATCGAGGCGGGTGTGGACCTGGATTTCCGGACGATGTACCGGGCCTTGGCTCCGCTGGACGCCATCATTCAGGCTGCCGGACGGTGCAACCGAAACGGCGGGGCGATGGGACGCGTGACGGTTTTCTGCCCGGCTGACCCGCGGATGCCCTATCCGGATCAATGGTACAGCAATGCCGCCGTCACGGTGCAGGAGATGGAACCGCCGTTTTCCATTCATGACCCGGAGAATATCCGAGAATACTACCGGCGGCTGTTTCACGGCAAAAAAGACAAACAGAAACTGCGGGCTGCCATTGACAGCCGCTCCTTTGCGCAAACCGCCGCAGAATACAAGCTGATCGACAACGCCGGTGCTCAAGCGATCGTCCCTTACAGCGGCGCCGATGTGTCTTATGCAAGCATTGCCAAGCGGATGCGGGATGAGGGCGTTACCCATGCGTTATTAAAGGAAGCCGCGCCCATTACAGTGACCTGCTTTGCTAAGAATTTGAAGATTTACGCGGAGGAGATCCCCTTTGCCGGTCACGGGAAAACACAGACCGCGGGCAGCGGTGTCTTTCTGCTTTGCCCGCAGTATACCGATTTGTATTCCGACGAGCTTGGCTTACATCTGCCGCAGGAAGAAAGCTTTGAGTCAATATTCTGAAATGTTTACGTCATAGCACGCTATGTGTCCTTTTTATCGGACACATAGCGTGCTATTGTGATTTATGTACATAAAAGAGGAGGTTTTTCATTGACTTTCTTGTGCATTGTTTTATGCTATATATGACAGCTAAATAGTTGATGAGTAGAAATATATAGAGTATGATTTGTCCGCCCTGCCTGGAAAACGGGACTGGGCGCGCAAATCACGGAGGTGAATTCTATTTGAAGGAAGTTGTTATCGAGGTTTGGGGGGACTTTGCCTGCTTCACCATGCCGCAGGCGAAGGTGGAACGGTTAACTTACCCCTTCCCTCCCCCGTCGGCTGCCAGAGGGATCCTTTCCGCGATCTACATGAAACCGAAAGAATTCCTGTGGAGAGTCCATCGCATCGAGGTGCTGGAGCCGATTCGCTATATCAGCTTCAAGCGCAATGAGATCAAATGCACCGTCAGTTCAACGCCGGTCTCCGCAGAGGAGGAACGGACCCAGCGGCAGACGACCGCCCTCCAGAACGTGCGCTATCGCATCGCCGCGTCGATCATACCGCGCCCGGCCTTTGTGGGGCGTGAAACGCAGCTGTACGAACAGGCCCTGCGGCGTATTCGCGGCGGAAAATGCTATTTTCAGCCGTCCTTGGGCTTGCGGGAGTTTACCTGCTACTTTGATGAGAGTGACGGCACTCGGCCTCCCATTCAGGAATCTCTGGACGCCGGACTGATGGTCTATGATCTGTTTACCCCGGAAGATGTGGGGGTCACCAAAAAAACAAAAATTCAGATGTCTCTGTTCCATGCGGTGATGGAAAACGGCGTCATTTCCGTTCCGCCTTATGAGAGCCCGGAGGTTTTGAAAGGAGGGGCAATCCATGCTGAAGGCGCTGTATGATTATGGGCTCCGCCGACAGTTGACGCTGCCCCCCGGTTTCATTGAGAAAACCGTCAAGGCATATATCTCCCTTTCAGAGGACAACGACCGTGTCAGCATCTATCTGGGCGATGATGAGCAGCTGCCCTGCCCGGACATGGGAAGTCTCGCGCAGGGCAGGGACAAATGCAACGTTCTGGTGGAAAAACGGTCCATTGTGATTCCTGACGCACCGGCGGACGGGGCTAAGCCCGCCGCCAAGAGCGCTTTCTTTCTGGAAACGCTCCGCGACGCGTCGGAGGAGGAGCCGCTGCTGAAGACCTGCGTCCGCGCGTTGGAAACCCCCGAAATTGCGGAGGCCATCCGGGCAAAGTTGGATCACATGAAGATAAAGCCGGGTGACAGGGTCTCATTTCGAGTCAACGGAAACTCCATGGTGGAGTCTGAAAATATCCGCCGTTGGTGGCGGGAGTACCGAAAGCGGTTTGCCAAGGGGGATGCTTCTCCGACAGAGTTGTGCCTGATCACCGGCGAGCCCACGGCTCCCATGATGACGACCACCTCCATTCAAGGCCTGCACGCCGTGGGAGGGCACCCCAAAGGAGATGCTCTGATCTGCTTTGATAAGTCGGCATTTTGCTCCCACAATCAGAAACAAGCAGTCAACGCGCCCGTTTCCGAGGAGGCGTTCGGCGTGGTGAAGTCGGCGCTGGACGATCTGCTGAAGGATGCGCCGATCCTTGCGGGCATGAAGTTTGTGCACTGGTTCGACCGGGAGATCGCCCAGGAGGAGGACCCGTTCTGTACCCTTGACTTTGGCTTTGACAGGTCAGAGCAGGCGCCGGAAACGGTTCCCGTCAATCCGGCCGCTAAGCGGAACATGGCAGACCAGGTCCCTGAAAGCGTCTATTCCGGTCAGGCGGCTCCGGATCTGGACGGCACGTCCTATTACATCTTGCTTCTTTCCGGCGTAAACAGCCGCGTTATGATCCGCAGATTTGAGCGGGGCAGCTATGCTGGCCTGCGTCAGAATCTGCGTCAATGGTATGACGATCTGGCATTGACCAATCAATCCGGCACAGGGAACATCAAACCGGTGAAGCAGACCGCGCGCCTGCTGCGCCTGCTGAAATTCCAGAAGGGCGACACCCGCCCGCTGGACAGACTGTCCAAGGAGCTGGCCGGATTGACCCCGGCGGTGATTCAGGCCGTTCTTTCCAACGGAACTCTGCCGGACGCCGTCGCGGCAAAGGCGCTGGCCTATATCCGCTCAGAACTGCTGAGCAGTGACGACAGTGACAGACAAAGTGCGCAAAGTCCTCTGCCCAACAGTCTGGCCTGCCAATGGCTCAAGGTCTGGCTTCTGCGAAAAAATCGAATGAATCATCAGGAGGTACCGATTTTGGAAGAATATAATTTCAACCTTCCCAGCACCGCCTATCACTGCGGCGGTTTGATGGCCGTTTACGCGGCAATTCAAAAGGCTGCGATGCCTGATGTCAATACCGGCATTGTGGAGCGCTACTATGCCTCCGCCATTCAGATGCCCGCGCTGGTCATCGGCCAGCTCAGCAGCCGTTCCAACCACCATCTGGAAAAAATGGAGAACAAATGGCTTGCCAATCAATATCAGGAAAAGCTGCGGCAGATATCCGTTGCGCTGGGGACCTCCATTCCCGCTACGCTGAATCTGGAGCAGCAGTCCTATTTCGCACTGGGATACTACCAGATGGGGGCAAAACTCAGTCAGGAGAAAAAAGAACGTTCCGCTGCCGGTGAAAAAGCGGCAGTCGAAGAATAAGGGGGAGGTTTTACCATGGCTATTCAGAATCGATACGAATTCATCTACTATGTGGCGTGCTCCAACTGCAACCCGAACGGCGATCCGGATATGGGAAATATGCCCCGCATCGACCCGCAGACGATGCAGGGCTATATCACTGACGGCGCTACCAAGCGCCGCATCCGCAACTATGTAGAGCTGGCCTACCGGGACAAGCCCGGAATGGGCATTATCATTCAGCAGGCGACGAATATCAACCGCCATATTGCCGAAGCCAAGCGAGCCGCCGGCGTGGAGGACTGCGCGAAAGCCAAGGAGGCTGTTTATGCCGGCAGAAAAAAGGCCTGCGAGCTTTTCTACGATGTGCGTGCGTTTGGCGCGGTCATGTCCACAGGCCCCAATGCCGGTCAGGTGCGCGGACCGGTACAGATCACCTTCGGCAAGAGCCTGGACCCGGTGCTGCCGCTGGATATTTCCATTACCCGCATGGCAGTTGCGGACAAGGTGAAAGATGGCGCTGTTGTGGAGGACTACATGGCTTGGGAGGAAGCCCAGCCGGAAGATAAGCTCCGCACCATGGGCCGCAAGCAGATCATCCCCTTCGGCCTGTATGAGGTTCGCGGCTTTGTCAGCGCGAATCTGGCAGAGGAAACGGGCTTTGACGAAGAGGATCTGAATGTCCTCTTTGAGTCTATTTTGAATATGTACGAGCATGACCGCTCCGCCAGCAAGGGCGAGATGGCGGTGGTTTCTCCGCTGATCATTTTCAAACACGTTGGCACGGACAGCGACGCCGAGCAGAGAGTGCGGCAGGCGAAGCTGGGCTGTGCGCCGGCTCATAAGCTGTTTGATTTGGTCAAGGTCACAAAAAAGGCCGCGGTGGCGTATCCCCGCAGCTATCGGGATTACGATGCCGTGGTGAAACTGGACAAGGTGCCCAGCGGCGTGCGGATCGGCTTTAAGCCGGATCCCTTCTCCCCGATCGTCTGGGACGCGCTTCCCGACGGAGAGGACTGGTTCTGCCGTGGATGACTGGGAGCCGATCCCCCTTTCACGGCTGTCACACGCCGGTTTCTGCCTGCGGCGTGCCGCGCCGGTGTGTGCGCCCCCTATTCTGGGGCGTGAGTAGAAATACCTACACCAACGCAACCTTTTATCACAAAATGGTGTCGCCCCCCATACGGGGGCGTGAGTAGAAATTCCCGTAGCTCCACCACGATGGAGTCGAACTCCGGGTCGCCCCCCACGCGGGGGCGTGAGTAGAAATTCTTTCCTCTGACGGCGCTCCCATGCTGACGATGTCGCCCCCCACGCGGGGGCGTGAGTAGAAATATGAATGTATTCCACCATGTCCACCCACTCCTTACGTCGCCCCCCACGCGGGGGCGTGAGTAGAAATTGGCAGCGCAATGCCCAAATTGGGGAAATGGGTAGGTCGCCCCCCACGCGGGGGCGCAAGTAGAAATGGCAATGGTAACGGGCCACGTGCGATACGGGCACGTCGCCCCCACGCGGGGGCGTGAGTAGAAATAGCGTGTAGAAAACACCGTCATAGCCAAAGAGCGCGTCGCCCCCCATGCGGGGGCGTGAGTAGAAATCTGAACTCTCTGGGCGGTCTCGGCGGGATGCTGCTGGTCGCCCCCTACGCGGGGGCGTGAGTAGAAATCCTATTTGTCCGGTTTAAATGTGTTATCATATTTCGTCGTCCCCCACGCGGGGGCGACCAGAACGGAAAGGAAGAGAGACGATCAGTCCTCCCTCCTTCCTACAAAAAATTTTCACCCGAGGGTCTCTGATGATACGAGACCCTCGGGCATCTTTTTGACCGAATGCTTATTGAGCGCCTACAACTTTCCGTCCGCTTTTCGACGCTCCAGCCGTTCATTTCACGCGCAGCGTCCACCCTTCGCCGCCGCAGGCGGACGCAAGCGCCGCCGTTACCGGCGCAAGCGAACTCACCGGGCCAAGCTGTAAGAGCAGGACCGGGTGCGTATCATCCATCAAAATGTCTAAGCGCATCTTTTCTTTGAGTGCGGAGACGGTCGCATCCTCCGCGGCCACATGCTCCAACACGCTGTACTGTGCGTAAACTTCCTCTCCGCACCCATGCTCCGCCATCCACCAGTAAACGTCCCGTAGGAACGAACCCGGCATTTCAGAAAACACGAACGCACAGCAGTCCTTCCACTTGCCCATTTCTTCCAAAACCGCGCCGCCGCTGTCCAACGCCAGCTGCTTGAAGCGCGCTTTCTGCCGCGCCCAGACATCTGAACGGGAAAGATCCTCGACGAGCACCATCGAGGGCGCGCTTTGCAGCATCCGCTCCGTCAGGCCATAGACGAGCCGGTAAAACCGATCCTGCCAGGACCGTTCTCCCGGTGGGCAGACCGCCTCTGCCCAGCAATCGCAAAGGCCATAGTACCCTTGCCCGCTTCGGTCAGCCTGCCACTCCCGAAATGCTCCCCGCACCAGCCAGAATTCTTTCTCAGCCGGAAATGTCCGTTCATCGGTTTCCGATGCGCTCTTTTTTCGCCCCAGCTTCCACATGGCTACTCTCCGATCTCCGTACTGTCAACCACCCATTTTCTAAAGAATAGCACCGTACGCCCCAACGTTCAAGCCGTTTCCGCCCCAGTTCGCAGGCCTCCTTCCACGGCGGCACAACCCAGTGTTCTGTTTATGGGACACCTATCTGTGATAGACTACGGATAGAATTCGTTGATTGCAAACGTGAAGGCAACATTTTTTGATAAAAACCGCGAACCTGTTCATATGGGAGGCGCCTTATGTGCTGCATCGTATTAGATCTGGAATGGAACCAGCCGTTTTCCATGCGCTCTATGATCACAACGCCGGTACGGCTTCATGGGGAGATCATCCAGATCGGTGCTGTCAAGCTGAATGAGCAGCTGGAGATCGTTGATACATTCAAAGTTATGGTGAAGCCCAAGTACTACCCATACATGCATCGAAAGATATCCCGACTCACTCAGATATCGAATGCGGATCTTGCGTACGGCTTTCCGTTTAAGCAGGCCTTTGCGTACTTCACTGCCTGGTGCCCCGAGGACGCGGTGTTTCTGACCTGGGGAAACGAAGACTTCAAGGTTCTGTACTCGAATATATCCGTTCATAAGATCAAAGGTTATCATCTGCCGAAGGCGTATGATGTTCAACGGGCGTTCAGTCGGCAAATCGTGAAAGAGCGCCGCCAGTACTCACTGATACAGGCGATGGATATGATTCAGGAGCCTGCCTGCACCGCTCATGACGCGCTCCATGACGCGATGAATACCGTGCAGGTCCTGCGGCATCTGGATCTACCTTCCCTGCTGAATGACGATCACCCGGACATTCCATACAGTCAAGAAAACGGTCTGCAGGAGATGAACGAGGATCTCTTTGACACAAAGACGGAGGCCTTCGCTGCCATGATGCGGCGCGCTTGGATCTGTCCTGGGTGTTCACATCCGGTGGTATTTGATAACTGGATCAGCCAGAACTCGGACAAACAGATCGCAACTGCCGCTTGTGATTGCGGCTGTGCCTACTTTGCCAGAATTCATATCCGCAAGAACGCGGACAAGTATCGCTGTCATCGGATCGTCTATCCATTGACAGATGCTCACATTTCATTCTACAATGAACGCAAAGACATTGTGCGATACAAGGCAGAACGCCATGCTGAATACGAAGCAATCCGGTTGCAGGTTCACGCCTGCTGATCCGGGCGCAGAAAGTCGGAGCGTTCCAAAGCCAGCGACACGGAAAACCACTGGCGCAAAACGTCCGGCGCTCAACGAAACAATCGAAACGAGGATCCCCTGATACCAAAACGGTATCTGGGGGTCCTCTCTTTTTTTTAATTCTTTTCATTTCTCTTCGACAGCTCAATTCCTTGTGTTGCAAGGCTTTGCAGTCACTTGACGCATAGTTTCAAATCAAAAATAAAAAATTTTTTGGAGAGAGGGTGTTCAGAAGGTGCCATTTTTCTACATTTATTACGAGAAGTGTGTGAAGGGTGTTTTATCCCCCAACAACTGTATTAAGCCGGCCTAGCTAAGAAAGTCCGGAGATAACCGGCACAGCTCCGGGGCAGTATCGAACAACTGCCCCCGGAGCTGATTTTTCAAAAAGTAAGGAGAACAATAAATATGAAACAGTTTTTGACGATCAACGACAATGGCGACATGCTCAATATTGACATGATTGCCGCCATCACCCCCACCCGCAATGGCTGTACCATCCTCACCAAGGATGGGCGCGAATTCCACAGTGTCTTCAATCTTGCTAAAGAACTTGAAGATGATGCCGAAATCCGTGCCGTGGTTCCCTGCCACGGTGTTGCCGCACTCTACTACCTCGGCGACAACCAGACGGAAATCAGGCCCTGCCCGCTGGTGTATCTCCTGTCCGACGGTTCTCTTGAGCCGGTCGAGTTTGCCAGTGCGTATGACATTGAAGAATGTGCGTCCGCAAACAGAGTCGGCTTTGTCGGCTTCGTGCCGGCACTGTGAGAATACGAATGGCCGCTGCGTTTGCAGCGGCCATTTACTAAAGTGCGCCGTAAAACCCGGCTTTCAACCGTAATCATTATTGTAGGAGGGAAAAGGTGATGGAAATTCACAGCACGATTCAGTTCAGGCTTATTCTTCCGCACATTCCCGGCTTTCAGCAGATGCCGCTGCCGACGCCTGTTTGCAGCCATTCTCTGGAGTGTAACGGCTGTCCTTATCCCCGCCACGGTTTTCTCTGTTGGAGCACGGACGGGACCTGCCTGCGGACACGGATGAACAAAATCAACAAACTGGAGAAAAAGCCAACTGCTGCAAGCACTTTTGAGTAACCCAGCCACGCGGAATATGGCGCGGTGACCACTCCGTTCCCCATCCCCCACGGTCCCATTGGGGAAGTGTAACAGGGAGAAACACACTGTGCCAAATAGGGAAAAGGAAATGAGAGTACATCAACAGTGATACATTTTCATTTTCTTTTATGTAGTTTGGAGCTTCAAATAGCCAAATCGTTCCGGAAAATCGATAGTTGAAAAATCTATCTTTTTGGCCTTGTAAGTTAGTTCTTCATATATCGGGGCAGTAAGATCTTTCCTATATACTGCAATCACTCGCAACGTTTTTGCAGTAAGCTCACGGATATCTTCCTTCACAACGGTATTCGGTACATATTGCTGCATATCCTGATCCAGAACAAATCCGATACAGGCGTTCGTGCTTCCAGCAACCTTTTCTGTGTATAGGCGTGGCTTAATGGAATCATAGTTACCAATCATCTTGGCCTGCAAGTTTTTAGAGATAACGGTCGGCAGCACATCCAACTTCATGTGTGTTGTTCCATCTTCTGCAAAATCAAAATCCGTTGGACTCAGCTTATGATCCAAACATTTCTGGTAAAAATCATTTGCAAATAATTCGACTGCAATATCCCCGTTTTCGCTCTTAGGTGCCTTCAGGCCAGTTAAGTGCAGGTAATTATTTCCGTAGAACGATAGTTCAATAGGGATCGTCTTTTTATGCTTATCCGTGCAGATAAAGAGCAAATTCTTTCCGTCCAATTCCTGCTTGTATGTCTGTGCGCATCGGACAACAATGCCGATTGCTTCAGCCTTTGTATATTTTCTCGTCATTAAGATATCATTCCTTAAACAGCAAAAAAAGAGAAGACTGCGACACCGCAGTGTCACGCGCCTTCTCTTCATGACTGGTTTTTCTGTCGTCCGCCGACGCTCAGTTCCATCTGGTCAAAGACCATTCTACTGCATCTATATCGGGTTTTTCTGTTGCCCGCCAACGCTCCGGCCCAAAGTCCGGCATCTATTTCGGATTTTAGGTGCCAGTCGCACCAGAGGGATGACGCCCTCTATCCATTTTTATTATATGTAGATTTGTCAAAAATGTCAATAGAATATAATGGAATCCAGTTTGAGTTTAATCGCATTTTTCTGAGCTCAGAATAGCGTTTTATGATATTTCTGTCTACTTTGAGCCAGCGAATATCCACGACAGCAAAACTGAAGGTTGTAAAGCAACGGGGTATGTGACCCTCTTTGTGGCGTTTCACTCCGCCTGCTATCTATCAGGCTATTATGTATATCCGGACAGTGCTTCGCTTTGGTCGGAACAGAAGCCATAGGTTCTCAAACGCGTCAACATTCTTCTCTCGACGTCCAGGCGGTTTCCTGCTATACTGAGGAAAAACAGTCTCAGGAGGGCGAGGGCGATGAAAAAGATACTCTTTGTGTGTCACGGCATTATTTGCAGAAACCTTTAAAATCCCCTGTAATATCAAGGTTTTTCAGATTTGAAGGTAGTGCTACTACACCACTACTACACCAGTGAGTCTCGATGTGGCAAAAATTATAAAATCGAGGTCAAGCTTATGAAAGTTCTGTATCCTACAGAAGATTTTGTAATGAAATACAATGAATTTCGTATCCCATTTTTGCTCAAATATTAGCATCATCAAAAGCAATGTTAACATCTAAACAAACCCGTGACCGCTTATTGCCAAGACTTATGAGTGGAGAAATTGAGGTGTAGGTATGGCTAGAATCAATGTTGAAGACCACAAAAAAGCAATCTTTACTTTGAACGGCATACCCCCTTTTGAAGAAGAAATGACTTTTTATTACGATGAGAGTGGTAATTGCAGAAAGTTTTCTCTTACAGATGCAGGATTCAATAATACCGATGCTCTGAAGGGAGATTTTGTATTAGCTGGTGTTGCACACGAGGGTAGGTCTTTTGATATTGATGTTCCATCATTATATGCAGCACTCGACTATAAGGAAGGCCAAAAAGAACTAAAGTTTAAACATCTATTCCATAATTCGAAAGATTTCCAATCTTTCATAGGTAGTAAAAGAGCTACAGGATTTTTGGAATGGTTAATCAGAAGTGGTTTATATATTCACTACAGTGCATTGAACAACCTCTATTATTCGTTGGTTGATATTGTGGATTCCTTGTGGGAAACACATCCTCAGTGGCTCATGTATATGTGGGATATCAAAGGTGCTTTGTATGATTTTGTGATTGAACATCAAGACGAAGTAATCGATATTTTCATAAGGCATACTTATCCTAATGTCAAAGATGTATCTACTTTTTGTAATGAAATATGTTCTTTGATATGGGGATATAATGACGATAGTGAATATGATCCCGGTTTCTTTTTAGAACTGTTAAGACAAATGCTAAAGACTGCCGGAAAACTTGATAAGTTGATTTTTGTTCAGGATAATGAACCATTTATGCTTATCCAAGAATATTACATCTTCTATACAGAGAGATGTGAAATCTTTAGTAAGTCACACCATATATTTGATGAGGAATTGACAGTACAAAAGCAAATGTCCAATTTAGAATTATATGAGAATGATATTCATCTAAGTAACTGGCAGTTTGTCAAATCACACGAAAATATATATGTTCAAGTATCTGATTTGATTGCAGGACTGCTAAGGAAATTGTTTTTATTCTTAGATGAGAATCCTTTAACTGATATCATTTCTATTGCAATGAAATTAAAAGATGCTCAGGTAAAGAATTTCACATTACTGTGGATGCTCATCCGTAAATCTGATGAAAAGTCCCCATTATTTATTAAGAATACAAACTCTCAAAAGAACGTTCAGGAAAGAATGTTGAAGTTACAATTATTGGGAGTTTCAAACAAAGAAAGTCTGTAATCCGTGGGGACGATCCTGTATTTAACGCAACCCCTGTTTTTCTTCCCGTTATTCCAGTTTTTGTGGTTACAAAGGGCAAACACTGGTTTTGGACTGGCGGAAGGGGCAGCGGAATTTCTGGCGGGTACGATTATTGTCGGTGGTCTTGCCATCCTTGTGCATAGCCAGCCCGGCCGCGCAGGCCGGTATTGGCGTCCGGCATCATGTCATCTGACATGGTGCCGGTTTTTTATGAGCGCAGTCGCGTCAAAGTGAAGCGTTTTTCTGGACTATTACAAAAATCTTGGTCTCTGCGCAAGAGCCGAAAATCAAAAGCGCACAGAGCAAATTTTCTGCTGCACAGTCAAAATGTCAGTGGCAAGCAAAAGACGTCATGATCATGCGTTTTTAAAGCATGTTTTTGCGGAAAAGCAGTTGCTTCAAGGCAGAAAATATGATACTATATCCAAGGTAAAGAACTGCCGCCCACTCCCCTGGAACGCGCAGAGGATACGGGCGGCAATTTTTCTCCGCGTTCCCAAAAAGCAGCGTCAATCATTCCGTCTTGTTTTTTTCACGCATTTGTGATATACTCATTTTCACTGAAAAATCATTTTCAGAAGCAGGTGATTTTATGACTTATAATTTTGATTTTTCTTATCTGAAAAATGGCGCTCCCGCAGTAACGCTGAGCTCCTTCGGCATCGCCTTCAACAAGGGCGCGATCGAATCGCTTGGCACACCAGATCAGGTGATCATCGGTTACGATCCGGATCAGCAGGCCATCGGCGTCCGCGCCAGAGGCGATGACACCACTTCACCGTGCTACGATTTTGCGCCGCGTGTGAAAAACGACTGGATTCGTATCGGCGCCAAAGACTTTATGAAGCACCTCTCCAGAACCAGCAAGATCGACTTCCTGACCAAGGCGAAGCAGTTCATTGCCGAGTATGACGAGGAAACGCAAACGTTGATCGTCGTAATTGATGAGGCCCATCTCAAATAAGCTACAACTCAGGAAATGAAAAAGAGCGACATCCAACGAGGACCAGTCGTCGGATGCCACTCTCCTGTGTTTGACGCATAGATCAGCCAAAACTGATACAATCGCCGTCTTCTCTACACGGTAAGATTGTATCACGTTTCGGGTGGTCTGGCAATCCTGCATATCTTGTGCTCACAGCATGACTTTGGGCACAAGATACAGGTACAAGCCGGGCTTTTTCTGTTTGTAAATTTTTTATAAATAGGAGTGAAATCATATGGATATCACCCGCAAACGTATCATTAACCCGCAGCGCTACCTCTATGCGCTGCACCCCGGCGATAAATTCTATATCGCCGTACCGCTGGCGGAGGAGGACTACCCGCGTCTTCAGTTTTACGGCCTTCTTCCCGACTCTCCGGCGCGGATTCCGATCCCACGGAGGGCTGCAACGACCCTGAACGCCAACGGCAAATGGAAGGTCCTCAGAGATCTGCCGAAAGAGAAACGGTCCTTTGAGCATGACTACCACATTGTGGATTGGCATGGAAATGACCATTATGGAACCTGTTGGCAAAGTCGTTGGTGTTATCAGCGCGAGCTGGTCCCGCCCACAGAACTTGCCTTCATCATCGAAAACGGCGTCCTTTACTCCCCGCTGTTGCTGAACACCGACAGCAGCTTTACCATCATCAAGGCGGCTATGAATATTGCGCTGGAGATGCTGGGACGTTGTGAAGTCTGGACTGCCGAACGCGCTCCCGCGGTGCCGCCTGTAAAGCAAACGGAGGTCCCTTGGGAGATCCTCCGTCCGGGAACCAGCCTTCAGAATGACTGGGAAGCGTATATCGACAAGATCGTAGAGCGCAAACCCAAAGGACAGCAGACTGTTATCCGCCAGCGTCACGAACATCTGTGGCACATGGCTCCCGACTTCTGCGTCCTTGGCTCTCAAAACTTCTGGGGCTATGTGGTCTACGGCTTTACGGCGCTGAACCTGTACATCTTTGAATGCAATGAGGTCAATAATGCCACCTATGTTTTCAACGGAGATTGGAAGTCGGCATCTCAGCTCACCAAAACAGAGGTGCTCTCCGGTCACGTTCAGGAGGCAAGGATCTACCATACCGAGAAGTGGTATGAGCGTACAGGCAAATTGATTTCCCGCGCTGGTAAGTGGGTTGCATGATGGGAGGACACAGCCTGTGATCGAGCAACCCTCTGGCGGCTGACAGACCAAACGCTCAAGCAGCCAAAGAAGCCTTTACGCAGGCCGGGACCTATTCCATTTCCCTGAAGCATTTGCCCGGCCAGAACGCCGAAGTCATGGTTCTTGGCCGCAGCGGCACACGCCGCACAAAGACTCCTGCGGCGGGGATCCAATTCCTCATCCGAAAATAAAATTAGGCAGCGACATCATGACTGGTTCACATGGTGTCGCTGCTTTTTCATGCTGTTTAGATACGATCAATGATAACCCGCCATGCCAAATGGCGATGTTAAAATTAGGAATCGTGCCGATGCCTTTGCAGTCGGTCAGGGTGAATGTGACACTCTGCTTAACAATGATGGAATTTACGGATCGCTCGCTTGTGATGCTGTGGCCGTTCAGGCAGAGCACCACGCCGTCCGCGGGCTTCCATGCTTCGTTTTCGGTAAGCGTCACATCGCCGGTCAGGTAGTAGTTGCCAGAACTGGTGATGCTGGTCAACTCCTGCGCTGTTCCGATTGCCATCCAGCCAGTATGGTCGGTGTGTTTGGACACATCCCCATCCTCCGCCAACAGCTCGACCTGCCGAGTTGCCCACTTCAGAATGATGTATGCTCAGTTCTGAGCGTGAAGCCATGCCGCCGATCTTTCCATAAACGCCAGCCGCCGCTATCGCCGCTCAAACGCCCTATGCCCTTCCCTATAAAACGGCCCGTTGTAGGCGCTTCTGCTGGCTGCTGGGGGTCTGTTCCCTCTGTGTGTCTTCGTCTGCTTTTGCGGGTGAGCCCTGCGGTCAGTTCTGAGCGATGATTCAGATCTGACCGTAAAATTCCCTCTATCACTCAGTTCTGAAGAATCGGCTCGAAAGCAAAAAAGTCCGGGCCTCCCACCATTACGGCGGGAAACCCAGATACTTAACCAATCCCATGATCCCGATACATCATATCCCCAGGATGATGGAACTCAGATGCAGCCATCTCATCCGGCGCGCCCCTCCCTGCGGAGTGTCCGGCAGATCCGCAACAGCCCCTCCAGCGTCGCCTGCACCGGCCGGATATCTCATCAATCATCCTTATAATCCACTGTAGATGTTAAGCTTACACCATATGCAACACATATTGGTATGCGGCACGTTTTTCTACACACAGATTTGATTGCAAGAGGGGTATATATGACACGTTATCTGACGACCACACTTTATTTATTGCAAACGTAATGTTTGACCGTTAGCTTTCGCACGGAGTATGACGGTTTTGGCCTCTCGACAGGATGTACTTGATTTTTAGGGAACAAATTGATAAAATCAACTCCATAAAAGTTCCCTATAAGGAGGACACACCCATGGAAAACAACTATCCCGAGATCCGGGAGTTATTGCAGCAAAAGGCTGACTATCAGGCACGGCTGAACCTGCTGCCCTATGATGGTTCCCCAGAGATCAAGGAGCAAGGCGGCAAGCAATATCTCTATATCCGCAAACGAATCGCCAGCCGGCTGACGTCCGAGTATGTGGATGTCTATTCCGATACCCTCTACCAGACGCTGCTGCGAAATGCCAGAGAAGCCAGAGAACTGAAAAAGCAGATCCGGCGGATCGAGAAGCAGTTGGCTCAGCAGGGCTACACGGAATCGGAGCTGTCCGACCGGGTCATACTGAATATTGACTTTGCCCGCGCCAATATGAAGACGAACATCTACGATCAGGCTGTTCTGGAAGGTGTAGCGACTACCTTCCCGCAGACGGAGGACATTATCGAAAACGGTCTAGTCAATGGTATGACGGCAACAGATGTGCAGAAGATCTTGAATCTCAAGCACGCGTGGGAGTTCGTTATGGACAAGGATGTGGTGTCCTATCCCACGGACTACTCCATTCTCTGCCACATCGCTCAGCTGGTCAACGAGGGCTTTTACACCAATGGTGGTCGTATCCGGGGCGTTCCTGTGACCATCGGCGGCACCAGCTATGTCCCACCCCTGCCCATTGAGCAGTTGGTCAAGGAACATCTGGAGGACATTCTTCAATCCACCGCAGAGCCTGTGGAGGTCGCCATCCGCCTTTGCCTCTACTGCATGAAAACGCAGATTTTCAACGACGGTAACAAGCGCGCCGCCGTGATCTTCGCCAACCACTATCTGATCTCCAAGGGCGGCGGTCTGTTGGTGATCCCAGAGAGCCATGTGCCGGAGTTCAAGCGCCTGCTGGTGAGTTATTATGAGGGGCGGGATGACGGAAGCATCATGACTTTCATGCGGGAGAAGTGTTGGAAGACGTTTTAAAATATATTAGGGAACTTTTGAATCGGAATTTGGCAAAAAGGTTCCCTAAACAATACTCCTAAAAATCACTTGTCTTTCATTGAAGTATCTTGAAAACGACAGGTAACGGCCAATAGCACATCTATGCACCATTTGTAAATTAGGGCTCCAGAAGCATGCGGAAAAAGGAAAGCAGTACATCATGTGTACCAGCATGATGCCCCCGCAAATCCGTTATCCTCTATAGCCCCAAAAGTTTTGGGAACTAACTACTACCGCGAAAATCGATGCGAGTCTTGCAGCACAAAGCATCTTTTGAGATAGGCACTTATTCATTGAAATGTTATCTGATAAATCCAGGAACATTTCAATGGGCTTCTTGATTTTCTTCCAAAATGATGTATAATGTCCATTGAAAAGTTGTAAGATAATATAGGTAAGTTTTCAACGGAGGTTGGGCTATGGAAATAAAACGGGAACGCTATTTGAGCAAGCTCATCTCCTTTATGTGGGATGGTCAAGTGAAGGTCATCACAGGTATTCGCCGCTGCGGTAAGTCCTATCTGCTGCACACATTGTTCAAGAATTACCTTCTCGGCGAAGGGGTGGCCGAGGACCATATTCTGTCCTTTGAGCTGGACTTGACCCGTGATATTCGCTATCGTAATCCGTTGGAGCTTGCGGCTCACGTCCGCGAGATCGTAGAACACAGCGCAGACCAATATTATCTCTTTGTAGACGAAATTCAGATGTCCGATGAAGTTCCGAATCCCTACAATCCGGACGGGAAGAAGATCACCTTTTACGACGCCCTCAACGATTTGAAGTCCTTGTCCAACTTAGACATTTATGTGACCGGCAGCAACTCCAAAATGCTGTCCTCGGACATCCTGACGGAGTTCCGGGGGCGCAGCGATGAGATCCGTGTGCATCCGCTTTCCTTTGCCGAATACTATTCGGCTGTCGGCGGCGATAAGCAGGACGCCTTTGACAACTACGCATTCTACGGCGGTATGCCGCTGATCCTCTCCCGCCCCAACGATGCCGCTAAAATGGCCTATCTGAAATCGTTGTTTTCCGAGGTCTATCTGAAGGACATTGTAGAGCGAAAGAAGATCAAGCGGGAGGATGTGCTGTCCGCTATTCTTGATCTGCTGTGTTCGTCCATCGGCTCTCTGACCAATCCGACGAAGGTTGCAGCCGCCATCAACACCGTGCAGAAGCGCAGCGGTGAGAATGTCGTTGCCCTGAACACCGTGAAAACCTATATGAATCACTTATCGGATTTCTTCCTCTTTACCGAATGCAAACGCTGGGACGTGAAGGGCAAAAGCTATTTTGATTACCCCAACAAGTATTACTGCGAGGATATTGGACTGAGAAATGCCCGTATCGGTTTCCGTCAGCAGGAAATGACGCATATCATGGAGAACATCATTTTCAATGAGCTGATGATCCGTGAATGCTCCGTTGACATTGGCATCGTCTATGGCAATGAGAAAAATGCCAAAGGAAGGACCACTCCGGTCGCGCGGGAAATCGACTTCATTGCAGCCTCCGGCGGCAAGAAGACCTACATTCAATCCGCCTACGCATTGGGAACAGAGGAAAAGGCCATCACCGAGAATAAGCCCTTCGCGCTGACTGGCGATTCTTTCCCGAAGATCATCGTGCGTCACGATATCCGCAAGCGTTGGTATGATGATAACGGCATTCTCAATGTCGGCGTCATCGACTTCCTGCTGGACGACACGCTTGTCTAATTTCTTCTAAAAGCAAATATGAAAACGCATTGAGGTGGATCTCCTTGGTTGGGGCCACCTCAATGCCTTCACCGGAAAAATTTTATGGTACACCCTTGGCTTTTTCCACTTTTCCCGGCAGCCCCAGCGCGGCGTATGCCGCCACGCAGGCCGCCTCATCCAATGCCCCGCTGAGTTCTCGTCCCAGCAGTCCCTCCAGCCGCCACACTGCAGCCGCATAGTCCGGCATCTGCTGCGTGAGTCCCTCGTGGATGAGGGCAGGCAGCCGCAGATATTCCGGCGGCAGCTGCCCCAGCCGGAGGCGGAGCCGGACGAACGCCTCCCCCAGATGCCGGTCTGCAAGCGCACTCATAGCAGCACCCCCAGCAACTCGTCCATCAGCTCGTCTGATGCCGCCGCCCAGTCGCTCGGGTATCCTGCCCAGGCCGTGCCGGTATGCGCCAGCTCGTCCAGCTCGTCCGAATGCTCCAGGCAGTAGTCTGCGAGCGCTTCCCAGGTCAGGCCGGGGGTGGAGCAGCTCCGGATGAACGCAGCCTCAGCGGCGACTCCCCGCCGCATCTCCCAGCTCTGGCTGGCGTGGTTCCAGCAGAGGCTCCAGCGTCCGGGCTCCGTGTCTGGGGCGTGGACGGCCGCCAGCTCCGCGCGCGGCATCTTGGGAAAGAGGGTGGGGAAACGCGTGCCGGGCCGCACAATGATGCGGAATCCGGTGGGGGCTGCGCCGGTGCCGGCGTCCTGCCACCCGTCAGGGATGGCAGGCAGAACGGGCGTCCAGCCAAGGCTGGGGGTGGTACGCGAGACGGTGCCCCAGGGGGTGCTGCAGATATATCCGACAATATTGTCCATAGGAATCCTCCTCTCTCCCAGAACGGACGACACTCAGGGAGATCTCGTATTTCCCGGAGCCGGGGCTCCGGGCTCTTATTTTATTGCTCCTGCGGCGGCTGCCAAAACGCTTCCATCATCCACGTTCCCGGCCCCATACATTCGGCATGACCCGGATTCCGTCCCTGTGCCACATGGCAATCAAAGCGGAGCCTTTAGAGAAGTACAGCTTGCCCTCCGGCTCGAACCGCTCGGCCCACTCCGGCGGTACGCGGTCCGGTGTCCACTCCTCAGGCGGCATAGCTCCCGGTGCGTACCGATCCATCCACGCTGCGTACACGTCACGGAACTCCGAGGAGCTCTGCGGAATGCAGCCGTCCAGAATCTCTGCTATGAGGTTCGGCGCGATGTTGTACACCTGCGGCCCCTCGTCGGGCACGATGCCGTAAATATGCATTTCAATCATAAATCGCTTGAATGGTGAGCATTTTGCTTTGCTTAAGCTCCTCCCAATCTTCATCTGTAAGGGGCGGGAGGATGCTGCACAGCTCGTCAAAATGGTAGGCAGCCAGATACGACAGCGTCTGGTCCCGGTCCGCGCACTCCGGTGGATAGTCCTCCAGCAGATAGCCGAGGTCCGGGTTGCAACGTACCCAGTAGGCATCGTCCAGTTGGAGCAGCTTGCCGATCTCCCACAGCTGTGTTGCCCGCTGGTTCGTATACTGTGTGCCCAGCACATAGTTGATCCATCTGATATAGGTCTTTTCCCGCACCAGACAGCCGTTGATGAGCGTTGCGGCATAGGAGTTGCTCCAGAGCGTTGTTAATATATGCACGGCGGCGATTGTTGAATAGTAGCAGCTTCCAATGATCTTGCCGCAGCCGAACCAGCCGTCTTTCGCGTTGAGACACCACTGCTCACCGCTGTTTTCGTCCAGATAATTGTAGTGGCCAACGGCCTTGCCGTCCTCCTCGTCCAGTTCCGGCGAAGAGAGCAGATACAGCTTGTGCCCGTATAGCTGTACCGGTTCCACCGTCACCATACCGCCTGCCCGCAGAAGCTTCAATGCCTGCTGTGCGTATTCCGCCCGCTGTTCCTCCGGGATATTGATCTCTCCTAAATATTGACTTTCAATCCCCATGATTTCGCCCCCTTATATGAGTTCAGCATACCACGGCGGACGCGCGCAAACATTAAACCTATGGTATAAAACGAAGGTCGGGAACGATCTGTTCCCGGCCCTCATTATGCTCTATGCCGCCTGCTCCACAATGATCTTGTCCATGGGGACGCCCCAGAGCTTGCTCAATGCATACAGGTTATCCACGCTGGGCAGATTACGCCCGTGCTGCCAGTGGTAGATCGCCTGCGGATGTTCAAGCCCCAAGTAAGTCTGTAAGTCTTGCACAGAATATCCCTGCTCCAGCCGCAGCTGGCGGATGTGCGCGCCGGTAGCCGCAAGGTCAATGGTCGGATAGGCCATGCTGATGCTTCGCATGAGTCTGCCCCTTTATGCTGCCAGATTGATACAGAGGTCGATGCCAAGCTGCGTGGCCAGAGCGTGCTGGATAGCCAGCCGGTCATACCAGCCATATATTGTGCCGATGTGCCGGAGCAGACAGGACTTGTCCAGTGGCATCACCTGTTCGCACATGGCGATACTGCCGCTGGAAAGGCCGTAACCCCGGAGGTATACGTGGGTGGGCAGCGCGGGCTTGTGGCGCTGAGTGGTACAGGGTACTACCGACACGACAGGGCTGGAGGCGTTGCCCAGATCATTGCTGACGATGACGACCGGGCGGGTGCCGCGCTGGACGTGGCCTGGTACAGTTGGCAGGGCTGCCCACCAAAGCTCCATACGGTGCACGGCGGGACGGGGAAGGTTCTGCTTTCGCTTTTTCATGATTTTGTCTCCTCGCATAAAAGATATTTGGCGACAAAAAAGCACTGCACAGGCCATAGTAGTCCCGTGCAGTGCGGAAGATTCTCTTGCCTTGGGGGGGCGAAATGGGTATAATATCCCTGCGGTGCAGAGTCTCTGCTGCTTCGGGCGGTGCGTCGCCTGCTGCAGGCGGTGGGGTGCTGGTAACACCCTGCCGCTGCCGTGCTATTTTGTTTTCATCGTCATTATACCACTTGTTGATAGGCCGTGCAACCCGCATCGGGCCATCGCGTGCGGCGGGAAAAAATTTCAATTTGCGTGGAACAGGCAGGAATGTCCGAGGTGGACATTCCTGTTTTTTGTGTAAGTCAGGTGGCCGGCAGATACTGTGTGGCAGTCAAAAAAGGAGACACAAAAATAGTTCTCTTTGTCAATTTGATTGTGCAATAATAGAAAAATTACGCGATCACAATCAAGCGGCGGCGCTGCTGCGTGCGGCAATTTCGCTGAAAGAACGGCAATGCAATTCGTGCTTCTGAAAGCTCACTGGCAGATAAAATTGATATAAATAAGATGTGTGTTTTCAATTTTTTCAAGCGTTTCCGGCGGCGTGTTCGCCGCTTTTTTTAATGAGAAATCGCAAATTATTCGACGGTTCTGACACGGCAGTCCTCTGTTTTTAGAGATGAGTTATAGCGAAACACGCACGAAAAATATCGTCGGTTTCGAAGAAAACTGAACTCGTTTTTACGAATTTCGGCTCTGTTTTTTGAGTGAGTTCTTCATAGAACCCAGCCGGTTTTTCGCCGGAATTGACGCTGCTTTCAGCGGAATGAAGCTGTGCGATCTGCGCAGTTCGACCGCTGAGCGGCGCATCTGCGGCTGCTTGCGCGCACGATATGCAAGCTGTTTTGCTGGCAAAAATGCTGCGGAATTTCCGCTCAAGCGCGCCAACGATGGCGGCTTTTTTCTGATAATTTTGCGCTCGCAATCAGCGTTTTTGCCTTTGCATTTAGCTACTTTGCACGCTATAAAGATGACTGAAAGTATCTGAATTCTCATCGGAAAATTTTATTTATCGGCCCTTTTACGAGAGAAAAAAGTCGGCGGAATGTGTCCTGCGTGAGTCGCAAAGCGCGTCCTGCGTGAGCAAAAAAACACATTCTGCCGTCTCTTTTTTTGAGTACTCCTGACTGAGTTTGATGCAATTCAACTGCGGAGCTCTCCCCTGTTTTGATGCTTCGCAGTTACGAAAATCGGAGGAAAATTAAGAATGAGCGGAGCGTTCTCCACATCTTTTTTGCTCAGAAAATGAAGAAGAAACACGCATCCGCTGCCTCATTTGGATGGCGGTATGGTACGTCATTGGGGAGCTGGCAGTCTGGCGGAGCACGCCGCCCTGGCAGAGCTGAATGCCAATATCCGCCTGGAGCCCGGTAAGCATGAGCTGACCGCCGAAGAGATCGCAGCGGCCAGCTGTACGGCATTCGTGAACCGGTACAAAGCCTTTGCCCCCAGCCCGGCTGCCCGGACCCGGCTTAAAGCCAAAACGAGAACCACCCGGCGGCCGTGGGCGAATTTTTTTCTTGACTTCTGAAAGTGCGCGCCGTATAATCATATTGTAAATGTCTCTCATCGCCCGTCAGGGCTCGTCTCTTCTCCGCCCTTAGTGGCGGTCGTTTCTTAATTTGACGTTCTTCACGGTTTGCGGTATCCTTACCGTAGATTATGAAGTAATAACCAAACAAGAGAGTTCATTTCAACAAAGAGAGTATTTTTATAAAACAAAGAGCTAAGACAAACCTTAGGGAAATCCCTTAGGTTGTTTTAGCTCTTTTTGTTTTTGCGCGAAAGGAGGTGGAGCATATGCAGATCATCGTGATCGCCTCCCGCACCCGGCAGGGCGGGAGATTGACCCCAGCATTGCTGTCTGCCGGCAGCACATGGCACGCGCGGCCGCTGGCCGCATCCGTCTGTGCGGTAGTGCCTGCCGCCGCTGCGGCCACTGGTCACAGCAGGGCGTTTTTACGCCCCATGCAGCATCTTACTCACCAACCCCAACTAGAGACAGTGGGCAAGCGTCACCCACGGAGCCTTACGCGGCAAGGCTTTGACGCATCCGTCCTCCGGAAACGGGGCAGAAACAGGGACCGCGAACGATTGGGGGTACTATACCCATTTGGAAAGGAAGTTGCGTATGATCCACACCCAGAACGAGGGCATCTATCACGCCCTCCTGGCCCAGCTGGACAAGCTGGAGCGACACAACCGGCAATGTAGCTATAAGACAAGGCAGCGTTATTACGAGGCCATGCAGCGGTTCTGCAGGTTCCTCGCTGATGTTTACCATTTGCAGAAGCTGGCCAACATCTCCGGCAAGCATCTGGTTGCCTACGTTCGCCACCTGCAGGAGAACGGTAAGGCGGCCAGCACCATCAAGACGGAGCTGGCGGCGATTCGGTTCTGGCACGATAAGCTGGGGGAGGCTAAATATAAGCTGCCCACCAACGCGGATCTAGCCGATCAGGCGCCGTTGGAGCGCCGAAAGCTTCAGGGGATTGACCGGCACTGGACGCCGGAGCAGTTTGCGGCCTTCGTGACAGCCTGTCGGGAAGCCGACCGGACTGACTATGCAGATATTGCCACGCTCACCTTTTATGTCGGTCTGCGCATCCATGAGGTCTGCCGTCTTGATACGGTTGCCGTGGAGGCGTGGGAGCGGTCTGGACTGCTGACGGTCAAGGGCAAGGGTGGACGTGTCAGGAGCGTGCCTGTGACGGCGGCAGCAGCCAAACAGGCACTGCGGGATCGAAAAGCTGCCGTCCGGCGGGGGCATAAGCTGTTCGTGCCAGACGATGTGGCCACGGATGCCTATATTCATGCTTTTCAGGCGTTCCTTCGGGAGCACCGTCCGGACCAGGGGACGAATCCCCGGCCGCTGACACACCACGGGATGCGGCACAGCTATGCGGCCCGGCAGTATCGGGAAGCGTTGGATGGCGGGGCTACAGAGTACCGGGCAAAGTTGGAGGTGTCCAAGCTGCTGGGCCACGGCCGGGCAGACGTGACGGACGTGTACCTGGCATCCCGAAAAGCCTGAAAACCAATGACTGAGGTACACACAAAAGTACACACTGATTTTGCTGGTTAGCCAATAACTTTTTTGCCATGATAAAAGGCAGTGCCTGATTCGAGTCCAGCAGTCTCTGCCAAAACGACAAAATCCGAACTTGTTCCTAATCGGGGATGGGTTCGGATTTGTCTTTTATTTGCAATTCTTTACAATGTGGCGGGGCATCCCGAAGCAGACACCTCTGCCCTTTCTACGTTCAATGACAAAAATCAGGTTGCCGCGTATGCGGTCAACGGCTTTGCATGGGCGGTTTCCAATAAGGTTGTTGGCGGAACCAGCAATACCACTTTATACGAATCGAGATTCAGAGACTTTTCCCATTGGAACAGTCAAAGAACTTTACCGTCTCCGTTGGGGAATTGAAACTTCCTTTAGAGAACTTAAATATACCATTGGGCTATCTTGCCTGCACGGCAAGAAAACGGACTTTTTACTACAAGAGGTTCTTAAAATGCTTTACACCCAAACAGTGTTAGCGTTCGCCAGGAAAACCACTGCGGAGGTGTGGACATTTTTTTGGACTTATTTGATGTAGTTTCTAAATTTCTCCGCCTCAATATCAATGGAAAAAGTGGGGTCAAAAATATCTTCCTCTACAATTCCAATGGCGGATGTAGAATCAATCAACTCACCTGAGTTCGTCTCAAAAACTTGAATTTCAATTTCATCATCATTTGGGTAAGCGCGCAGCATAGTGATCAAATCGCCGACTGTCATTTTCTATTCCTCCGTATTCATTACTTGCACAAGCCCAGGCTAGTGGAAGGCATGACTCCCAGGCAAAAACTTCGGCTGAGAGCATGTCGAATGCTGATCTCATATCAGAAGAATGGTGATTTCGAATTTCAATCTCCTCGGGTGGAAAGAATCTTTTCCGGCGAAGCGGGAAATTTGATCACTCAGTTTATACAGCATGAGCGCTATTGGTCGTTCTGAAAAAACAATCGAATCCCGCGAAATATATCTGCGCGCATTTAATCTCTACTTGCAACGATTTGATTTGTCCTTTAATGACCTGTCTGTCGATTGCATCGAGGCTTTTTTCAAATCAATGAATTATGAGCTTGCGATGCGCCATAACAGTGCCAACCATCTCAGGCAGCTTTTCCATTATCTCTATGATCGCGGAATTACTGTTACAGACAATCTCCCACCCACAGGTCAGATGTGTGCAGGATGCTAGGAAACTTAAAGCACCAAAGCCGACGTCAAATTGAATCGAACAAAAGCCCCCTTCCCTGTTCGCTGTGCGTTCTCGCGTTGGAACTCGGTCCATGCGGACTTGGGATTTCCTCCCCGCGGCCGGAATCTTCCGGCTGCGGCTGGGTTCTATGGAGTTTGGGCTTTGGGGCTTACGCCGCGTCGGGCGGGAGGGCGATGCCTTCCTCGTCCCAGGTGGTCAGCGCAAAGTGGTAGAGGCGGCCCTTCTTGTCCTTCTGACGGTTCAGCTCCGCCAGCAGAGCCCTCACCGTATCGGGGTGGCGCTGGGCGATGAGCACGGCCTCCCGCACCTCCATATCGTCCGCAACGCAGCCGTCGTGATACATCCGCAGCTGATACAGATCCTCCGCCTTGCTGCCGCCGGCCTTCGCCTCAAAGAGCGTGACGCCCTCCGTGGTGCTAACGAACAGATCCGACTTGATCTGCAGGTTCAGGCACTGATACAGGTTCTTCTCTGTAGAGACCCGCAGGACGCCCGGTTCCGCCGACTTTTTCTCCGCCAGCAGACGCACCAGCATCTGCTCCCGACCCTCCTCCTTGAAGGGTTCGGGGATGTTGGCGCGGATCCAGCTGAACAGCGCCGCCACCTTCTCATCATCCTCACGCAAGCCGTTTTTCGCCGCCTTGGTGTCGGGCAGGGCTTCCGCCTGATCGCTGAGAATGTCGATCTGGGCGAGGAAGCGGTTCTGGCTGGGGTGCAGGGCCTTCCCCCAGATCTCGTTGTACAGTCCGTGCTGGATGGCACGGCCGTTGATCCGAATCTCCGCGCCGCTGGACGCCATGTTGGCCCGGTAATAGAAGGCGTTTTCCTTGCTGCGGCGGATGCTGCCGTAGCGGCAGCAGATGGTCACCGGTCCGCCGCCCAGATCGGTCTCCACCGGGGGCAGTTCCGTCATCTGCCCGTCCCGCCAGTTGGGCTCCAACGCCCCGGCAAGTTCCCCGCCGTCGGAAGCGCCGCTCTTGTCAACGGCGGTGAAGCAGATGGTGAACGCCTTGTCCCGCAGCAGGTTGGCGTAGGTGTAGCGCAGGGTCTCCCGCAGATAGGCCGCCATCTGCCCAAAGGTGGGCTCATCCTTTTTGGAGGCGGGCTTGAGGGTCAGGAACTTGTGCATGGGGCAGCGCACCCGCACCACCGTTCCGGTCCCGCCTGCCACCTCCCCGCTGCCGGGAATCATCGACACGGGCATGTGGATGTCGTAGGGGCCTTCTGCCCGCTGGTAGCGGTCGTTGGCCACGTCCTCTGCCGTCCGGGTCTGGATGCTCCAATGCTGATCCTCCCCGGCGTTGATGGACGCCAGGGCGTGCTTGAGGCCCATGCCGTGCTCGTTCAGAGTGGATTCGGCGCAGGAGCGGGCGGCAATGGTGAGGGCGGCGTCCATGTTCTCGATGCCGGTGCCGTTGTCCCGGACCGAGACATCCACATAATCCCCCTGCTCCTCCAGCACGATCTCCACCCGGCCGCGGATCCCGTGGGCGTGGAAATTGGAAATAGGGTTGTCGATCAGTTCGCAGAGGGTCTGGCCGAAGTTTTTGAAGTTGCCGGAAATGCCGGCGAAAAACTCCTTGCCGTTGGGGGCGTTGTCGATGTTTCGAATGATGATCTCGCGCATAATAGTTCCTCCAAAAAATGTTTTTTTGAAAACAAAACGCACGGTGCAGGTCATTGCCCTACATCGTGCGGGAGGATCTTACAACATTCCTCTTGCCCCGCCCGCCGAAAAAGGGTATACTGTCCCTATCGGTGCGGGGAATCCCGTTGTGTAGGTGGTCATGTCACCTGCGCAGGTGCAGAGGAGCTGCAACTCCTTTGCACTGCCGTGTTTTTTATTTTCTACGAGCAGTATAGCATATCTGCGTAAATACATCAAGGCCAAAAGCGCTAAAAGTTGCACAAATATATATGTGCAGATATGGATAATGTGCATATATGTGTTATCGTCCGTTCTGTGCTATACTTCTTTTAAGTATTTGATCGGTGAGAAAGAGGTGGTAACTATGTCACCAGCCAGCAAAGCACAGCAAAAAGCGGTCAACAAGTATATGAAGAAAAACTATGACCGTGTGAATCTTGTCATGCCGAAGGGGCGCAAGGACGCCATCAGGACCCACGCGGAAAAGAACGGTGAAAGTCTCAACAGCTTTATCAACCGCGCCATTGACGAAGCCATGGAGCGGGACGAGAAAGCTGATAGAGAAGAATGATCAGAGCGGAAAGGTTTATGGCCGGAAGTTGACCAGTATCAATTATCCCGGCCTCAATTATTCGATCAGTTGCTCTCGAAACACCGTGGCGCGGATGGCGTCCAGATAATACAGATAGGCCGTCAGCCTTGATGGTTGTGCCCTCTGTGCAAAATATAAAGGATCCTAACGAGAATTTCTCAGCAGGATTCTTTTGTGTTGCGAGGGTCTAAGCCACGGATGCAGTGGTGTCGAGAGAGACTTTACCTTGCGGTGGGCAGCCCCGCTGCAAGTGGCTGTACCGGGTTCAGTGATGTCACAGCGGATGCCTACTACGCAGCCACTGTGACATGGGGCCGCACACGACAGCATCGCCGACGGGATCGGCAACGACCTGTTCGGCGTCGGCAATAAATGTACAAGAGCGCAAATCGTGATGTTCCTGTGGAAACTGTACGCAGGAAAGCAACTGCTATCTATGTAAAAAGGACTCCCCTGACCGATTTTGCGGTCAAGGGAGCCCTTTTTGTATGTCGTGGGAACCATGGGCGAGGCACATCATCGTAACTGTGCTTCTCTGTAGGTACGGCAATTTCCGAATGATGTCTGTCGCCTTTTGGCGTAGTGGTTTAATCGGGTCTGCGCAGTTTTCTGATATTTTCAAATGAGCCCTTCTGCGATTCTTGCATTTTTGTAAGAATCGCAGGCAGGCCTTGAATGAGAGATAGATCATTCTTCACACCGCAAAGTGAACGAAAAGTGAATTTTCACCTTATGGTGTTGAAGATTGTGAAAATATGAGTATAATATAAGTAAGCAACAATGGAGGTACTGCGTATGCAATACGAAAGCGAGCGCATTGAATACAAATTCCAAATGATCGATGACATCTATAAGGAGGTCATCGCATTTGCAAATACGGACGGTGGCGTGATCTATTTCGGTATTGACGACAAAGGCAACTTGATTGGCATTGATAATGTGGATGAAACCTACACGCGCCTGACCAACGGCATCCGCGATGCAATCGCACCGGATGTGACCATGTTCGTGCGGTATGTCCTCCAGGATAATAAGGTAATTCAGATCGAGGTTGCCGAAGGCAACTATAAGCCTTACTATCTGAAATCCAAAGGTATGAAGCCTGCCGGTGTTTATGTCCGTCAGGGGACATCCAGTGTTCAGGCATCTCCCGAGCAGATTCGTCAGATGATCAAGGAGTCGGACGGAGACAGTTATGAGGACTCCCGCAGTTTGGAACAAGATTTAACATTCCATGCCGCAGAAACCGCATTTGAACGGTACGGCATAGAGTTTTCCGTTGAGAAGTATCGTGCGTTGGGTATTACACAGAATGATATTTACACCAACCTTGCGCTGCTGCTTTCCGACCAGTGCCATCACACGATCAAAGTTGCCGTGTTCAAGGATGAATTCTGCACAGAGTTCCGTGACAGCAAGGAGTTCGGCGGGTCTGTGTTCAAGCAGTTTGAGGATGTGGTAAACTATCTCGCTCTGTGCAACAAGACTGTTTCCACGATCAAAGGACTTGTTCGCACGGATAAGCAGGACTACCCCGAGGAAGCCATTCGTGAAGCCCTGCTCAATGCGCTTGTGCATCGGGATTACAGCTTCAGCGGCAGTATTATCATCAATGTAAACGACAGCAAAATGGAGTTTATCTCTCTTGGCGGTCTACTCCCCGGCCTTTCTACCGAGGATATTCGCATCGGTGTTTCTCAGCCGAGGAACAAAAAGCTGGCAGAGGTGTTCCATCGCCTGCGCCTGATTGAAAGCTATGGCACCGGTATTCGCCGCATTTTCAAGCTGTACGAAAACTGCCCTGTACAGCCCAGCATTGAGGCAACGACCAATGCGTTCAGAATCGTGTTGCCCAACATGAATGCTACCGATGCTGCAAACGAGGATACACCGGCAACAACCGGCAAGTCTACTGCTGCCATCACTCCCCAGATGAAAACGGTGATGGATTATCTGGCGGAGTATGGCGAAATGACCGATGAAGATCTGCAGGAGCTGCTGAATATCAAAAAGACAAGAGCCTACCTGCTTTCCCGCCAGATGAATGAAAATGGGTTGATTGACATCATCGGCCGGGGCGCGGGAAAAAGATATCGATTGAAGTGAGGGCAAAAATGATGATTGCTACCACGAAATCGAAGAACAGTATCTACACAACAAATACTGCGACGAGGAATTCAAGGTTAAGCTGAAGCCCATCAAATCAGACAACAACCAATTTCTTCTCCTGTAGGAAGATAAGATTGATGAAATGGATGAGGATACTCATATCTACCATAACTTTATGCTTTGCAAAGAGCGCTTTGTGCGCTGGACAGAAAAGGACACCAATCCGTCTCAGGTGCTTGATATGGACCCTGAGAAGATTGGCCGACATTTCCTGGGGGTGCTGCCGAGGATCTGTCCGAAATAGAAACAAAAAAATGGCGGTAAGAGAGTAATACTCCTTACCGTCATCTTTTATGACTTCCTTTTATTCTACATAAATTACTACAACAACGAAAGAATCCAAGAGAAAACAAAATGGATGCCTCCTACAAAATTCAGAGAGGCATCCATGTGCACCTAATTCAATTTTTCATGTGTCCAGAATTCTGGGTACATATCACTGGGTGCCTTCGCTTTTTGCTTCAATTTTTTTGTTATTCCGCTCTACCGCGCAGACGGTTGTTCCGGAACTGTATCCCTGATCGCAGTGGTTATACATGCCTGGCATCAGGAAAAGGAGACTTGACCGGTAAATGTCATGATCCCGAAAAACAGCAGAAACGCAGCCCACAAAAAGCAGTAAGCTCCGCCGAAAACAGGCTTTCGGGGTCTGTTTTCAGTAATGCATTCAGGCTTAGCCGGGTCATAGTATCCGACCACCTGCCGCCCCAGATCTCGCTTGCCGGACAGCGATTGACGGCTTGAGTACCGATAGGTCGTGCCATTCACTGTGTACTCATAGGTCGGCAGATAGTACGTCTCCCGGCGCAGCCGATCACTGCCGTCCTCCTGGTGCTCCCACCTTTCAACGACCGATTCCTCAATCCATACCACCTTCATCATCGTGGTGCCTGGGTACCGCCGCACATCATCCTCGTATTCCTTCCGTGCGCCTTTCCGGCGGCGAATCCCGAGCCAGGCCGCCAGCACACCCCCGAGAAGAAAGCCGGTTCCTGCTGTGATATTCCGCGTATATTCTACGGGCCATGCCACAAGCGCTATCGCAAGAATGAAACCGATCACGATAACTTTAATACTCTTCATACGTCCTCCTTCCTGCCGCTATGGGCGGGGATCTCTTTTTACGATGCCGGCGGCTGGTTCTGTACCGCATCCACAAACAGAAGGGTCAGTCCGATATAAGCGGCGCAGGCTGCTGCCAGCAGGACGCAGAGGATGACGCAGACTGATTGAAGCGGTTTCCGCAAGTAACGGCGGGAGAGAAAAATCCCCGACAGCGACAGTACCAGCAGCGCCGCAGCGAGCCAAAGAGGCATACTGTCCACCTCCTTTATGCGCCGCGGAATGCTTCGATCATATCCGTAAACCACCGCAGTTCACGGGCAAAGCGCTCCCGCAGCTGCGCCGGATTTTCACGGCCCTTGTCGAGATCAAAAAAGCCGCGTCCGCTGTGAACCGCGATATACAGTCTGCCGTCCGAGTTGAGATTCACGGCGAATTTTCCGATGGAGGAATCCACCAGCGCCAGAATCCGCTCCATCCGGCCGGGGGACAGGATGCGCAGAGCCGCCGCTTCATCGTCGCTGCTCAGATTGAAGCGCTTGTCAAAGCCCTCATTCCCTGTTTGGATGGTTTTGGAGCTGAACGGCTTACCCAGTCTGTCCCGCGGCCAGATGGTCAGCCATGTGGGAAATTCCCGGTTCAGCCGGCACAGCATCCACTGGCCGGTGTAGACCTCCTGCTCGTTCTTTTCCCACAGGCCGGTCTCCTCCCGCTGAAACTCGCTGACTTCCGTCAGCCGGACGGTACACAGCTCCGTGGTCAGGCCGCGATAAGTTCCGCGGATATACCCGCTGCCGCTGCAATGGGTGTGGCTGGGCAGGGGAATATTGGTGTCGTTTGCGTCCAAAAGAGGAGGAACGGGGTTCATCTGTACGTTTTCAAAGGCAGTGCCCACGATGTCCGGAGCAATGGAGTCGAAGGTCTGTCGGCCTGCCTGCTCCTTGGACTTGCCCTGCACCATCTGCCCCAGGCCGAGAACCACGCCGCCGATGACAACCAGCACAAGGTTGCCGCCCAGGATCATACCTGCCACAGCGATCACCCCGCCCAGCAGCGAGAGAGTCTTGCCGCCCAGCTTGCCGCCCTTGCTTTTGCGCAGCTCCTGCGCCAACTGTTCATCTGTCATGTTCGTTTTCTGTTCTGCCATATTCTTCCCCTTATTCCGTCCCGCCGGTCAGGGCGGGGCTTTCCGTTATCAGATCCAGCAGATTGCCCATACCGGTCAGCGAGGCAGTAAACCACTTGCGGATACCGTCGATGTCCCGCAGATCCAGCTCCTCCGGAACGCCCGCAAACACATACCGGGTGTTCAGAGCCAGCGTCAGATCGCCGTCACGGAGGATAAGACCGCACAGCTTGGAAGTTCTGGAAGATGCCTCCAGCTTCTGTACCAGGTCACGCAGCTGCGGTGTGACCTGATCGTCCACCTCCCGGCCATCCGCCGTGTGAGCGGCAAAGTGCTTCCGGAAGGCGGCAGGGTCGGTGATGTCGTCCTTCTTCCGCTCCTGGAACATATCGTTCAGGGCAATGTCCAGCGTCGGGTCACAGATGTCCTTGCAGCGGACCACGATGCCGCGGAACAGCGTCTCGGTTCGGGTCATCCAGTTGTCGTTGTCGGGGCCGGACTTTTCCTCCACCGTGCGGCGCAGCTCCACGTTGGCGGCGGAGAACCGCAGCCCCTTGTACTCGCCCTCGTGGAAGTCCGTCACGGTACACTCCGTAAAGGGGACCGCCGACAGCTTTGTCGCCGCCAGGTAAGCCCAGTCGATGGGCAGCGTGGCCGGCTCCGGCTCCGGGCCGAAGGCTTTTGCCAGTTCCGTGCGGAAGAAGCTGCCCAGCTGCTGCTGCATCAGGGCTTTTTTCTTCGTTTGGGCGGGCTTTGCCACCAACAGGAACAGTGCCACGCCGGGGAACGCCAAAGCGCAGACCAAAATTGGGTCATGCTGTATAAACATTGAAATACACCCGGCGATCACCAGTAAAACGCCCAGCGATATGCTGATGCTCTCCGTTCTCTGATAGCCTCCCAGTTTCTTTGACAGCTCGGCGTCCGTCATCCGCTCGAAGCCCACCGCGTCAAAATCACTGTGTTTCTTTCGCATAGCTGGCCCTCCTTAGTAGCAAAGGCTGAAATACAGGCTGCGGTAGGGGTCCACCGTGTCGATGTCCATGAGGGAGGCTTCGGGGGAAATGCTGTCCAGCTGCATGCGTTTGGCACTGTCTTTATAGGTGTCCGGCTGCGCCTCGGCGGCAAAGACCAGCCCATCATAGTCCTCCGGGAGATAGACGGCGTAGCTCTTGGTCAGGACCTGCGCCCAGTCCCCCACGTTGTACTGCCAGTTGGTGGAGTAGGCGAATTCAATGAGATAGCTGTTTCCCTGCCAGCTGACGGTGTGGAGATAGTAGTTGTCGCCCCGCTGGCTGTTGCCGTAAGCCGTTGCGGTGGTGAGCCACATGCCGGTGTAGAAGTCGTACAGCTCGCTGTCGGTATTGGTGATGTACTTCTCGGAAAAATACGGAATGGAGTCCTCCGGGATGTAACAGATGGCGTCGAAGTGCAGCTCGCGGATGCCGTCATGGGTATAGTCGCCGTTCTTCGTGATCTCCCAATAGCAGTCGTCGGTGTTGTAGCCATCGCCAAGTCCCGAATAGCTGCACACCCCGTCCTCCAGCAGGAAGGTCCCTCTCTCCACGGCGGCGTTGATCTCAAGGCCGTTTCTTGTAAAGTAGGGTTCGCTGGACTGGATGCCCTCCACAGGAAGGAGCGTGCCGCCGTTCACGCTGTCGATGAGGTCGCCGCTGACGGTGCGGTCCAGCTGTAAGGTGTCACCGCTGCCGTCAAAGTGGAGCGTCACGCCGTTTTCATCCACCCACAGTGTGCCGTACTCGATGACGTCGTCCTGATCATTGACGAATTCCCAGGTGGCGTCCTCGTGGATGCGCAGCCAGAGGTTCTCCCCCTGATATTCCCAAAGCCCCACATAGGAGGCAATCAGCTCCTCCGGCCCGGCCACCCCGGGTACATGGAAGCTGGAGTAATCCGGCTGATAGACATAGCGCTCCTGGGGGTCCCACAGCCAGAGCATGGTGGTATTGCTCATGTCCTCATGGCCGATCTCCACCAGTACGTCGCTCTCCTCGTCCCCGTTCTGATCGTCGAAGGAGATTTGGAAGGCGCTGCTGCTGATGTCCTCGATAGTCTCGGGAAAAGCCACGCTGTCAAACAGCACCTGCTCCTCCTGATCCCGGTAGAAGGCGGCGCTGTTGGGGTCTGCGGTCACCAGCACGTCTACGCTCTCGCTGTCGTGGGTGATAGTGCCGCTGCCGACTACCACGCCGGTGGTGCGCCAGTCCTCTCCCGCGACATCGTCAGAATTGCCGCAGGCGGCAAGGCTCAGGCAGAGCGCCATGGCCAGCACAGGGATAAAAATATGTTTCCATCGATTCTTCATGGTTCTCCTTCCTTTCCATCACTCCATCATGTAGTAAACGCCCTCATCGCCCCAGACCAGAGAGTCCTCGTCAACCTCAAAGACCCGGTAAGAAACGCCGTCATACATGGTGGAGTCCGCATAATAGGTGCTTACCTCATCCATGGAGTAGGTGAAAACTCCGCAGTCCATTTCCGCAGGCTCAGCGCCGGGAGTGCGCTGGTAATAGCTCCAGTTTCCATTACCGTCGATGACGATATAGGTCTCAGCCGAGAGATCGCCGTCATAGTACCAAATGCCCTTGAATTCCGAGACATTCCGCTGGCAGAGGTCGGAATCCCAGCTCCAATAGGAGTCTGGGTCTCCGCCTAAACGGCCGTTCCAGTCGGGAACCTCGTCCTCCGAGGGATCGGGCTCGTCGTCCTCGGTGAGATGGCCGCCGTCCTCATACCAGAGGTACTCCATCCCTTCGCCGTAGTTAAAGTAGCCGTAAGCGGCGCTGTAGAGCTGGCCTTCCTCCATGGTGATGAGGCTGCCGGAATCGTCCGAGCTGCTGTAGGCATAGATAGCCTCCCACTCCGGCTCATAGCGGAGGTAGCCGTCATCCACCACTTCACCGCTGAGGTAGAGGGTCCAGTTGCCCTCGGCGTCAAACTCCATGGAGTCGTAGTCGTTGTCCGCTTCGCCCAGCCAGATACCCTCGAAGCCGCTGAAGTCGTTGACGGTGTCCTCGCTGAGGCCGCCTCCCAGGCCCTCGTTGGGGTCATCCTGCGGGGCGATTTGCCCCTCCGTATTGCCGCAGGCTGTGCACAGCAGGAAAAGCAGCAACACCAGTCCCGCCAGAAGATATGGCTTTTTTCTCTTCATGTGACATTCCTCCTCATTCTTCATCGCTCAAATACAACTGCGAAAAAATGTTTTGATAGGTCTCACCCATATCCGCCGCAGCATCGGGGGGCGCGCAGAATCCGTAAAGATAGGTACAAATGTCGGTGTCCATGACAAATACGGTCCATTCCCGGGTGTCTTCGTTCTCGCCGGCGGTATAGGTTACGATGTAAACCGGATAGCTTAAATTTTTGCTGTATTCCTCATGTTCTTCGGCGGACAACAGCTCATAGGTACCCGCATCACTTAAAGACAGGGCACAGGCTGTCAGATAATCGTCCAGCTCCTGTACATCCGGAACAAAGCAGCTTTGCTCCGCCGTATTGACCACAAGGAGTTGCCCATCCTCGGTGATGTCCTCATAGCGGTAGGTGCCGTCGTCATGGTTCTCGGAGAGCAGGTTCTGCATATTGGTAAAGGGCAGCGCGCCACCCATCAGAACCGGGATGTCGTCCCGTGAGATCACATCACCCCGGCCGTCGCCGTCCGCAGCATAGGACTCCACGATTTTCTGGTCATAGGCCTCCTTGTCATAAGCGGTGTCCAGGAAAAGGGCAACGCTGAGATCCGGCGGCGCGAAAATAAGAAAGTCGCCGTTGTCAAAAAACATGGGAGAGCTGGGATCATAGTCAGGGTTGACCGGCTCACCGTCCTCACCGTAAAACTGAAGGCTGAAGCCCTCGTTCAGCTGCCCTTCCGTGTATTCCCCCAGGTCGATCTCGGTACTCTCGCCCTCCGCCAGTGTGGTCTCCAGGCGGTTCTCCCCCCAGTCCTCCTCCGAAGTGAGGCTGATGCGTATATCCGCAATGGGGTATGTGGTACGGTTTACAACGGTGATCTCCATGGGATATTGCTTCGCACCGCAGGCGGCAAGGCTCAGACAAAACAGCAGCGCTAAGGTGAACGTCAAAAAGGATCTTCGTTGTCTCATTTCATTTTCCTCCTTCTTCCGCGGGGCTTCAGATGTCCCAACTATCCATCCAGTTTGCGCCCCAGTCAACAGCGGGATCATATGGTTCTTCGGGAATCCAGCCTGCGGGATAGATGAGGCCGTCTTCGTCGTGGTAGGCAAGGCCGTCTTCGCCGATGGTGTAATCGTTGCCCAAAAGGTAACGGTTCACGCCGTCGTAGTACCAGATATAGAAGGTGGAGTATTCGTCTTCATAAAACTCCGCGTTTTCCATATCCGTGTAGGCGTAGAAGTCGGCACTGCGGTAAAAGACGCCATCAAAATGCTAATCGTCCCCGTATCGGCCGAAGCGTTCGGCGGAGAGGGTGAAGCTGTTGCCGTCGTCACCGGGGCAGAGGTAGGCGCGCGTCCCGTTGTCGTAAAGATAGAGGCCCATGCCCTCGCCCTCGTCGTCCATGGTGCCACTCATGGAATAGTCCGGCGAGCAGGCGATGTACTGCATGAGGGACGAGTTGATGACGATGGTCTCGCCCAGGGCATTTTGCCACATGCCGTCCCAGTTGCTTATGTCCCATTCGACGATCTCCGCCTCGTCGTCGCGGAGGAAGGTGTTTCGATGGATGGTGAGTCCGCTGCCCTCGCCGTTCCGGTTTGGCAGCAGCACGCCGTCGTCGCGCAGGAGGAAGTTGTAGAGAAGACCGTTGAAGAAGATCATCGGCCGACCGCTCGCCTCGGACAGCTCGAATTCTCCGCGCCCGCCGAGTCCCCAGCGAGTGCGGTAGGCGTAAAAGCCCTCCGTACTGTCAAAGTATAACTTCGCGGTGCCGTCGATGCTCCACATCCCGTTGAGAAATTCCATATCCATGACGGTCTCATAGCCGCTTTGCGTATCGTCAGATTCGGTGTCGCCGCAGGCGGTCAAGCCCAGGCACAATGCCAGTGCCAAGAATAGGACAAGTTGCTTTTTCATCTCTCTCCTTCCAGCAGCCGCTATGCCATTTTTTGATAAAACTCGAACTCACTGCCCCAACGCAGCGTGTCATGGTCGAGGATGGTAAATTCATAACCCACATCGTCGAACTGGGAGGAAACGGCGAGATACATCTCCTCGGAGCCATCAGGGGCCAACTCGACGGTGCCGCTGTCCACCGTGGTGGGGTCGCCGTCGCCGCCGGGACGCTCCAGCAGTTCCCAGCCGCCGTTTTCGTCAAACACAAGGATGCTGGGCGCATCCGCCTCGGCGTCCAGATACCAGGTGCCCGCCATCATCTCAAAATCGATGTCGCCGGTATTCTCGCCCGGCGCGTCGCCAGTCATCTGCGTAAAAGTGCCAAGCTCGGCCACATGCAGGGCGCCGACCTCGTCGAACCAGCTGCGGTAGGCCACGCCATCGTGCTCATTGTAGAAATAATCGTAGTCATAGTCCGGCACGAACTGGATGAAGCCGCTGGCGGTCAGCTCTTCGTCGATGTCGTACAGCGCAAAGCGCACCTCGTCGCCCTCATCATTGTTGGCGACGATCAGCGTGCCGCCGTCCTCGCCCGTCCATGCGCCGCCGTAGATATACAGGTTCGCCATCTGTTCGCTGTCCTTGACCAGCCCCTCAAAGGAATCCGGAACGCCATATAAATTGTAGTCGCTGCCGTCATCACCATAGTCTTCGTTGCTCTCGCCGCAGGCGGCAAGACTCAGGCACAGCACCAGCGCCAAAGCAAGAGACAGATATTTATTTAAGTGTTTCATCATTTTATTCTCCTTTTTCAGATAAACGGAGTCAATGCTCCTGTTCCGCCATGGACAAGATCTCATCATGGCTCAGCTCCACATCGCCGAAGCGGACAAAAATGCCGTTGGTCACAGCGCTGTTCCATACCCGCGCATCTGCCAGCGGGCGAAACCGGATCTTGTCCAGATACGGCTTCATGTCCAGCAAAAGCCGGCTGCCGGACACAAAATCCACCTGCAAAACATGGTTGGGCAGCGGCGTGACGGCTGTAAGATACCTTCGGTTCAAGTGCGTGCCCTCCTTTCCGCAAAAATAAAAATCCACCGTACAAATATTGTACGGTGGATCGTATGGGATAACCATTAACCAAAGGTTAGGTCTTTTGTCCGAATAGCTCGGCAAGCCGCTTCCGCTTGGTTCGGGTATCGCCCTCGATATGAAGCTTGGAATAGATCTGATTCACATACTGCTTGACGCTCCCCTCGGAGAGGTAGAGCTTTTCCGCAATCTCGCGGTTGGAAAGCCGCTGCGCCATCAGCTCCACGATCTCAAATTCCCGCGGCGTCAGTGCGTCAAAGACCGCCGGACGGGCGCTCGCCGCGTTTCGCGCCCCTGCCGTCTCGCCAAGCGCGGTGATCTTCGCAATCAGGTCAGTTTTGAGTTCCTGTGCCAGCAGGGGCTTCAAATGCGCATAATTTTCCACGAACGGCATCACAAGGCCGTCCGGCGCGGCGCCAGAGAGGGCCTTCCCCAGCCATGCGCGGGCTTCCTCCCTCTTTCCCAGGTGTTCATAGGCTGCCGCTGTCTGGATGCGGACGTGCAGGGCTACCAGTGCGTAATGCATGGCCTCGCACACCGCCAGCAGCTGTGCGCTGTGTCCGATGACCTTGGCATAAGCGTCCTGAGCAAGATACACCTGATTTTCGATCATTTCCATCATGGGCTTGCCCGGCGCGAGCATATTGATATCGGAGAGGCGGTGCAGGGAGAAGATCTCCGGAATCTTGTCCGTTTCACCTCGCAGGGCATGGTAGTAGGCGCTGGCGGCGCTCCAGAGGTTGATCCACGAGGCGTCGTGATAGTGCAGCAGGTCCGCGTACCGCTCCTCGAAGGTGTACCGCTGCTCCACATCGGTATACAGTGAGAGCCGCCGCGACAAAAAACCGCAGCACAGCGCCATGTTGATCTGTCCGTTGTCCTTCACCTGTGCATAGGCCCGCTCCAGTTCAATGTGGGCATCCGTGAAGCGCCCCTGACAGAACAGCGCCTCGGCGCGCATGATGGTCTCTGCACCCTGCCCGTGGTGATTCGTGACCTTGTAATAATGGGGCATGCACTCGTCCATCTCCGCAAGCTCGCTTTCCATCGCTCCCGGTGCACGGTGGAACATCATCAGAACGGACGGTGAGCCGAAGGTCCAGCCGCCGCTCGACTGGATGCTGATGGCGGGGCGGGACATCTGCGCGCTGGCGCTGCGGTGCAGGCGGCTCATGGCGCTGATGTCGTTGTAGCAAAGAAAGCTCAGAATGAGATCGCATTCCCCCAGCAGATTGCCGCGCTCTTCTGCGGACAGTTCCGGATGTTCTCCGATGGCCGTCAGCAGCAGCGCTTTCAGTTCCAGCATCTTCGGGATCTGCCGCCAGGTGAACATCCGGCGCATCAGCACCAGAATGGCAAAGGGGTATGCCTTCAGCGTTTCGGCGGGGCAGTTATCCAGCGCGTTCAGCACATCCTCCGGCTTCAGCGACGCCAGCAAGATGCCCGCATCGCTGCGGATGACCCGCAGCAGCGCGTCGTAATTCCCGCTCTTCCGGTAAGCGGCGAGGGCGTGGAGATACTGCCGGTGCTCTTCATACCACAGGCCGAAGCGCTCCCAATAGCGCCGCTGCGTTTCCGCCGGCATCGCCTGAAAGCTGCGCTCGGCGCACTCCTTCATCATGTGGTGGAAGCGATAGGTCACACCGTCCGGCAGGCGCGTGACAAAGGCGTTCTGCTCCGTCAGCGCAGAGAGGATCTGCCCCGCGTCCCCATCGCCTGTGATATACTGCGCCATTTCGACGGTAAATTCATCGGCAAGCCCCATGACCGCCAGAAACGCCCGCTGCGGTTCCGGCAGCGGATCGATCATGGCGGCGGTAAAGGTGGCGTAGATGTCAGAATCGCGGCTGGGCAGCACGCCGCGCTCGGAGAGCGTCCGCAGATTCAAATATACGGCGGAGAACCAGCCCTCGCTGGAATAGAGGAGGCTTTCGATCTGCGCATCGGAAAGCTCTGTGCCGCAGCGGTGGGCATAGACGGCCAGCTCGGTGTGGTTAAGGCGCAGCTGCTCCGTGCCGATCTGATACACTTTGGCCCCAAGTCGCACCGCCTCCGCAGCGGGCAGGAAACGGTCCCGGCTGGCAACGATCAGATGTACATTTGCGGGCAGGCGGTTTGCCAGCATACAGAGGAACAGCGAGGCGCGCTTGTCGGTCAGCAGGTGAAAATCGTCGATGAAGAGATAGCAGGGCGTCTCATCTGCCAGCGCATGACAGAGATCGTCCACCAGCAGTCCGCCGCCCGCGGCGTCCGTGGGGCAGGGATAGTTGCGCAGAATGTCAAACCCGGCCCGGGCAAACGCCTCCTGTACGCTTTTCCAGAAGATGGCGAGGTTGTCGGAGTATACGCTGATGCGGATCATTTTCAGGGTTTCCGCCTTGGCGCGCTCCTCCAGATACCAGTTCACTGCCGTGGTCTTTCCGTAGCCCATGGGGGCGACCACCGTGGTCATGGCGCAGCGGGAGATGGGCCGCAGGCTCTCCTGCAGCCGCTCGGATATGTAAATGGTATTCAGATTCCATCTCGGTTTTGGCATGGTTTCGCCCTCCGATGCGCTTCAACAGGCTTCTTTGTCTATAACGGTTTTGGCTTGTATGTAATTATACCGGTTTTAGCCGTAAGTGTAAACATCATCCGTATTTTTCTGCCTTTTCTGGCCGTAAAATTACAGAAGGAACGCCTTTATCCGGCCTGTCAAACAGCCGAGGCCGGGCGAGACGGCCAGCACAGGGAACTGCGTTCCGGTGAGAGGACTGGGGGTTGCTTCACCCTTTGTGAGGGTGACGAGGCAGAAGCGGTCTGCGCCTGTTGCCCCCTCCACAGTCTCCGGAAAGTATGGGCTTTCTCCCACAAAAAATCCGACGCTGAAAAGCGTCGGATTTTTGCCGCTATAGGACAGTGAAACAGAAGAATGAAGAGGAAACCGGTTTGGGTACGCTCCGGTCCCTCAGTTGCCCGCGGTGTTCTCTAGCGGGAACGTCACGCTCCAATTTCCCTCCACAGGCCCAGCGGATGTGACAAACATCCCGTACAGCGCGTAAGTGTCAAGGGCGTAGGCCTCAATACCGGTGAACACATAATCCTCATAGCTGCCCGTCCCCGCATCATCGAAGAAGGCCGCCGAACCGTCACACTCAATTTGCTCGCCGGTCTCCCGGTTTACCAGAGAAATAGAGCCGTGGTTGTCCGTTTTGAGGATGTCCGCGTAATACACCTGCACATGGAGCCATCCGTCCACATAGCCGATCCCCGTCAGGGTCACGCCGTCCACGGGAGATGCGATCGCGTCGCCCGGTTTCAGCACCGTCACGCTTTTTCCGCCGTCGGAGCCGAACAGGTCCCCGCTCAGACCCCGGGGTTGGACCGTCTGCGTGGCGGAGGTCAGGCTGCCGCCCAGATCCACGCCGTCAAGGGTACCCTCCCAGCTTTTCTTACCGCTCAACAGCTTTTGAACGGAAAACGTCAGCTTCTCACCCTCGATGCTCTGCCGGTCCCACTGCTCAAGGGTCACAAGAAATGTGGCGGTGTGGGTGTCCGGGTCGTAGTTGACCAGCTTACAGTGGCCCGTGCAGTCAAAGGGCGTGTGGAGCCGATAGCTGTCGAAAAGGTCCACCGTTTCATCGAAGCTCGTTCCTGTCAGGTCCTCCAGTGAGAGATAGATCTCGGCGGTATTCTCGTGGATGTAAGCCGCCGTCACCTCCATGCGGATGCCGTTGTCTTCGCAGGACCGCTGCACCGGCTTGAAGAACTGGGCCGTGGCGGGGGTGACAGCGTACAGCAGCTCATAAAATGCCGGACTGAAGGCCGCCATGGCGGGGACGGCCAGCACGCAGACCAGGCAGAGGCAGGCTGCCAGCGTTCCCCACTTCGCCCAGACGCTTTTCCGCTTGTTCGGCGCGGTGTCCGCCGCTTCAATATAGGCGGGGTCGATCAGTTCCATCTTATCTAACAGTTCGTTTCCTCTCATACTGTGTAACCCTCCTTGTTCAGATACTCCGCAGCCGGTTACGGCAGCGGAACAGCGTTGTTTTCACCTTGCTTTCGGATATGCCATAGTGCTTGGCAATGTCGGCCACGGAATCCAGAAACCAGTAGCGGCGAACGAACATGTTCCGTTTTTCCTCATCCAGTCCGCCTAAAAAAGCGTTGAGAGCTGTTGCCAGCGCCAGATGGTCTATGCGGCATGCGGCGTTGTCAGGCGCCGGGATGCATTGCTCCATTTCCGCACTGAGCTCACAGATAAAAGCATTGCGCTTCAGGCGGCTGCGGTCACGGCAGCAGTTCAGGGAAATGTGCCGGGTGATCCGGGCGAGGAATGCGTAGAAGTGATCGCTTGGCTCATGGGGTGGGATTGTGTGCCACGCCTCCATGTAGGTGTCGTTTTCACATTCCTCGGCCGTCTGCAAGTCATTGACGATCCCGTAGGCCAGCGTGCGCAGACGGCTGCCGTATTTCTCGGCGGTCTGCCGGATGGCTGTCTCGTCACGCCGCAGGTACAGCGCGACGATGCTGCGGTCATCCATGGCGTTCATCTCCTTCCGGTTTCGATTGAAGGACCTTCACCCATATAAGCACCCTTTGGGGCAGTCAGGTTACACAGTTTCAAAAATTATAGCAAAAAATTATCCCCGTTTCGACAGCAAACAGGGATAACAGAGTGTATTTGTTTTTTTATGATCATCTTTCCGTTTGGTGAAAAGCATGATATAATTTCAACTGCCCGATGTGTCGCTTGGAAACTGCGGTTTTCTGAGGGCCGGGCAATTTGAAACGCATCTGCCGACACGGTTCGGCTGGCTGGTCAGAAAGGAAGTGAGGTCCCCATGCGCGGAAAACGGGAACTGCCCCGGAAGCGCCCGCCGATCCTGCTGTTTGTCCTGATCCTTGCCGCAGGCTTCCTCGCGGGGACACTTTTTTGGCATTTCCGCTCTTCTGGTGCGTCCGTTCCGTCAGGGGGAACGGTCACTCTGCCGGAGGGCCCTGCGGGAACGGACGTCTCCTCAGAGCCGGAGATCCCCCCGGCCCCGCCGCAGGATGGAGAACCTTCGGCCGAACCGACGCCCTTTGTCATTTCCTTTTTGGGGGACTGCACCCTGACCTCCAGTCACCACACCAACCACTTTGAAAAGCTGGTGGGGGACGACTACGCTTATCCCTTTTCCAACGTGGCGGAGATCCTGCTGGCCGATGATCTGACGCTGGCCAATCTGGAATGTTCCTTTTCCACCCGCCGTCTGGAGTCCGACTCGGAATACGCCTTCTGCGGTGATCCCAACTATGTGCAGGCTCTGGTGCAGGGCGGCGTGGAGGCTGTCACCCTGTCCAATAACCACACCCGCGATTTTGGCGACGCCGGCCTCCGGGACACTGAGGCCGCGCTGGCGGAATACGGCGTTGCCGGGATCCCCGGCAATCAGGGGCAGTGCTTCGAGCTGCGCCACGGCAATGGGGACACGTTGCGGCTGGGGGCCTACGTTCACCCCTTCAACGGCTCCGCCAAGCAGATGGAGGATGGCTGTAAACGGCTCAGGGACGAGGGCGCGGACATCATTGTGGCCTTCATGCACGCCGGGGCCGAAAAAACCTACGTCCCCACCAAGCGGCAGACGGCGCTGGCCCATGCCGCTGTGAAGGGCGGCGCAGATGTGGTGGTGGGGACCCACCCCCACGTTTTGCAGCCCATAGAAGCCTATCAGGGCAGCGTGATCCTGTACAGCATCGGCAATTTCTGCTTCGGCGGCAACCGGAACCCTTCGGACAAGGACACGGTCATCGCCCAGCTCACTGTGTCCGGCACCGGCGGGGACCGTTCGTGGGAGATGTCCTATATCCCCTGCTGCGTCAGCAGCGTCTCCAACCGGAACGACTACCGGCCCACCCCCTACCCGCCGGATACGGCGGCCTACCGCCGCTGTTTTCAGAAGCTGGACGGCACCTTCCGGCCCCCGGCGCCCAAGCCTGAGGCAGCGGAGGCCGCTCCTCTGCCGCCGGAACCCACGCTCGATGCAGAACCCCTCTCCCCCCTGCCGGACGGCAGCGGCGTGATCGGTGAATACTCAGCCAAACCGGAAGAATAAGACGCAAAAAGAGCCGCATTCGCGGCTCTTTTTGTTGTGTCAGCTCAAGTTTGAATCGTTGATTCCGGCGTTACTCCGCCGCGCTTTCCAGCTTCTTGGCCTCCACGATGAACTGCTCGATGGCGTTCTGCTCCTTCAGCTCTGCCAGAACGCCGTTGATGAACTCGGCCAGCTCCGTGTTCCCCTTCTTGACGGCGATGGAGTAGCCGTCACTGGTCTCCGGGATGCCGAGATCCACGGCGGCCAGATCCTCCTTGGCATCCGCATAGGACAGCACGGTCATGTAGTCCAGAAATACGACATCCAGCTTTCCGGCCTCCAGCTCCATGACCAGATCCTGTACCTTGGCAAGGCCGACCGTGGTCTCCTCGCCGCAATAGGTAACGCAGTTGTTATAGGGCTTGGAGCCGGTCTGCGCGCCGCCCTTGACCCCCTTCAGATCGTCAAGACTGGCGTACTTGTCCGCGTCCTCAGCCCGCACCAGAATCAGGTTTTTGGCTTCCAGATAGGGATCGGAGAAGTCGGTGGTCTTGCGCCGCTCCTCATCCGCAGACAGGCCGGCGATGACCAGATCGAACTCGTCATTGGCAAGGCTCATCAGCAGATTGTCAAAGGACATATCCACAATTTTCAGGGATACACCCAGCTTGTCGGCAATGGCCTGGGCGATCTCCATGTCAAAGCCCACGATGGTGTCTTTCCCGTCCACCTCCGTATGGAACTCATAGGGTGGGTAGTCCGCGGAGGTGCCGACCACCAGCTCCCCCTTCTGCTTGATCTGATCCAGTGCGGACGAGGCCGCATCCTCCTTGCCGGCGCAGGCCGTCAGGGACAGCAGCGTTACCAACGCCAGCAGCAAAGCAATCGCTTTTTTCATGCTATTCTCTCCTTTTTCGCTTTTCGACCGGGGCGTTTATTCCCACAGGGGCTTGTCCCACAGCTTGACCTTGGTGCCAAGGCCCATCTTGACCGCGTTCTGATACAGAGCGTAGGCCACGGTGATGTCCAGCGCGCCCAGACCCAGAGAGCAGGCGTAAATGAACTGCTCGTCAGAGGTTCTGCAGGGCTTGCCCAGCACCAGGTCGCTGGTTTCCAGCACTTCCTCCTTGGTGATCTCGCCGGCGTCGAACACCTGCGTGATGGCCTTATTCTTGAAGGTAATGATCTGCTTCCAGTAATCCACCACATTCACGTCCGCAGCCTTTACCACGTCCGTCGTGGCCTCGTTGGAAACGCAGACGATGGCGCTGTGGGGCTTCACCCAGCTCTTGTCGATGAAGGGCGTTCTGGCGGTGGTCTCGCCCACGATCAGCTGGGACTTTGCCGCTGCCGCCTTGCTGTCGGAGGTGGGGATGATGGTCACGCCGTACTTGCCCTCGGACTCCTTGGCCACCTGCTCTGCCTTTTCCAGATCCAGATCGCAGAGGTAAATGGTCTTGACCGTGGGGATCGCCTCGCAGATCGCCATGATCATGGTCCGGCCAATGACGCCCGCGCCGATCAGCGTCGCGGTATCCGTGTCGGAGGGGGCGCAGTATTTCGCCTGCAACCCCGCCACAGCAGAGGTCCGCATGGCGGTGATGATGGTGCCGTCCTGAATACAGAAGGGCAGGACCGTGACGGGGTCGCTGAGGATGGAAATGTCGATGCCGTAAGGGATGCCGGGGGTGGTGGCGTTCTTCTTGGACTCGGCGGCCCACTTGATACCGGCGATATTCATATCGCCGCCGATGTAGCTGGGCATGGTGTTGAAGAAGGATTCCCACTCCGTCCCTTCCGGGATGCCCAGATGGACCTTCGGGGGATTCTGGATCTGGCCCTGCCCCAGCATTTTATAGGTATCCTCCGTGATTTTCAGGATCATCTTCATATCCAAAAGACCGGCCTTGATCTGGTCTTCCTGCTGCAGAAACAGAATTTCGGGATTGATCGTACCTAACATAATAAATTCCTCCAATTTTTTTGTAAGCCGGCTGATGCGGCTGTGTTGTTTCAGATTACATGGATGACCTTGGACAGAAAGTCCTTGGTCCGTTCATTCTGGGGGTCCTCAAAGATCTGCTGGGGCGTGCCCTCCTCGGCGATCACGCCGCCGTCCATAAAGAGGATGCGGGTCCCCACCTTTTTGGCGAAGCCCATCTCGTGGGTGACCACGACCATGGTGACGCCCTCCTTCGCGAGGTCCTGAATGACCGAGAGCACCTCCCCCACCATTTCCGGGTCCAGCGCGGAGGTGGGCTCGTCAAAGAGCATCACGTCCGGCTCCATCGCCATGGCCCGGACAATGGCGATCCGCTGCTTCTGTCCGCCGGACAGCTGAGCGGGATAGGCATCCGCCTTGTCCTCCAGACCGACGCGCCGCAGCAACGCTCTGGCTTTTTCCTCTGCCGCCGGAGCCGGGACCTTCTTTACCTTTTTCAGGGAGATGGTCACATTTTCCAGGATCGTCAGGTTGTTGAACAGATTGAACTGCTGGAACACCATCCCCACCTTTTCCCGGTGCTTATGGACGGCGTAGCCCTTGTCGGTGATGCAGCTGCCCTCAAAAATGATCTGGCCCTCCGTGGGGGTCTCCAGCAGGTTCAGGCATCGGATGAAGGTGGACTTTCCGGAACCGGAGGGCCCGATGACCACCACGACCTCCCCCTTTCGGATGGTGGTGTGGATGCCCTTGAGGACCTCCAGATCGCCGAAATTCTTTTTCAGTCCCTTGATCTCAAACAGAACGTTGTCAGCGGTCACTGCACTTCATCCTCCTCTCAAAAAGATCCAGCCCCTTCCCCAGTACGATGTTCAGGGTCAGGTAGATGATCGCGGAAATATAGTAGCAAGGCAGCGGGTTGTAGGTGGCGGTGACGACGATGCCGTTGTTGTACATCAGGTCGCCGACGCCGAGATACTGGATGATGGACGTCTCCTTGATCATGGTCACAAACTCATTGCCCAGCGCCGGCAGAATGTTCTTGACCGCCTGCGGCAGGATGATGTTCACCATCGCCTGCGTCCGGGTCATGCCGCAGGACAGCGCGGCCTCCGTCTGCCCGAAGTCCACCGCCTGAATACCGGAACGGATGACCTCCGCCACATAGGCGGTGGAGTTCATGGACAGGGCCAGGATGCAGGGCATGACCCGCGCCAACTCCACGAACCCTCCGGCCACGGAATGAAGTGAAGCTGATAGTAAACGATGTACAGCTGCACCAGAAGCGGCGTTCCCCGGATGACGGTGATATACAGCTTGGCAAACCCGGAGCACAGCCTGAATCTTGACAATCGCAGCAGCGCGATGAGGCAGCCGAGGACTGTGCCCAGCAGAACGGTGATCAGGGAAACGATGACGGTGGTCTGCGTTCCTCGGAGGAAATATTGGTAGTAGTTCAAAAATATCTCGGTAATGCCCATGGCGTTCTCCTCCTTCTCGCTTGCACCGTTTATGTGCTTCGGATGAACGGATTGTATATTTTCTCACGCCGAAAGTCAATAGCAAATTTGCAAAAATTCGTATAATTATTCAATTATTGTAAATATATACGAGAATATGGCTGTATACACCGGAAGTGTTTGTGTTTCATGCGTATAAACGCATAGTGGGTGCTATAAGCAAATATAAATACTATGCGGTATACTTGCATTAGTATACATATTATGCGTATATACCGATATATTGGGCATCGGAGAAACAGCGCCGCCCCCACGAAGCAGACCGTCAGTCCAACCGTCCCGAAAGCGCAGCGGAACCGATGTGACAGCGGGGCCATGTGCGGTCCCCCCTCTCATTCCGGGCTTTTGAAGAACGGTTAGCACGCACAACCGCAAGCGCCCCCAAAACAAGAAAAAAGCGCCTGCGATTGCGTATATCTTCTAATAAACAGAAGCAGGTCCGGGAGGTTTCTGTGCGTTTCATGGTAATTGGCGGCGAGCCCCCGAAAAAGATTGACATTCGGCAAAATGCCTGTTATTCTTTAAGCAAGTAAATTACTACTTGGCTAATTGGAGAAAGAACATGAAACCGATCGAACGTTTTCTGCGTGAGACAGACCGCGTGCCGCTCATGCCTATGCCAACGCCCCTGCACCCCATGCATTACCAGCCCTCAGGAAAGGACGTCAGCCTCCTCATCAAGCGGGACGACATGACCGGTGTCGGTCCGGGCGGAAATAAGATCCGCAGCCTTGAGTTCCTCTTGGGGGAAGCCAGATCCAGGGGGGCATCCAAAATCCTGGCGGCGGGACCGGAGCAATCAAATCTATGCGCTCTGACCGCGGCGGCCTGTGCCAAGGCCGGGCTGGACTGTGAGCTTATCATCAACGCGGCGGAGCCAGCCCGCAAAGAGGGAAATCTCCTGCTGGAGGAGCTGCTGGGCACCAAAATACACTTCCTCGGCCCTTGTGACGGAGCGGTTCGGAACCGCCGCATGGAGGAGCTGGCCGCCGCTTACCAGTCCGCCGGCGAACAGATCTACGTGGTCCGCAACGGCGCGACCACCGGCCGGGGCGCGTTGGGCTATACCGCTGCAGTGGTGGAAATGAAGCGGCAGTGCGAGGATCTTGGAATTGGCCGCATGACGATTTTCGCCCCTGGCGGAAACGGCGGCGTCGCGGCCGGGCTGATCCACGGAAATCAGCTGATGGGCCAGCCCTTCCGCATTGTGATCGTCAGCGTCGAGGATGACCGGGAAACGCTGACGGCGCATATCCGCTCCACCATCTCCGAAGCGGAGGAGATCACCGGGCTCCCCATGGACGTGCCTGTGGAACAGGCGGCGGAGATCACAGACGCCTACCGTGGCGGCGGCTGGGGTGAAAACACAGAGGAAAGCCAACAGGCGGTCCTGTCCTTTGCCCGCAGCGAGGGGATCTTCATCGAAAACGTCTATACCAGCAAGGTCCTGGTGGGGATGATGGACTGGATCGAACAGGAAAAAGTGTCCGGCCCCGTCTGCTATTTGCATACAGGCGGGCTCGGCTCCTTATTTGCGCAGTATTGATCGAGAAAGAGGGAAAAACTTATGGATTACGGCTATTTGACTTTGGTTGCTCCGATTCTGACGCTGGCAGTGGCCATTGCGACGCGGAAGGTGCCGCTGGCCATGCTGGTGGGCATTTTTACCGGACAACTGATTATTTGCGGATGGAATCCGTTTACCGCCATCAACGAAAGCGTCAACGGCATTTTAAGTGTTTGCGCCGACACTGGAAATCTGAAAACCTTCCTGTTCACGGCGCTGATGGGCGCATTTGTGATCCTGGTGCGCATCTCCGGCGGCGTCAAGGGCTTCGTCAATTACCTGACCGAGCAGAGCAAGCGCGTGAAGAGCCCGCGGATGGCAATGCTCATTGCCTATGTGATCGGCATCATCATTTTTATCGACGGTCTGCTCAGCATCATGTTCACCGGCGTGGTGACCCGCCCGCTGATCGATAAATTCAAGGTCTCCCGTGAAAAGCTGGCCTACATCTGCGACGCGACTTCCGCGCCTGTCAACGCCATCATTCCCCTGAACTCCTGGGGCGCTATGCTGATGGGCCTGATCTCCGCGGAGATCGCCTCCGGATACATCCAGGGCGAGCCTATGAATCTACTGATCCGGAGCCTTCCCTTCCAGTTTTACAGCATCCTCTCCCTGCTGTTCGTGCTGTTCTATATTGTCACTGGAAAAGACTGGGGCCCCATGAAAAAGGCAGAGCTGCGGGTGCGGAACACCGGCAAGCTGTATGATGACGGGGTAACGCCGCTGCTCAATGACAATGACGGCTTTGAAGAGCTGGTGGAGGAAGGCAAAGAGAACAAGTGGAACATGATGTTCCCGCTCATCACCCTGATCGGCGGCGCTTTCATCGGTCTGCTGGTCACCGGCGGAGGAAATCTGGCGGCGGGCGACGGAACCACGGCGATCCTCTACTCTGTTGTCATCACACTGCTCATTATGTGCGTCATGTATACAAAGCAGGGGATCATGACCGCCAAGGAGTTCGGCGACAGCGTTATGAAGGGCGTCAGCAGCATGATGGGTCTGGTGATCCTTCTGGTGCTGTCCTTCTCCATCGGCGGGGTCATCAAGGGAATGGGAACCGGCCAGTTCCTTGCCAGCCTGCTGGGTGACAGCATTGACGGTGCCTTCTGCCCGGCCATCATCTTCCTGATGGGCGCACTGATGGCCTTCTGCACGGGAACCAGCTGGGGCACGTTCTCCATCATGATGCCCATTGCAGTCCCCATGGCGGTGGCTATGAACGGCAACATCCTGCTGACCATCGGCGCGGTGGTGTCCGGCGGCATTTTCGGCGACCACTGCTCTCCCCTTTCCGATACCACGATCCTGTCCTCCATGTCCGTAGGCACCGATCTGTATTCTCACGTAAAAACGCAGCTCCCCTATGCGCTGGTGACTGCGGCGTGCGCGGCGGCCCTCTATATCGCCTTCGGCCTGATCCTGTAACAGCGGGTGCGGTGCGCTTTCGCAGCACCGTACTTGACCGCTAAAATAAACAGCCCATAAAATTACCCTGCCGGTTTCGGCAGGGTAATTTCGCGTATGGAAGAAAATTTTCCCCCTCCGCGCCTGTTTTCCAAACCTTCTAAACGTATGGGCACTCAAGCGCCTCCGTGGGGGCCGGTCCTTCAGTCCGGTACATCTCATTGGCTCAACAGCGGCGCGCTTTTCAGCGTCCAAGGCAGTCCCCGGAGGCGGCGATGCAAAAAAGACAGCTCATTTTTTACAAAGTTTTAACTGGCTCATTCAGAATTTTAGCGCAATCAAACGAAATGTAAAAAAACTGTTGCCAACGCCGAAAAGCGGTGCTAATCTAATGCCAAAATTGAACGAGGATAGAGGCGCGGTGCGCAAGAGTACCTTTGGTATGTAACAGGCATATACCGAAGCGAAAGGGCAAACCGCCGAAGGGTCGCTGCTCTGGCCTGTATGAGGGCGATCACCTGGGCCGTCGGAGAACATCCGCCGGACTGCCACAATGTGGAGCGCTATCGAACGGTAAAGCAGGGAACGTGTTTCCCGGCTCATGTTTCAGCTATGATCTCCACAGGGATCATAGCTTTTTTATCCTTTTTCAATTTTCAATTACTGACCAAAGCTATTCTTCTTTTCTAATGCCAATCCAATCAATCTATCTGCTTGATCAGCCATGAACAAAGGGATGTTCAGTACATCATCATCCAGCTTCAGATTATCCAGAGAGAACCGCACACGGAGCTTGACTTGATCCGGGAACAGCTCCTTAAACTTCTTGAGGCTCTTGCTGGTGGTATTGGCCTCAGACTTGACCTCAACAGGGAAAATGTCATTTTCCCGTTGAATGAGGAAATCCACTTCATAAGGTGGATTATTCTGGCTCCAATAGCGGGGAACCACTTCAAACTGCGTGATCAGGGTCTGCAGCACAAAGTTTTCAGTCAAAGCGCCCTTGAACTCGGTGAACAGGCGGTTGCCCTCTCCAAAGGCCGTGGGAGCCAGCTGTGCCAGACGGCGGAGCAAACCCACATCCACCAGATAAATCTTAAATGCAGACAGGTCATCGTAGGCAGCCACCGGCAGGCCGGGAGCAGTGCTGCGGTAGATCTTATGCACCAGTCTTGCATCCACCAGCCACTGCAAAGCATCCTCGTATTCTCGGGCTCTTGCGCCTTCTTTGACAACTTTGTAGATAAACTTCTTATTCTCCCTTGCCAGCTGGGACGGTATAGACTTCCAGATCATAGAGATCTTTGGGAACTCACTGATATTGGGGTGCTTGGCAAAGTCACGTTCGTAGGCACCAATAATCCCAGACAGGGCTTCCTGCATGGCGGAGACATCCCGTGCCTCCGTCCACATGAGCACAGGTTCCGGCATGCCTCCGGTGACATAGTACATCTTCAGTTTTTCATATTGTCAAGCACAATCAGGTGAGGAAGATCGATCAGTTGGAACGAGTGGTCAAGTACACCTTCAACAATGTGGGCAACACCTTCTCGGCAAAATCCATTTCGGATTATCTGAAAGCGGAGCACCGTGCGTTGGATAACGAAACGGTTTACAGCTACTTGGAAAAATTGGAGAAAGCCTATTTGCTTCACCGCTGTTCCCGTTTTGATTTGCAGGGTAAGGAGATCCTGAAAACGCAGGAGAAATTCTATCTTGCGGACACCGCCCTGCGGTACAGCGTCCTTGGCTACAACGCTGACAGCGTGGCATCCAGCCTTGAGAATGTCGTGCACTTGGAGCTTTGCCGCAGAGGATACACCGTCCATGTTGGAAAGTCCGGCAGTGGGGAGATCGACTTTGTGGCGGTTCGCCAGAACGAAAAGCTATATGTGCAGGTCACACAGGAGGTTCGTTCGGAAAAGACGGAGAAACGGGAGTATGAGCGTTTGTTGGAAATCCACGACAACTACCCCAAATATATTCTCACAACCGATGCGTTCGCAGGAGGAAATTACGAGGGCATCAAGACTATGCACATAGCGGACTTCCTGCTTAGCTCGGAATACTGATTTTATAGTATTTCCTTTTATTATCCCCTACCGCTCAGGCCGTCATCAAGGAGATGTAATTCTCCCGCAAGGGCATCAACCAACCGCATAACGGCAAGCCTCCGGTCATTGACCGGAGGCTTGCCGTGTTTTTCTTTTATGCCCTCTATGCTTATGCGTTTTCATTCCCAAAAAACGTGCAGATACACTGAAATAAGGACCGAGAGGGCCTTGCAATTGCATCTAGTCAATTCAATGCTCCAGCTGGTCCACGAACTGCCGGGCCGTCCGTCCGGAACGGCTGCCGCTGCGGACCTGCCATGTGGCGGCTGCGGCCCGGAGTTGTTCCGGTGGGAGGTCCGTCCCCGCCTTTTCCGAAAGTGCGGAGACGATCTGCTGGTATTCCTCGAAGGTGGGGGCCGGGTAGAAGATCTGCAAGCCGAAGCGGCTGGCCAGAGACAGCTTTTCCTCCACGGTGTCGGAGCGATGAATGTCACCGTTGTGCTCCACATCGCCGCGGTCGCTCCACACCTCCCGCACCAGATGGCGGCGGTTGGAGGTGGCGCAGATCCGCACGTTTTCCGGCGGTGCCTCCGCACCGCCCTCCATGACGGCCTTCAGATATTTATAGGAGGTCTCATTTTCCTCAAAGGACAGGTCATCCAGAAACAGAAGGAAGCGATAATTGCGGCCCTTCACCTGCCGCAGAATGTCGGGGATCAGGTCATACTGCTCCTTGTAAAGCTCAATGAGCCGCAATCCCTGATCGGCGTACTCGTTGACGAGGGCTTGGATACTGGTGGATTTTCCGGTACCGGCGTCGCCGTAGAGCAGCACGTTGTTGCTGCCCTTCCCCCGCAGAAAGGCTTCCGTATTGCGGATCAGCAGATCCTTTTGCTGCCGGTAGCCCACCAGATCCGCCAGACGCACCGGGGGACGGTCCTCCACAGAGACCAGCTCCGCGCCATCCCCTGTCCTTCTGGCCCGGAACACCTGCCCCATGCCCAGCAGACCGACGCCCCGAGTCTGGTAGAACGCCGTCAGGCGTTCCAGCAGCCCCTCCGGGGAACCGGCGGCGGCCAGTTCCCCGCTGAACGCCAGAAACGAGGCGCAATCCGCGGTATGGCGGCTCTCGTGGCGAAAGTCCCGCAGCAGCGGCCACGCCCCGCCCTCCGGCGGCGCGTTCAACAGCTCAAAAAAGAGCTTCATATCTGCCAGTGCCAGCGCTTCCAGTGTGTCCTGTCCGCCGGAATGCCGCTCCCATGCGAGGGAGAAAGGGTTTTCACTTGACGCCAGCTCCCGGGCGATATAGCAGCGCCACAGGTCGCCCTGCCAGCCGTTTTCCACGGCCAGCGCCACCAGCTCCCCCTGAGCGGCCACGCGGACGGCTTCCTCCGACGACATAAGCCGCCGGAGAAGGCTGTCCGGCTTCTGCCGGAACAAAATCAGGCTGTCTAATGCCTCAACTGTGTGCATAAGCCCTGCCCTCATTGCAGAATAGCGCCCTTGTCGGCAGAGGACACCAGCTTGGCGTAGCGGGTCAGATAGCCGCTCTTGATCTTCGGCTCCGGGCAGACCCAGATTTTCCGGCGCTCCGCCAGCTCCGCGTCCTCCACGCACAGGTGGATGGACCGGCCGGGAATGTCGATCTCAATGAGATCCCCCTCCCGCACCAGACCGATCACGCCGCCGGAGGCGGCCTCCGGGCTGACGTGGCCGATGGACGCTCCCCGGGTCGCGCCGGAGAACCGGCCGTCGGTGATGAGGGCCACGTCCTTGTCCAGTCCCATACCGGCGATGGCGGAGGTGGGGTTCAGCATCTCCCGCATACCGGGGCCGCCCTTGGGTCCCTCGTAGCGGATCACCACCACGTCGCCGGGACGGATGCCCCCGGCGTAGATGACGGCGATGGCCTCCTCCTCGCTGTTGAACACCCGGGCGGGACCCTTGTGCCGCAGCATTTCCGGGGCCACGGCGCTCTGTTTCACCACGCAGCCGTCCGGAGCCAGATTGCCGAACAGGGCGGCGATGCCGCCAGTCTTGGAATAAGGCTCCTCCAGCGGGCGGATGAGACTGGTGTCCAGATTCTCCGCCGTTTCCAGATTTTCCCCTACGGTCTTACCCGTCACGGTGGGCAGCGAGGTATCCAGCAGACCGGCCTTGGTCAGCTCCTTCATCACGGCCCAGACGCCGCCGGCCCGGTCCAGATCCTCGATATAGGTGTCACCGGCAGGAGCCAGATGGCAGAGGTTGGGAGTCTTGTCGCTGATGCCGTTGACCATGCGCAGATCCAGCTCCACCCCGGCCTCGTGAGCGATGGCGGGCAGGTGCAGCATGGTATTGGTGGAGCAGCCCAGCGCCATGTCCACCGTCTCGGCGTTGTGGAAGGCGGCTTCCGTCATAATATCCCGGGGCCGGACGTTTTTCTCCACCAGCTCCATGATCTTCATGCCGGTCTCCTTGGCCAGCCGCAGCCGGGCGGAGTACACGGCGGGAATGGTGCCATTACCCCGGAGGGCCATGCCGATGGCCTCCGTCAGGCAGTTCATGGAGTTGGCGGTGTACATCCCGGAGCAGGAGCCGCAGGTGGGACAGGCGTTTTCCGTATAATCCGCCACCCCGGCCTCGTCCAGCTTTCCGGCGTGATACGCCCCCACCGCCTCAAACATATGGCTCAGGCAGGTGCGGCGGCCATCCTTGAGGCGGCCCGCCAGCATGGGGCCGCCGGAGCAGAAGATGGTGGGGATATTCAGCCGCGCCGCCGCCATCAGCAGGCCCGGCACGTTCTTGTCGCAGTTGGGGATCATCACAAGACCGTCAAACTGGTGGGCCATGACCATGGCCTCCGTGGAATCCGCGATGAGGTCCCGGGTCACCAGAGAATACTTCATACCCACATGGCCCATGGCGATGCCGTCGCACACGGCGATGGCCGGAAACATCACCGGCGTACCGCCTGCGGCCCGGATACCGGCCTTTACAGCCTCGGCGATCTTGTCCAGCCCCATGTGGCCGGGGACGATCTCGTTATAGGAGCTGACCACGCCGATGAGGGGCCGGGCAAGCTCCTCATCGGTATAGCCCAGCGCGTAAAGCAGGCTGCGGTTGGGCGTCCGCTCTACGCCGGTCTTGATCTGTTCAGAACGCATACGCTTCTCCTCCCCTCGGTCAGTTGGAGGCGGTGTCCAGATCCTTGTCGCCGCCCCAGATCATGTTGCGGCGCAGCTCCTCGCCCACCTGCTCCATGGGGTGCTTGGCCAGCTGGTCCCGCTTGGAGTTGAAGAAGGTGCGGCCCCGGCTCTTGTTCTCCGCGATCCAGCGGCCGGCAAAGGTGCCGTCCTGAATGTCCGCCAGCACCGCCCGCATCCGGGCCTTGGTCTCCTCGTGGGGCAGCACCCGGGGGCCGGAGACGTACTCGCCGAACTCGGCGGTGTCGGAGATGGAGTAGTTCATGGCGGCCACGCCGCCCTTGTTGATGAGGTCGATGATGAGCTTCATCTCGTGGATGCACTCGAAATAGGCGTTCTCCGGGGCGTAACCGGCTTCCACCAGCGTCTCGAAGCCGCACTGCATCAGATCCACCACGCCGCCGCACAGAACGGTCTGCTCGCCGAAGAGGTCGGTCTCGGTCTCATCGTGGAAGGTGGTCTCCATGATGCCTGCCCGGGCGCCGCCGATGCCGGCGATGTAGGCCAGCGCGATCTCGTAGGCCCGGCCGGTGGCGTTCTGCTCCACGGCCACCAGGCAGGGCACGCCCTTGCCGGAGACATAGGTGGAGCGGACGGTGTGGCCGGGGCCCTTGGGCGCCGCCATGAACACGTCCACACCGGAGGGAGGCACGATCTGCTTGTAGCGGATGTTGAAGCCGTGGGCAAAGGCCAGGGCGTTGCCCTCCTCCAGATAGGGGGCGATATCCTTCTTGTAAACGTCGGCCTGCACCTCGTCGTTGATGAGCATCATCACGATGTCGCCCCACTTGGCGGCCTCGGCAACGGTCTTGACGGTAAGCCCCGCAGCCTCCGCCTGCGCCCAGTTCTTGGAGCCTTCCCGCAGGCCTACGCAGACCTCGCAGCCGGAATCCTTCAGGTTCAGGGCATGGGCATGGCCCTGGGAGCCGTAGCCGATCACGGCGATCTTCTTGCCGTTGAGATAGTTCAGGTCGCAGTCCTTTTCATAATACATCTTAGCCATGGTAGATTTCTCCTTTTTATAATGGTATTGTGTTGAAATAAATGATAAATGCCCGATTTACAGCATTTTTCCAAGATTGAATTCCAGTGTTTCCTTCCGCTCGTCCTGAATGGTGTACCGGCCCCGCTCCAGCGCCACCATGCCGGTGCGGACCATTTCCAGAATACCGAACTCCCGGAGCAGGTCCGTCAGCGCCTCGTTTTTGGATTCCTCCCCGATGACCGCCAGAGTCATGGAGGTGGAGGAAACGTCCAGAATGGAGGCCCGGAACACGTTGGCCAGCTGAATCAGCTCGCTGCGGACGCTCCGCTCCTCCGCCCGGACCTTGCAGAGCACCATCTCCCGGCGGATGGAGTGTTCCTCCGCCAGCAGCCGGACGGAATGTACCGGCACCATTTTGGACAGCTGGTTGCACAAAAGCTCCGTCTGCTGGTCATCCGTCAGGACTTCCAGCGTCAGGCGGGACAGGCCGCGTTCCTCCGTGGGGCCGACGGCCAGAGATTCGATGTTGAACCCCTTGCGGGAAAACAGCCGGGAGATCTGGGAGAGCACGCCGGGTTCGTCATCCACCAGGACGGAAAAGGTGCGTAATGTCGTTTCCATGATGTTGTCCTCCTCTCCTCAGCTCAGCAGGAATTCCGTGATGTGATGGCCGCCGTTGACCATAGGGTGCACCATCTCGTCAGCGTTGATGGCGCAGTCGATGACGTAGCCCCGGCCCTGAGCGCTTTCCGCCAGCGCCTCCGTGATGGCCTCCTCCAGCTCGCTGGGCTGGGTGACCCGGCGGCCCTTCAGACCGAAGGCATCCGCGAACTTCACGAAGTCCGGGCTGCGGTTTTCCAGCGACGTCTGGGAATACCGGTGGTCATAGATCAGGCTCTGCCACTGCCGGACCATGCCCAGATTCTGGTTGTTGAAGATCACGGTGATGACCGGCAGCCCGTAATAGGCCTCGGTAGCCAGCTCGTTGCCGTTCATGCGGAAGCAGCCGTCGCCGGTGATGTGGATCACCGTTTTGTCCGGGTTCCCCTGCTTGGCGCCGATGGCGGCCCCCAGGCCGAAGCCCATGGTGCCGAAGCCGCCGGAGGTCAGGAGCTGGCCGGGATAGTCGAAATGCAGGTGCTGGATGGCCCACATCTGGTGCTGGCCCACATCCGTGGCCACGATGGAGTCCTGCGGGCATTTCCGGGCGATGGCGGAAAGCACCTGCTTCGGCGTCAGGACGCTCTCGCTTTCGCCGTACTCCGTTTCCCGGGGGAAGGAGAGCACGAAGTCCTTCCACTCCTTATGCTCGTATTGGGGCAGGCGCTCCAGCAGCAGATTCAGGACCTGCTTGGCATCGCCGACGATGTGGTGGTCCGTCTGGACGTTCTTGTTGATCTCCGCCCGGTCGATGTCGATATGGACGATCTTGGCCTGATGCGCGAAGGTCTCCGGCTTCAGTGCCACCCGGTCGGAGAACCGGCAGCCCACGGCGATCAGCAGGTCGCAGTTGTCGCAGGCCATGTTGGAGGCCACGGAGCCGTGCATCCCGATCATGCCGGTGGTCATCACGTCCCGGCCGGAAACGCCGCCGCCACCCATCACGGTGATGGCCACCGGCGCGTCGATCCGGCGGACAAACTGCCGGAATTCCTCGTGGGCACGGCTGCGGACCACGCCGCCGCCGCAGATCAGCATGGGCTTTTTGGATTCCGCGATCATCTCCACCAGCTTTTCCACGTCGTCCAGATCCGCCTCCGGCATTTTCAGGCTGCTGGTGTAGGCCCGGCGGATCAAGGATGCCAGATGCCCGGAGGCGGCGTGCTGCTCCAGAGGCAGCGGCTCGTAGTCGCACTCGGCGCTGGTCACGTCCCGGGTGATGTCGATGACCACCGGACCGGGGCGGCCGCTGCGGGCCAGTGCGAAGGCCTCCCGCACCGTGTCCGCCAGCTTTGTCACATCCCGCACCAGATAGGTGGATTTCGTAATGGGCATCGTAATGCCGGTGATGTCCACCTCCTGAAACGCATCCCGGCCGATGAGGTTCTGTGGCACATTGCAGGAGATAAAGACCACCGAGGAGGAATCCATGTACGCGGTGGCGATGCCGGTGGTCAGGTTCGTGGCTCCCGGGCCGGAGGTAGCGAAGCACACGCCCACCTTGCCGGTGCTGCGGGCGTAGCCGTCCGCCGCATGGGCGGCCCCCTGCTCATGGGAGGTCAGAATATGGGTGATCTCCTTGCAGTCATATAAAGCGTCATACACGTTCAAAATCGTGCCGCCGGGATACCCGAATATGGTATCCACCTTCTGTTCCCGCAGACATTCCATCAAGATCCGCGCGCCTGTGAGTTTCATGTCGATTACCTCCCCGTACAAGTAGCAAAAAAAGCGGCCCCGCTGACCAGCGGGACCGCTTTCGGCTCGTTTTTCTTACAAGCTCAACCGTTCTGTACCCCACGCCAGCCATATTGAATTGTGCCAATAATGGAAATAATGGCAACAAAAATGGACGCCATAATGGCGTCCATAATAATGGCGATCATAGAGCGGGAGCTTGCGGCGCAAGAGGATACGGCGTCTGCCTTGGCAGCCGCTGCGACAGTATGATCGAACAACTTCATCATCCTGTCCACATCCCCTCTCGTAAGATGTGGTTACAGTACCACTCGCGAAGCGCTTTGTCAATCTGGTTTTGATAGATCGACCTATCTTTCGTAGCATTTCCAAAAATTTGCGGAATCCCGGAAAAGGGGAATTGTAAATTTTTGCCATAAAAAGCCGATCCCGGGTCTGTTCTGCAAAAGGGCCGCAGACTTATACAGCACCCAAAACGGCGCCCCCGCCGGAGATCCTTCTCCGACAGGGAACGCCGTTCTGTTTTCGTTTTTCTGCTCCGGAGATCCATTTAGTATGCCCCTTGCTTTTCCAGGAGCGGCCCTCAGTCCTCCACCTCCGCAAGCACATTGGAACCTTTTGATGATCGGCCGCACATTTTCTGTTCGTAGCTGTCGCTTTGTGTCAAACTTTATATTTCATAAGTTATAGCTTATAGACTCGCAATTTCTCCATTGAATTTCAACCGTAAGTGTGCTATACTATAGTCAGCCACGGAAAGGAGGCTAAGACTTATGATCAAACGCGAACTGTATATGAGCCGTATCCGTCCTTTTATCGGAACAGAGCTGATTAAAGTCATGACCGGTATTCGCCGCTGCGGGAAGTCGGTCATGTTGGAGCTGATCAAGCAGGAACTCACGGAGTCCGGTGTCAGCCCGACGCAGTTTGTCTCCATCAATTTTGAAGATATGAGCTATTCCCACCTGCAAACCGCACAGGCGCTGCATGATGAGATCACCGCAAGAGCCGCAGAAATAGAGGGCAAGGTCTATTTATTCTTTGATGAAATACAGGAGGTCAAGGACTGGGAGAAGTGCATCAATTCTCTCCGCGTTTCACTTGACTGTGATATCTACATCACCGGCTCGAATGCAAAGCTGCTGTCCGGTGAGCTTGCGACCTATTTGGGCGGTCGGTATGTGGAGTTTGTGATCTATCCGTTCTCCTTCGGGGAGTTCATGGAGCTGTACCGTTCGATTGCCCCCGATGCGTCCATCCAGCAGTGTTTCCAAAAGTACCTGCTCGCCGGAGGGATGCCCTATCTCGCAAATCTCCGATATGCGGATGCGCCATCCAAGCAATATCTTCACGATCTGTTCAACTCTGTCCAGCTCAAGGACATCGTGAAGCGGAATAAAATCCGGGATGTTGACCTGCTGGAGCGGATCATTGCCTATGTGATCGCCAATGTGGGAACGACCTTCTCTGCGACCTCGCTTGCGAAGTTCCTGAAAAACGAGCAGCGCACCGTTGCCCCGGAAACGATCCTGAATTACATCAGATACTGCTGTGAGGCGTACCTGTTCTATCAGGTGAAGCGGGAGGATTTGCAGGGCAAACAGATCCTTGCCTCCAATGAGAAGTATTATATTGCCGATCATGGCATCCGCGAGGCGGTCTTCGGCGGCAATATGCGGGACATCAATCTCATTTTGGAAAATATCGTGTATCTGGAGCTACTGCGCCGGGGCTATGAAGTGACCGTTGGCAGAACGGGCGATAAGGAAATTGATTTTGTATGCGACAAGCGCGGAGAAAAGCTGTATGTTCAGGTCACTTACCTGCTGGCATCGGAAGAAACCGTCAACCGTGAGTTTGGTGCGTATGACTCTATCCGCGACAACTTCCCGAAGTACGTTGTTTCTCTCGATGAGTTCGATATGAGCCGAAACGGGATCAAACACCGGAATATCCGCGACTTCCTCTTGGCTGAGGAATGGAACTGATATCAGTACCCGCCGCAGTTTTTCACTGCGGCGGGTATTTTCATTATTTCGGCATGGATACCCCGTCCAATGTGAAGCATTGGGCGGTGAGGAATTGCCGTTCCCTCCTTTCGTGTATTAAAATCAAGCAATTAAATAACTCGTGGATTTTTCTACGGGTTTTAATTTCTTGAAAGAAATGCCGTCCTTTATCATTTTCCCGTTTATCGTTTTAATGGTAAAGATTCCGGTAGTTCTTCTTCCCCAAATGAAGCAGTCCTGGCCGTTAAATTGGACTTTGTCAAAAAGACGATACCCAAATACGTACTTTCCTGCTTGATTGGACTTACGGATGCCTCCCTTGAGAATGGCCGCTTTGTGTAGCTGGCGGTTGTGATGTCTCACCGGACGAATCGTGTAAATCTTATCGATTTGCGCAATTTCCGGGAGGT
>OIWO01000173.1_pt1 | contig 77311 bp, 68 predicted proteins | sample 1587641 | NCBI WGS metagenome assembly OIWO01 (sample SAMEA3888924, study PRJEB22519) | human gut metagenome | biome: human gut; feature: human-associated habitat; material: faeces | place: Denmark | collected 2010
CCGTCATGCCCAGCATGAACCCGTGATAAAAGCTCTCCTTATTGGCCGCATCATAGACACTGACGAGCTGCAGGATAAATTGCTGCAATTCTTCCGAAAAAATATCTGCCTGTCCCTGCAGCAAATGCCCCATCATGATATATAAGCGGGAAACATCCCCATCCACGCAAAAGCGGTCAAGGATTTCACTCTGAAACACATGGCGCACTTCTTCATTGGGAATCTTTAATTGGCAAAGCATCCCATTGGGAATATCCTGCCGCCAGACAGCCGTCAAATAGCCCGTTGTCAGCAACAGCGTATACAGGGCATCTTTATCCATGCGTATATCCTGATAAATCAAGCCTTCGCGGATGACAGCCGACACGGTGTTTCCTTGTAACAAAGCTAATAGCCGTTCTTCCTGCCTGTTAGAGGATCCCTGAAGCAGCGTCGCAATGATTTCATTGGCCGACGTATTGACCCAGTAGTCCCCAATCCGTCTTTTGGCAAAACAAGAAATAACCGACCAGGGATTATAAATCTCATGATGGCCGAAACGATAGCCGTCATACCAAGCCTTCAATTGCGGCAATAAGGCATCGGCCTGTAAATCGCCAGCCATTTTTTCGACTTCCGCTGACGTGAACCCCATGACAGTACTATATTCGTCATCCATCACGGAATAGACATCGAGATTATTCAAACCACTAAAGATGCTTTCCTTAGCAATGCGCAAGACGCCCGTCAAAATCGCAAAATTCAAAAACTCATTGCCCTTCAGGGTATTATTAAAAAACGTCCGGAAATAAGCGATAGCCTGATCATAAAATTGATGACTATAAGCCGTTTGCAAAGGCGTGTCGTATTCATCAATCAATATAATCGGTTTTACCCGATAATAGCGAAACAAATATTCTGATAAATTCAACAAACTGAGCTGATATTCTTCAGGAGTCGCCTGCTGCCAGATAACGCGATGAAACGCATTTTTCTCTACTTCATTTAAAAGACTGCCTTGCAATAGAAATTCATGTTTATTAAACTCCCGCTGAATCCAAAGCCGAAACGACTGGAACATGCCTTGCCACGTATCCTGCTGCATCCCTTTAAAAGACATGAAAATAACCGGATACTGGCCGCGATGGGCCATGTAGGCAGCGCCGGCCCCTTCGATCGCCAGTCCGTCGAAGAGATGGCGGCTCTGTGCTTCTTTTTCGATAGAAAAGAAATACTCCAGCATACTCAGGGTCAAGGTCTTGCCGAACCGCCGCGGCCGCGTAATCAGCGTCACCGCACTGTGCCCGTCGATGAGCTGGCGGATAAAATCCGTCTTATCGACGAAATAATAATGCTTGCTCCGTATATCCAAAAAATTATCGACACCAATCGGCATCTGCCACTTCATACCATCACCTGCTTTCATAGGCGGGGCCTTCTCCTGTTCTTTGTCTTTTATTATAACAAGAATCACGAGAAACAAAAAGAGGAGCCACGCCATGAAGGGCTCCCCCTCAGGCATGACTCCTAACGCCTTACACTTCTACGATTTTGACGTCTTTGACATATTTCCCCTGGCTCCGCAGCCACATTTCGATGCCCTTCCCGTAGACTTCCGCTTCCAGCTGGTACGTCCCGTTATCTTCACTCAGTATCTTCGCCGTCGGCAAACGGTCCAAGATGGCGTCGATATCATAGCCCGTATAGGTGAAGGTGACGCGCTGCAGCCGTCCGCCGTACATGAACTGGACGCGCTTGCGGAACTCGCCTTCCTGGAAACGCCGGTTATAAGGAATGTGGAACGTCTCTTTTTCGACATCCAAGGTCTTGATCCGGTCCAAGCGGTAAATCGTCGGCGTAATGTCCCGGGCACTTTCATAGATCTTTTCGATATTCTTGTCGTCGATGAAGGCGATGAGATAAAAATAGTATTCCGAAAAGAGCAGGGCCAAGGGCTTCAGCCGCCGCTGGACGATTTTCCGGTCCTTCAGCCGGCCATAAGCCACATCGACATAGCGGTGCTGCTGGATGGCCTCACCGAGATGCCACATGGTGTCGAGGAAACTCGTCCGGTGCCGCGGTTCAACGTAGTGGAAGGCCTCATTATTGACCAGGCGGGTCACCATGGCCTGATTCGACGCCGGCACGCAGCAGGAAATCACCTTGCGCAGCATCTCTTCCATTTCCGTCTTGACGAAAGCCCGGCTGTCAAGCAAGATCTTGCATAGCGCCAAAATCTCACTGTTCGACAACTTCTGGACCTGGCCGCCTTCCATGCGGTAGCCCTTTTCCACATAATCATAGACAATATCACAAGGCGTCCCGTCGCCGACAGCCATGCCATTGCGGCAAAACGCCCGGATATCTTCAATATCCCGCTGGATACTGCGCTCATTCACACCATACTGCTGGGCCGCCGCCGGCTTCTGAATCGTCTGGCCAGCCAGCAGCTGCGAATACAGCGCCAGTACCCGCGAAACCTTATCTTCCTTCAAACAATCACCTTCTCCTCAAATCGTAATCGTCATCGTAATAGGCTGGGCCAACCCATACCACCGGGCGATGATATAAAGGACCAGCACGTATAACAGCACATTGACAATCACACAGCGGACACGATGCCGCTTTTCCTGGGGCTCCTTCTTGGGGGCAAAAATACCGACGAGCAGCCCTAAAAAGCCAAGGGTAATAAAAATTAGCAGGCCTCGCGTAAGCCACTCGCCACTGTTCCATCCCGTTTCATAGACAGCCAAGAAATTGACGCCAAGGCCATAAATAAAGGGCCATAAAACCTGTATCAAAATATACAATAAAGGTCGTAAAATAAACCATTTAATCAGCCAGGCAACGCCTTGAGCCACAGCCGTCCCCATCGTTTACGTCCTCACGTCCTTCTCAAATCTTACAGACAAACTGATTACACGATTGTACGCCCCGGGTCTTCATGTTCCGCACCATACACTGGTTCTCAGCCAGCGGATCATACTCCCAAAAACCGACAATCGGCGCCTTCGGCCGAATGGCCTGGTTCATCGGGTCATACCAGTGTTTACAAAAAGCACACTTATGTGAAGCGGGATGATTCAAATTCATGAGTTCCATCGTATCTGACCTCCTTAATCCGCATCATCATGCGATACATCGATGACTTCGATAGCCACTTCCCCATTTTTCATATGCCGGGCTTCCAGAATGAACATCTCTTTGGCCTTATCGCCGATAATCTGCGTCGAATACGCATCGAAGCCGCCGCCAATCAGACCGCCGACGAGGGGGATGGCCTTCCCTAAATTAATGGCGCTCTTCGTCCCGAAACGCGATAACAACCGCATCGTAACCGTCCGATTGATGCGGTTGAAGAGCACTGTCGACAACCGTTGAATCGCCTTAGCCGTCAACGTCGTCCCCACCTTGATGCCAGCCTGTTTCAATACTTCCTTGAGCTGGTTGCCGCAAAGACAGGCAATGACCAGCGTCCGCACTCGGTCGCTCTGCAAATCATAGCCGCCCATATGGGCAATGGCCGCAATCATCTGCAGCTGCATATACAGCACACTGAGGACATTAGCCGGCAGGGCCACGGGCAGCGTAATAGCACCGCCTAAACTCGTCAGAAAGCCCGAAGCTCCGCACTTGATAACCTGATTGCGAATCAGCATATCCACCTGTTTCTCCAAATCATCGCCAGTCGCCATATATTCCGCCGCTAGCGCCTCAGCGCCCTTCATACCGGCAATGCCGCTGAGGGCTTTATCATAAGACAATGACAAAGCTTTTCCCATAGCCGTTACATCCATAATATCACCTTACCCTAACATCTAAATTCTTCCTTTACCTATATCATAGCAGATGATGACGACAAATTCTGTCATTTTTGAAAAAGCCAGGTGCTTTTTGCAAAGCCCTGGCTCTTTTTATTAAATCATTCCACGCCGCCCTGATATCGGTTTTACTTTTTTGACTTCTTGAGGCGTTGCTTTCGGTGAAGGCGGAATGAAATTCGCTTTTTGCAAGGCTTCGTCAATATGTTTCAATAACTCATCCCGCGAAACGCCATAAGAATCTCCAGTATAGAGGCGTAATGTCTTCATGGTCAAGGTACCTCGTTCATAGAGCTGGACGAGCATTGCCGTTTCCAAAGCACTGCGGCAGGCCTTTTTCTCAAGTGCCTGGGCCAGACAAGCAAAAACCAAGGGATGAAAGGTAGCTTCCTCAGGCGCCGCCCAAGAAAGATGGCTCAGGTTGAAATAAAACGTATTATTCAAACTTTCAATAACTTCTTCCCAAGTAGCGGGAATGTGCGGCAGCCGCCCCTGGTGATAGTAAAAGGAACCCAAATCCACCAATCCATCGCCTAATGGTTTTAGCGTCACATCCAGCAATCGAGTCGTCACACCGCCCTGTACAGCTGTGGTTTCAGGCTGCAACTGCAAGGAATAGCGCTTTCCCTCCTGATAAGTACCCTTGCACAAGCTTTTTAAAGACAATTTCTGCTGTAAAAACCAGAGTGACCCCTGCTTCCATAACATGCCGGGATGGATGAGGATATCGTCGTCCGTCACTTCGTATTCCAGACCACAGATGACACCTTCTGAGAGACTGCGGCAGTATAGCTGCAGCGTCTGCCTCGGCCAGGCATATAAAAGGTCCAGCATTTCCTTCGTCAAGATACTGCCTTTGGTAAAGACAGTGTCCTTATTTTCAAACATATCCTCACCGCTTCCCATCAAAGAACGTCATCAGCGAATCCGATTCAAAACTGTAATAGCAAGGACCTTTTTGTAAATAGAGTTTCTGGATGCCTTGATTATTCATGCTTTTTACCTGGAATAGGTAAACCCCATAGCCGTCCTTCGCCGGGACTGCAAAGATGCCATATTCTTCATGCTTTTCTGAATCTGTAGCGGTTCTCCCTAACTGACTTCTAAGGGCGCTTTCAATAGCATCATAATACTCATCGCAAACGTCACCTTTGATGAGGGAAAATAAATCATCATATGTCATATCTTTGATATCGCTGCGATTAAAGGCAAAGTCAAAGGAATTTACGATTTCATCCGGTTCTTCTCTCTTCCGCACTTGGAAAAGAGAACGGCTGGCTGTCGTCGGGAAGAAAGCCACATTGAGTCCGATGCTGCCATCATCATTCCGATGTAATAACGGAATGTCTTCAGCCTGCGGATGCGCTACATCTTTGCGGACTAACATCAAATCATACAGGAGTTTAGGCGTAAGTGATTGAATGACCGGTTCAAACCTTCCTTCATCTTTATCCATATTGTAACGGATACTGCCTTCCAGGCAGTCCAGTTTAAGTTGTTCATCGTCAACCTCTTTATCGCCCCTGCTGCGAAGGCATCGGCCAGGAATGAATTCTTTCAGCAACTGGGCAAACAAATCGATTTTGCAGGACTGACCAGATAAGCGGTAGTTGAAATTATACGTTTCCTTTTCCAAGTCATCTACAGGCAGGACGCGGGTCCATAAATAATAAATGTCGGCATATAACAGCCGTTCGATGTCGGTAATCGTAATCCGCAGCCCTTCTAAAGGTTTTTCCTTCTTCACTAATTTTCCTTTTTCATTTCTCCAATAGAGATAATACATGTCCTGCGTCCCAATACCGACTTCCAGGTCTTTTTCATCATCAAAATCCAAGGATACCCGGTCTTTTTGCGTCTGGTAAAAAGATTTTTTATAGGCTTCGGCCATCTGCCACAAATAATAGAAATTACGCTTGACATATAATTTATCTGTCCTCATCCGTTCTTCGGCAAAGCGGGTCGGAATCAGCTTTTCTGCTTCTGCATAGGCATTTTCTACGTTTTGGTAAATCTTTTCCCACCCTGCCTTTCTTTCGTCATCAATGAGGTTGAGGATAGCATTTTCATCCATGATGAGTTCCTTCATGGAAATATCTTTTTGATGGGCCTGATGGTAATCCATCTTGATTTTCAGCATCTGTAAGATACGGAATGTCAAGTTGTTGCCGCCAAAGTTCGAATCGCCGTTTTCAAATCCCGTTTTGATTTCCAAGCGAGGACAGCTGCCAGCTGCTCCATCTTGAGAAATAGTATAATCGCAACGGGCCAGATCCGTCGTCCCGCCGCCGCAGTCGCTGATCATAATGGGCAGTCCTTTGCCAGATTCCAGATTATTCAATTTGTTGGCAATGAACTGATAGACAATAGCAATGCCTTCATCCAGGCTGGAACTGCTGCGTAAGACCGTATATTCGCCGTTAAATAATCCCTTCATGGCATTGATAAAGGAATCTTTCAACTTGACCGGTGCTGTAAAGTGAATCCGTTCAAATTTTTTCTTGAAGAATTTTTCTTCCGCCGTATGGATAACGAAATCCAAATAGGCTTTGATGATTTCCTTATGCTGGACTTTTCCCCGCCGTCCTTGTTCATCATAGATTTCTTCTTCTGAGTCGAGGTCATTGATCCAGCGCTTGATTTCATAAAAGACACTGGCTGTCGTACAGTAATCTTTTTCTCTTACTTTTTGTAAGGCTTCATAACCAAAGAGATACGTAACCTTCTTGTCTTCTATTTTTTGGACATAGACGATGGTCGGTACCATCCGACGTTCAGCCATGGCCCCATTGCTCTTATCGATGAATTTGACAATTTCTATGCTATCGTCGTCGGAAAGGATACCATAGGACCCGGCTGTCGTATTACTCGTACCAAAGTCGATACAAAGGGTCCGGTCCGTCTTTTCCATTTCTTGGAAGTAGACATAGCACGTAACCAAATACGCTTCAGGGACGTTATCGGGATTCAAGGGTCTTTGATTCAATACAGCAGCGGCTTCCTGGGAAAACAGCAGGACCTGGCATTGCGTATGGCTGCGGAAAAAGTCATAATCAATATCGTCGGCTGCAAAAATCAAATGGATTTCGTCATCAGCATCTTTTTCCAAATGGCCCGAAGCGACTACTTCCCCATTCTCTCCATCAAGGCCAATCAAAGCGGCGGCACCAAAATATAAGGAATAGTCTTCGCTTTCCAAACAAAAATCATCCTGCACGCCAACGGGGAGTCTGTCGACGACGCTTGGGCTGTCTGAAACTTGGATAGCTCCATCATCGATGATTTTACACTTAGCGCTTTTTTTCAGTGTTTCATACAGCCGTTGCAAATCCATCTTCGTTAAAGGGATTTTATCTTCTTGTTTTTCTTCTTTTGAAGCAGGAGCCCCAACATTATCTTGCTTTGAGGCTGTAACATTTTCTCCAATAGAAACCTTGGCCTGTGGGATTGACAAGGTAAATCCTTTTTCAATCAACACCACATACTGTGCTTTTTGTGTAAAATGTGAGATAGTTTTAGATTCTTTATTAAAGGATGATAAAAGATCTTCAACTAATTCCTTTAAATCACGTGTTGTAACTCTAGGGCTGTTTAAATAATCAAAGATTTTATTTTTAGTCCGTAAGTTCAATAAAGCACCAAAGACATCTTCATTCGTTTCTGAAGCAATAATCTTAAAATCATCAAGAGATATTTCCAAAGGCATGGAACACTCTGCCATAACATTTTCAACATAACTGCTCATATATTTTCACTCCTATTCTTTCAAACGGATTCTTTCTGAAATAGTCTTAAAAGTATCTGCCAATTCCCCCATAGACTCTATGGTGTAAACAAAGTCCGGGCTGGCATATCGTTTCAGCATCGCACGATCCACAGAGTCACCAGCACCTACACAGATAATCGTAATGCCCTGATTTTTCAGCTGTGTAGCCAAACTACGTACTTGTGTAGAATCGTCTAAAAAGTAACCGTCTGTAATGACGAGTATGAATTTCCGGGAATCAGTATCTGTAAACAAATCACTTGCTGCTGTTAAAGCTGGTCGTATCTGCGTCCCAGCTGGCTTAGAACCAATATCGCTAGTGATAGATGTCAAATCACTCAATGAATGGGTGAGTGGAATACAGACTTTGGCATCATCATAAGTAAGCAAGGCTACCCGGTTCTGTTGCAAATCGACGAGTTCTCTGATTAAAGTCAGATAAGCATCTACAGCTGCTTCCATACTGGTCGTTCCATACATCGGTCCTTTAGAAATAATATGACTCATGCTTCCGGAAGTATCCAGCAAAACTACCATATCCGTAGATACAGCCGTTGTCCGGGACGTTTTTTGTTTTTCACCTTTGCGGATTGTAATCTGTTTGGAAATCCCGCTTTCTTCATCCTTGGCCGTTACCGTCAGGCAGCCGCTCTGGTCATAAGAAAAGGTGACGTTGATGTCGACTTTTCCCGCCCGTTCAGCCGGGATATCTGTCAATTCCATACTGCCATAAAAATCATGGTTATCAATGTCTTTTTTATCTTCACAATCCGAACCGGCTTCATAGATATCGATGGGGATGACGGTCTGGAAATCCCGCGTTGTCGTGTAATGGCGGGTCTTTTCACAAGGATAGATATCGCCTTTTTCTAAGATTTTAGATAATACGGCATTCCCATTTTCATCGGCCTGGACACCCAATGAATGAGCAATGATATCTTCGATGACCACCGTCTGTTCACATTCCGTTTCCATCCCGCCGCGCAAGGATTCCGCAACGTAGCAGGCTCCCGTCGCAACGATTGTCGTCAAGTCCATCTGCGTGTCGATAGGCTGCTGGAAAATTTTCCTCATTTCCGCCTGAATATAAGGGATATAACAGCTGCCACCGGCTAAGACAATCGTGGCTATATCATCTGGCGTAAACTTCTGGGACTGGCTGATGAACCGACGGACCCGCGTAAAGATTTTATCGTATAAAGGCTGGCAGATGGCGTCGAACTGATTGCGCGTAAGCGTTTCCTTAAAGTTATATGCTTTTTCGCCATACTGAAACAACTCAGGAATTATGACTTCTGTTTCTTCCTGTTCGCTGAGTTCTGTCTTGGCCATTTCTGCCGCATCCTGAATACTATGAAGGATACTGTAGTAACCGCCTGGTTCAAAACCCGACACTTCAACAGAAGACAAATCCATGCCGCAGTCTTTTTCGATTTTTTGGATAAAGTGATTCTGCAAGCACTTGTCAAAGTCATCACCGCCCAAATGACGGTCGCCATCGATATCCAGCGCCCGATAGGTATGGTGCTGATTATCGGCTTCCAATACACTCAAGTCGAAGGTACCGCCGCCGAGGTCAGCGACTAGGATTTTCTTATCCAGTTCCAGGTCCTGGCCGGCTGCGACAGCAGCGGCCATCGGTTCCGTAATGATTTGCAGCACTTCGATGCCCGCTGCCTGACCAGCTTTCTTCGTTTCATCACGCTGATTAGAATTGAAATAAGCCGGCACCGTAATGACGGCGCGGACGACGGCATCATCACCGCACTTCATGGCTTTGATGACGGCCTGGCGGACGGCTTTTAAGATTTCTGTCGCTACCTCTGTCGGCGTAAAAGTCAGGCCGTGGCAATTCCAGATTTTTGCGGCATTGCCCATATCGGTCTTAGAAGAACGGATCCCGTTCTGTGGGTCCAGACTCATCCTTTTTTTAGCAATATCGCCTACATAGACTTTTTTTCTTTCATCGACATAGAGTACTGACGGAATCAATTTCCCGCTTCCCGGGAACTTAGCCAAACGCAGTTTGCCTTTCCGTAAAAAACACGCCAGCGTATTCGTCGTACCTAAGTCAATGCCTGCATAAATTTCTTCGCTCATGTTCATCACCTATTCGTTATTATTTATCCGAATCATCCTGCATAGGATAGTCAATGCCCCCAATAGAGATTCTATTACTTTCTATTTTATCAATATTTTCAGTTTCCCCTGGATGCTTATACGTAACAAGTTCATTGTTTAATCTTGTTATTTCACCATCCTTTTTTTTCAAAATATCTTTATATTCTGCTTCTAAATGTTCCTTTTTAGTCTTTAAATCGTCATACTTACAGCACTTGTCACTAAATTTCTGGTTCAGTTCTTCTAACTTATTTTTATATTTTTCATTATCAACTTTTAACTGATGAATCTGATTTCGAAGTTCTTTTTTAGATATATCTGAAGCTTCAAATTCATGGATTTTTTTCGCCAATTCATCCTTAGCTTCTTCGAGTTCTTCTTCACCTTTTTTTATCGCTTCTTCTCTTTTATCTAATTCTTCTTTTTTGTCCTTCAACACCCTTTCTTGCTGTTCTATTTTCATCTGTTGCTTTGTCAAGAAGTTATGATATTCAGCCACATTTTCCACATTATTCTTTAAGGCAGCAATCTGATTATCCACTTCTTGAGTCAGTGTCTGAGCATCCATCTTTTCTTGTTCAAGCAAATCATTCAATCGCTGTATTTTACGCGCTGAAGCCGTACGCAAATCAACAAGCTGCTGCTTCAATCGGCTGATTTCTTCTTCAAAACGCTTGGCTTCAGCTGCTTTTTCAGCTTCTGACTGACATAAAGCCTGATATAAATGATCTTGCACGGCTTGCAAATCTTGTGTCAGCGATTTACCGTAGTTGTATAACTTTTCATATTTTTCATTCATACTATTCGCCTCCTATAGGAACAGTCAGTTGCTCAATGGGAATAATATCCCGTTCAGCTTCGGTCTGACCTTCTTTTTGTATAAACGTCATCACATGAATCCGTTCCTGCACGTCGATTTTCATTTTGTACAGGATAGACCCAGTCCCGGGATATTTAGAAGCATCTAAATGCAGACTGCCAATATAAACCGGGTCCTGATGTTCTGACTCAGCCATCAGGAATTGCTGATATACGGGAATCATATAGGCAAGGGAATCTAAATAAGGCCGTTTCCACGACCGATAGCCCGTAATGAATCCCGGCAAGACATTCCGATTGATGCAGGGTTGGAACCGCTTGTGTTCCAGAAATCCGATAGCGTAAGGAATCCGATTCTGGGCGATGACTTCTGTTTCATCACCTGCACAAATCGCACCATAGCGTGCTGCTCCTTCGGCGACAGCCGTATACATATCTTCATCCAAATCTTCATCATCATCGAATACTTCGTCACCTGCATAGACTTTCAGTAACTGCCGGAAATAAGGGATGTACGACGTCCCGCCAAAAGTGCAGATCCACGAAAGCGGCATATCTGCTTCGTCCATGACGATATCCAGGGCATCGCAGATACGCTGTCCAATATCAGAATCTTTTAAAAGTTGTTCCACTTCCTCCTGAGTAATTGTCATATCATGATTTGAGCCATCTTTGGCAGTAATAAAGATACTGCTTTCCTCTTCGCCACCATCGGGATCAAACAGGCTTTCTTTGGCATAGGCAATGTTCTGTAGGATTTCGGCCTTTGCTGCTCCTCCCTCATTATCTTTTAACAGCGTCTCCATATCGGCAGAATATTTCTTTTTCAATAGGTCTTCATAAATGGCCTGGTCGATGTCCAAGCCCCCATATAAGAGGCCGGTAGCAGCTAATTCTCTGATTTCCAGTTCATCATCATTGGGAATCAGCTGCAACAAACTGATGTCCAACGTAGAACCGCCAAAATCAAAGATTAAGCCCAATTCTTCATCCTCAATATCTTCTAAATCAGTTTGAGAAAACAATGCGGCAAAGGGTTCGGTAATAATCCGCTTCACCGGCACCCCAGCCTGCAAAGCTGCCTGATAGAGACAGTTTTTCTGGACCATCGAAAAACATACGGGAACAGTCAACGTAATATCCCAGCAGTTGGCATCTGCTTGGATCTTGGTCATTTCCTGCCAGACACAGGAAAAAATATCCCTGACTACCTCCCGGGCCGTGACGGATTTTCCTAAATGGGGTATCTCCTGCCGCCAGTCGGGCTGTTCTAATTTTGTCTTTATATGGGATACCTTATTTTCATAATCAAACTTTTTCTGAGCCAGCAGGCCGATGGATTTTACGACCTTGTCGTTAATCTTATCGTAATAGATGACGTTTGGCGTCTGATCACCGGCCTTCTGATTCGTATTCAATTTAATCTTGCGTACTCTTTTTCCCTGCAAGTAGGCGGCCTTAATGTTACAAGCCCCGAAATCAATGCCGGCATAAATCATTTTTTTGTCCATATATAGTGCTCCACTTCCGCCCTTCTCAAGCTTCAAAACGATAGACAGTCATTTGCCCATCTAACTGGCAGACCTGACGGTCTTCGTCTTCGTCAATATAATCGAGACAATAAGGCAGTCGTTCAATCGCTTCTACCCGCTTGTCATCTCCGTGATTTTTCGTCGGCAGCGGCTGGATTTCCATGAAATGGCAGTCATCTTCATTAAAGTAAGCCTTACTGGATGGCATCAGAGTATAGACGCCGCATTGTGCTAGATATTTATTGAGTTCTTCCAATAATCCCCCATAAAATAGCGGATTCTTGGCACTACCGCGGAGAATGGCTACGGGCAGCTGCGTAAGCAGACTTTTTTTCATGATATCAAATACGGCGCCCGTCGCTTCTTCCGACACCATTTCATCGTCCCACTTTTTTCGTTTTTGCGGCAATGCCGATTCAAAGCGTTTGACTCGCTCCTGATATTGAGCTACCATCTTGGCAATCATCATGGCATCTTTATCTTCATATTTTTTTAAGAACGCACATAAGCTATCTGTATTTTTTATTTTTTCCATAGCCCGCGCTACATCAGAAGCTGTCCTTATCAATACCTTATCTGATTTCGGAATACTGAACCGCTTGATATCAAAAGGCTTTTTTTCCGGCATAGGCATAACCGGAGCCGACTTACGGGGTTCTGCTTCCTTGGCTACAGGTGCGGCCACTTTAGCTGCTGCCCACCACTGCTCCAGGTCTCTAATCTGCTGAGCCTGTTTTTGCACTAGCTGCTGCAATTGCAGCTGTTCCCGTCTGGTCTGTTCTAATTCTTGTTCTAAGAAACCGATGCGTTCTGTCAGCTTCACTATTTTTTTACCGACTTGTTTCCGTATCTCCTGTTTCAGGTATTCATCTCCATGAAACAATAACTTCCAAAATGACATTTTCTATGCCTCCTTTTTCTTTTCATAGACCCAGGCACGGCCCGGAAAGATAAATCTTTTAATTGATTCTTCTTCATCCTCTTCTTCATTGTCACGATACATCATATAATACGGCTGCATCTCAATCTCTTTGATTTTCATATCCCGTGCCGCATCATTATTCGGAGATGACCAAATCTCAAACCATTCGTCTTGGCCAACTATCGTATCGCCTTCCTGGAAGGGACGCTCGTGCATACCGATGCCTTCAAAATATTTTTGTATCTCTTGTTGTAAGCCCTGCTGAAATATCGGCATTTGTTTCATTCGATGTACGGTATTGCGTAAAGTGTTAAATCGTTTCTTTAAGATATCCTGTGCTTTACCCAGCCAGATTTCTGCACATTGGTCTTCTTCCTCTTCGGGAAAAACCATCTTTCTATCAATGGTTTCCGTATATTGCCGCAACATTTTCAGTAAAATTTCACGGTCCTTATAAGAAGATTGGCTGATATAAGCCGACAAGGACTGGACATCTTTCAACTTTGCTGTTGCCTCATCCCAGTCGGCTTCTGTATGGATTTCTAAGTCAGCCTGTATACGGGGTTCAGGTTCTTCCGCTACCGTAATCGGAACCTCATCCTGACCGAAGTCCTGCATCGTTCCGGCACGAGCCATAAAATCGGCTTCAGGATTTCCATACCTGGCTTCTAATCGTGATAAGAGTTGTTCTATGTTTTCCATTGATTTCACTCCAAATCGCTCTTCTTTTGATACTTCATAGTTCCTTGACTGATAACATGGCCTTGCGGGTCCGTTAACGCCGCGTCCATATCCAAGGTCCCATCCTTTTGGGCACAAAAAGTAACTTCAATCGTGACATCATTCTTTTTTAACCCAGCTGGCAGCGAATCGATGACCAGCGTGTCAATTAATTCGATTCCGTCATCGCCGACGCGGGAGGCTTTCGGATAGTTCTTGCAGTCCCGTTCATAGTAATTGATTTCCAGCTTCTGCTGTCCATCGCGGAGCAGGCGGAATTTGCAGCTCTTCTGGCAAGGCAGCTCGGTCCCGGCAGGGATAATCGTATTGAATTTCTGATACTGCACGCCATCCGTTACGATGACACCTAAATCGACGTTGGTAATAGGCTGGGTCAGCGAATCGATATCTTTATACTGTTTTGCAAAGATGGCGGCCCCGCGGGAGATCAGGGTAGAAACGTTATCACCATACATAACATCCTGGCTTTGCAGGGCTTCACCTACTTTTTCAGATACTAAGGGGATATTTGAGCTGCCGCCTGCCAAGACGACTTGATCTACCTGGGAAACACCACGGTCCCGGGCTTCATCCATCGTCTGCAACGTAGATTGTACCGTTTCGTCTATTTCCGGTTCAATCAGTTGATTGAGCTCATCCCGGCTCAGGCTCACTGTATATAATTCCGATTCTCCAGGTGCCGTGAAAACGTTGAGTGTCGTTTCAGCTTCATCGACTTCAGACAAATCTTCCTTTAAATTATTGGCGCCTTCCCAAAGTTCCATCTTATTCTTGCGATAGTCATCGATAGAAAAATGATAATAATCTTCATCGAATTCGTCGTCTTCAATGGGCAGGTCTAATCCATACTTCTTATTGAAATCCTGCCAAAGCTTATTAAAAATCTTTTCTGTTAAATCATTTCCACCCAAGTTCTTCCGGCCTCCTCTGGCAATTTCTTTGAATTGCCCGTGATCTTCCTGAATAATAGAAACATCAAAAGTCCCTCCACCGAAATCATAGACCAGCACCGTCGCATTAGGAGTATGCGCATTCCGGTCTTCTTCGTAGGCGACAGCTGCTGCGGTCGGTTCGGCCACGAGTTTCACTTCCTGGATGCCCGCCTCTTTGACGGCCCGTTTCGTAGCCGACCGTTCTTTATCATTGAACATGGCCGGCACGGTGACGACAGCCCGGTCCAGGCAGCCTTCATCGGGGCCGAATTCACGGAGTAATTTTTCCTCGACGCCGTGGATAACCTGATTTAAGAAGTACGCCGCAATTTCCCGATAGCGAAGGCGGAGTGTTTCGCCATCTTCGGTAACGATTTCTACGCGTTCAGAATTACCAATTTGGGGCTTAAAATTATCCACGCCGGCCCCATTTTTCAAGAACTGTAATTTTTTCTTTGCCGCACTGCCAATCAGGATATCTTCTTTACTCTTGAAATAAATAACAGAAGGGATAATAGATTTTCCTTCATATTTCAGCTGCCGCAGGCGGTCTTTCTTATTGTAATAAGAAACGACTGTATTCGTCGTCCCAAAGTCAATACCAATCTCTTTTCCCATAATGCCATGCCTCACTCTCGTTTTAATAGATGACCATGCCGTCGATGTGCATCGTCTGCCCTTCACCAAGGATACCGAAAGGCCATTTCCAAAACAGCCGTATATCCCAAAGCCAGTCCAGCAATAAATCCTGCAACATTCCCGCCGTTACTTCTTTTTCAGCACTTTGCGCTTCCGGGATGTGGACAAGTACCCGATGTTCTGCTTCATAAATATAAACTTTAGTTCCTTCAAAAAAATGCTGCATCAAAATACGATACATGTGGTAATGGGGAATCCCTTCATACCGGGACTGTTCCAGCCCCCGTAATAACGCATACTGGTCCTTCGCCGCTAAGCTAGCATACCACTGCTGTATGCGCGTTCCGTATAGTCCATGCTGTATATCCCGCTGGATATCGAAAAGGCGAAGTGACGATAGACTAAAACCACTTAACCGGTCCATTTGGGCAATATAGTGAAACAGCACATTTTCGATAGTCCGTTCTTCCTCTTCAGACAATCCGCTGTCTTCCTGACAAAGCGGCAAAAACAGTTGCGGAAACCGCACCAGGGGATTGACCTCGACCGTTTTGCCCGACTTGTGCCAGACTTCAATGAAAGGAGAGACGGGATTTTTATCGACAATATATTCTTTTTCTTCAGCAAAATCCTGCCAAATCTCACTCATCTGCTATCACTCCCCTCCAGCGGAAATCAGGGAACCGAAAGTTCAAATCAGCTAATACATAGCGGGCATAATCTGTTAAAAAGTAGTCATATCCATCGTTTGAAGAAGACGCCGTCTTTGAAGAAAAGCGAATAAAACATTCCGGTAAATGGCGAAGCCGTTCCCGCTGATATTTTAAGACTTCGCGATCCGGCTGGCCGCCATACACATCATCGCCGACGTAATGAACAATAGACGTCGCATGTTTTGGCATCGTCAAGGAGATATCGTCAATCGATGCCCACGATACGGCATAGCGATTCAATGTCCGGATAATATCCCCCTTGGTACAAAGGCGCTTGATTTCACCAAATTTAGGCAAATCATACGTATTGGGGAAACAGATTTCCGGATATGCTAAATCACTGGGAATGTCTGCCTCTTGAATATCGATTCTCCAGGCCTCATCTAAATAATCGCCGTATAGCTTGATGACTTGCTGGCTCTTTTCAAAAACTGCCGAAGACGCATCGCTTGTCAATCCCGACAAGATGATGAAAGTGCGTTCACCGACGTTAGAAAAGCGGACACCATAACAAGTCGCTCCCGTAGCCGGGTCAGGCCATTTACTGGCACTGCCGTCTTCTTCTCGTTCGAGGTCTACATTCCACAGCAATTCCTGTCCTTCTAGGACTTTGTCTTCTAATCCATTGTGACGCCAGCAAAAATCATACTGTCCGGCAAAAAATTCAGCAGCCGTCATGGGCTGGATATCGTCCTGCAGCTGGATGGACACCAGTCGTCTGGACCAAGGCGAAAAGAGAACCGGTTTCTCTATCCGATAGAGTCTGGCCGCTTCGTAGAGCTTCTTTTCTGGCCCTATCAATTCATGAGAAGGCCTTAGTTGATAATGGAAAGGCCGCACCTGTCCTTCGCGGTTCGTAAAACGGCCTTCATAGATATGATTGGCATTAATTTCATCCTGCCACGATTCATACGTCCCATTCCAAAAATATTCACGATGCCCTCTTTCTTCTAACGGTTCCGTACCATCGATCCGGTTCCATTCTTGATGAAAAATAGAAGATATGGCTTCATTCATCGGTACATATCCTCGATTCTTCCACTGCTCTATATCACTTTGAGGGGCGAGAACGGTCACAACCTGCCAAAGGGCCGTCCATTCATCGGGTCTCATGCGTAACTGTCGCGCTGCGCCATCTTCCATGTTCTGGACTGCTTCTTCTTGTTTTTCTTTTAACCGTTCCAAGGCCCCCTTGATGACCTGCTCTAATTCTTCTCGTTCCATATAGCCGTCTCCTTATCCCATCTTGATATGTTTTCCCTGAAGGTGTATATCTTTGCTGCTGTCAATTTTGATATCTCCGCTGCCCTTGACGTTTATTTCTTTGGCCGTCAAGGCCGCGTTTCCTTTCGATTGCAACGTGGTATCCCCGGTAATATCCAAGGCCGTCTTGCCGCTCTGGACTTGCAGGTGCAAGCCTTCTTTATCGAGCTGCAAATGCGTATTCCCTACCAGGATTTCAACCTTTTCGTCATCTATGATGACTTTATTCTGCCCGGATAATAACTCCAGCGATTTTTCCTTCCAAATAATCCGCCTTTGAAAATTATTGCCAATATACTTATCTTTCACATTCCGGGCTTCCTCATCGAGCGGATGACTGCGCCAGGCTGTCGATGCATAACCTTTTCCATGCATCAAGGTAACCTCTACAATATCTCCTTTATCAGGTAAGAAGACAATCCCGTCTTTTATCCCTGTATAAGGACTGCGATATGGGAGCCAGCAAGGCTTCTTTTCATCAAGATCTGCATACTCTGGCTGGTTGCCTGTAAAATGGACCTGTATCCTTCCTATGTGTTTAGGGTCATCGACACTAGTAACAGTTGCCAGTAATCGCAAGGGCACCTGCCAGGAAAAAGCCGGCTCACCTTTGTCAAATTCTTCCTTCTCGATTTTTTGCAACTTTGCCCGGCACACATCGCGCCCCTGTTCATAAGAAACCGTACAGGCCGTAACCAAATAATTACCTTCAGCGATATCCGGAAAGGCCAGGACATAACCAAGTTCAACATAACGGCTCAATGTCACTTCATGAACCGATGAAGAAAAGTCACGCTGACTGTACCATTGGTATACCTGTGTCTCCGGAATCGTTAAGGTATGATTCGATGTCTTGCTATCCATCTTCAAGGTCAAAGCTTCACGCCGGTCGCGGACCCACAGAGGAATATGCAAAGCCCGGCTGCATCGCTTCAAGAAAGAGAAATTTGTCTCTTTGTTTTGTACTACAATTTCCTTGCATGGACGGTGGAGAATTGGATTAGCCACTTCAAGGGTCACATTCCCTCGTCCCATATCTTTGGATAACTCCAAGCGATTGGCTGACAAAACATCTTTCATCTGTTTATTTTCATCTTGAAAGATGCGTGTCTTCTCATGTTCGTCTAATAAGAGCGAATAAGAAGAGGCGCAGACGCAGATTTTCGTGGCAGAGAAATCCTGTTTCAGTTTTACTGAAGTAATGAGGCCGCAAAAAACACAGTCCCCTTTTTCTCCTGATTCCTCAGTTAAGTAGACTTTGATAGGTTTATGTACTTGCTGTAAATAAGCAGCTCCTTTGCCATCAGGAACCAGTGCTTCAAAAGAAAAGCAGCTGTGCTGCCCTTCCTCTTTATGCAACTGACAAGTGTAGACCCGCAATAATCCTTCTATCCCTTCAATCTGCATCTGCCCTTCAGCTCCTTACTTAATACGTTTTAATCTGATCAAAACATTCTTCTTTTTGACGAAGAACTAATTCAAACCCAACCCCTTGTGTATCACTACTGCCTGTTTCCTTTCCTAAATTTTCCTTATAATTCAAGACAAACATTTCGGGGATTTTGTATTTTCGATCGATATTTTCTCCTGGGGTATTTAAAATTTCTAAAGTTCGATAAAGCCCTTCGCGATTGAAACTTTTACTCCAGTTAAAAATTTTGATTATTTCAGGTACATTCGTATCAGTGATTTTTCCGAAAATCGTAACTGTAAGTGCCATTGATGTTCCCTTACTAAGCACATCTTGATTCATAGTTCGAAAAGAAATGGCCACATTTGTAATGTTTAAGGATATGATTTCCCCAGTTCCAGATGTAATTTTTACAGCACCTTTTTGATTGTCTTCTGCCATAATAAAATTCCTCCTTATGTACTATAAAAGTAATCTTTTATCTCTTATTTTCAACATTAGTCTTAATGTGAAAATTGACAGCAATAGTTTCTGCATTTTCAAAATTAATTGTGATGGTATTTCCTTCATCCAAATGAATATCTTCTCCTGGATTCAATACTAAATTTATTTTATTATCTTCTGCATATTCCTTAGCAGCATCTTTCCAAGTGCCTAAATATTCATCTCCCAATAAGATATCTTTTACCTGCTGCCTTTCTCCACCTAAGCTTTCTAAGACTTCATAAACGTAATCAATAAGTAAGCTACAATAAATCGGTTGATACTGATTATTTTTCATTTTCTGCAAAGTACGGGACGTTAAAACATACGTATTTTTGATATTTCCATGAATGGCATTGCCGCAAAAAGCAAATCCAAACATATCAGACTGGATTTCTTGGGTTACCGATTTATTCCAGTTCATAATATTTTCTTTATTAAACTTAGTCGTCATATGTTCTCTTAACAAAGGTTTTTCTAAGTCAATCCGCACAAAACTCATATGCGGCCGATCAGTAATAATATTATCCCCTAATCCATGTGCTTTGAGACAAGATTCTTGCTGACTAGCCACTAATAAACCTGCTGCAGGATAAGCAGCATCGATGTGAATTTCAGGGACTTGAATAGACGATGTTTCTGTAATGGCAGTACGATGATATTGGACTAAAGTAAAATCAGGATAAGCATATACTGCATGTGCAAAATTTATATTTTCTAAAATTTTCTTCTTTTCTCTAATGCTAGATGCAGTAATAGAATTGAAAACATTGCTTTTATCTGCTTGAAAATTAAACACTGTCAAAATATGACCATCATCCATGATTTTTAAAATTTCCGTTGCCGATGCGATATCCAATATATTGTCTGCTTTCTTTTGGTCATCTTCAGAGCTCTGAGACATATCAATCCCCATTTCGAGGTCATCTATAGAAAAATCATCAGTTACTAAAGAATTATCGTAAGATACTGCAGGTAAAATGCCAAACCAACATTTGTCATTTCCTTTTCCTACCCCAATATTTTCAATATATGCAGCAAACTTATCTTTTAAGTCTGAACTAATCAAATCAGTCGGCTTGCAATTGGCAACTATTAGCCCATATTTTGATTCAAGGGTCCCATAAATCCCACCTTGTGCTGTCGCATGGTCAAAAAATACTTTGACACCCATAATTTTTTCAATGATTTCTGTCATCTCTTTAACAAAATTTTCTTTCGTTTTTTGATAGCAGATTTCATATTGTTTTTTTCTGACTTCTAGAGCTTGAATTTGTTCTTCTTTTTCTTGATTACTAAGCTGGGCTATAGATGCAGTTCTGTCAGTAGGTGCATATGCATTCACAACTAATGATTTGACAAATTCATTTTGATTTTTAGGATGGTTGATCTCATAATCTGCTACAATCATACCTCGAATTTTACTATTGATATCATCTCCTGTACTTGGATTGTCTTGATTACCATCTACATCGCTTTTAACTAATTGGAAAGTAAGCGCACCTTTTTCATCGGTTGTAATATCTCCCCCCTGTTGAATAGTGTGACCGGGTTGCAATAACGGAGTATTTTTCGAAGAGATTTTTTTAGTCTCTTCATTTTGTGCAGATGAATTCATTCCTTGTTCCAGGCATTCTAATTGCTGAGAAGCTTCGCTCATTGCCAAGGGCAGATACTGCATAAGGGAGTTTGTTTGTGAAATAATTTTTTTCCTATATTCAATAATTTTCTTAGCATATGGCTTTGCATCTTTGCCTTCTTTATTCGCTTTTTCATATTGCGAAGTAAGATATGCCAAATTTTTACGGGTATTTTTAATATCTTCCTGAGATTTTTTTATAGATAGCCCATATTCTAAAAGTTTATTACCGATTTCATCTTGAAATTCAGAATTCGAATACAGACCAGCACCTTTTTTACTATACAATTCCTCAATAGTTCGGAAATAAGTATCTTTTTCTAAAGCCACTTTTCTGCCATGTAACCGTGTACTTTTATCACCATCAGTCGTGTAGGTTGCATAATAATAAGTTTGCCCCTTTTCATCTGTTTCAAACGTATCTATTTCATAAATATCTGGGGCAAATTTATCCATAAATTCTTTAAAACTACTTACACCTAAAGTTCTTTTTACATCAGCTGCAAATTCAGGCATCTGAACACTTTCAACATTTTCCGCGTTACTCAGCATAGTCTTCAATGACGCAACACCTATATTGTCATTAAATGATTCCAACAAAATAGCATCTGAAGTTTGTTTTATTTCAGTTTCACTCATGATTTCATCCCTCCAATGGATAAAAAAGTATATTTTCTAATTCAGCTTGTTCAATTTTTTCTTTTAAGTCCGCCGTAATGATGATATCGCGGTTGACCACCTTCTCGATGCAGAAGATTTTATAATTTCCCACTTTGCTGGGATTGATAACGATTTTTTCGGCCTTGGGCAATCCGACTCCAGCATCCACAAAAGTACTGGCTCGTCGGTTAAGGCAGCGGATACGCGGCGGCAGGGCCAGCCAGTACCGCTCCTGAGTTCCTATGGTATCATCCGTAAGCAATATGGCTTTATAAAATAAGTTATCTACGCCAGCTCCATCCAATACCCTTTTAAAGGCATCACTGATTAAGGGAATCTGGAAGCGGCAAAGAAAGTCGGGAAACTCAAGGCCGCTATTCTCAGATAAAGCGACGTTCAGCGGTGTATGCGTCAAAAACTGAAATTCAGAACGCTCACACCCCCTTTCCAAGTTTTTTATACCTTCACCAGGTACGGCATATTCTTCGGCCTGCCCGGCAGTAATCCGGTAGAATCTGATCTGTTGTTCATCCATTTCGTTTGCTCCATTCTTCTAATCGCTGGTGAATCATGGCTATTGGGGCTACATATTGAGGAAAATGCTCATCCCGCAGCCAAACCCGCAACATCGTCTGCCTTCGTTCTGAAGCCAGCAGGGCCTCATCCAATGCCACTTCATCAAAGGTCTCAGCCTGTACAGTGCGGGTAAAGGGAGGAACGAAGGGCAGCCGCAGTGAAAAATCAGTATCGACAAAAAGGAAATGGGCAATATTTTCACAAAAGAGGATACAGTCCTTTTGATTCTTCCGAGAAGCGGGAGTCAATGCCAAGGGCTGCAAAATAAATTCAGCCCGAGTCCCATCTTTACCAATGAGCTTTATGGACAAACGGTCTAAACCGTCCTGATTCGCTTTATTCCCTACTAAAGGCCAGGAAATCCGATATTTCCGTAATTCCAGCGTATCGTCTGCATTTCGCCGGACAATCATTAATTTTCCCGTCTTCGGCAAGGTAAAGGCATAGCGATAGGCTTCTTTGGATACATAGTAAGGATAGCTGTCGCTGGGACGATTTTGAAAAGCCCCCAATTTCTGCCGTATCCGTCGAGAAATGGCGTTCATTCCTTGATAAAAGTGTTCCCTCAGCTGTTCCTGTGCCTTTTCATCCTCACCATACCAACAGCGCTGTTCCTGTCTAAGCTGCGCCGTAAAATCGGCGACTTCTTCCTGAAGTAAATCGGCATAAGGGCGGACTTCAACATTCGGGATATGGCACGCCTTTTCAATGTTCTGTCGTAAGACAGGCAGTTCATCTTTAGCGAAACTGTATTGATGGCCGCCGACATGCCACTGCAGCTTGGATATACTCATGACATCGTAGGCGCTGATATTGCGTTGATCTTTTCTGACAGCCCCATAACCTTCTTCTTTCGAAGCTAAATAAATACAATTTTTAGCGTTGTTAATGTCATAGTGCAGAAAGTCGGCCAGGCGGACCAGTTCTGTCAATTGTTTGAAGACCTGGTTCCCTGAAATGATGTGATGAGCCGCATAAGACCAATACCGCGTCCCATAACGTTCCCGAAGGGCATAATACAGACTATCAATGTCATCCCGCTGGGACTCATCTTTCGTAGCTGCTGCATAGTTTTCTGCCAAAATCTGGGACTTATTATCTACCGAGACCTGACTATCCGGCCTCGACCGATGATCCAGGAAATAGCCGCATTTTTCACGCTGTTCCTTAGAACACTCTCCAGAACAAAGCATCTCCGCCAAGATATCGTCGTCATCATCAGGCTTTTGAACAGATTTTTCCTGTTTATCAGCTTTCTCTTGCCCTTTATCAAATGACGCCGTACCTTTGGATAACGCCCCTAAAGGTGCAGCCCCGCCAGGTACTACAGCGGAGCGACTGAATGTTCCCATTCCCATGCCTGAGTGTCCGCTGTTGTGGGAGACAGCTTTTCCTCCTTGCGGTGTCGATGCGTGAGACGCCCCGGTCACCACCTTATTAGAAATACAGCGAAAAACTTCGATTTTCCCCTGGAATTGACATAAGTTAAAAGACTTCTCTGTCAAAAGAGGCACGCCTTCGACGGTACAAATTCTGGATGCCCTTTGCCATCCCATCAATTGACAAGTACACGGCTGGGGAACCCCACCGACAGGCGGTTTCATGGGACTAGTGCAATGCGTTCCAGCAGGCGGCCTTCCTGAAGCCGACTTTGTCAATAAGCCTGATGTATTAACTTTTGCCCTTTTATTACCCGAACATTTAAAAGGAGCTTGTTCCATATTCATGTTACATTTAAACAAAGTATTGTCTGGCAAATATTTCTCACTCATAAATACTACCTCGACTTAATTTCAATTCCCCGCGCTTTAAGCCTAATCCAATTCAAGGGAATAGAGCAAATCATTTCTTCATTATCATCCACAATATGAAGGCTGACAAACTAATCGCTCCCGCGCCCACATACATCCATATCGGCTTCTGATTGGCAGGCTTTTGACAAGATTCTTTTGGCCTCGTCGAAATTGATGTTTTTTTTTTGCGAAGAGCTGGATATTACTACAGGAGCCGGTATTTCTTCTAAACGTCGTCTGATATTATCAGTCGTTGTGATGGCTGTATAAGAACTTTGCTTGGCATCAAGAAAATTAGTAATATTACTGCAATAACTGACATTGTTTCCTTTCAAAGCCAGTTGAAGATACTTGTAAAAAAGATTCCTGTCAACCATTTCTGACGATTCATACACGTCTTTACTATGAATCACGTGCTTTTCATAATCAGGCAGGGACTTGTTTTCTGTTTCTATAGGTTCATCGTCCGTAAGCTCTGTATCAACAACTTGTCTTTCCCATACATCACGCATTGCTTCTGTATACCAATCCCATAATTGTTGATACGGAAGTTCAGGAATCCCAGCATCCCCAACATTTTCATCCGCCATGACAGCACCTATAAAAGCGTAGATAGGTCTTCCCTTACTATCCAAAAAAAAATTTTTATCCGCTTCTTTAATCTGACACTGTAAAGCCAGCTGTTCAACAAAACATACAAGGCCGGCTATACAGAGCGAATCTTCCCTGAAGACTACCCAGCGAAAACCTTTCAAACTATCCACAGATTTCGTCGCCTCAAGAATCTTCTTACGGATCTTAAGTGCTTGGCTATCTGTCATATTGCGAGGCCGAGCCAAAAATCTCGGATTGAAATCACAATACAAAGTACGGCTGTGAATCAGTGGAGCAGCTTTAATCATTTGCATCCCTCTTTTCAACTATATCTGAAAATTTTCCTTGTTTCCCATTAATAAAGAATAAAGGGACATATTCTGCCAATTGGCAAAATATTTTCTGTAAGTTCTGTTGATTGATATTAAGTTTGTTTTGTATTGCTCTCACATCGCTATTCATCTGTTTTACTGAATCTGAATCACCAAACAGGAAACTCCAAAAGGTACTTCGTTCATTGCTTATCTGATTTTGGAGGGAAGTCTTATTTTGTTTATCATTATTGATTTTATTCCGCAATGCAAAAAATATACCCATAAAAATCGGGAATTGTATACGATAAGGCCGCATTCGTTTCCCCGGTTCTGTACTATTGCTATACAGATCGATCGATACGGGGATAATAGCAGCTATCGTCTTCCCTGTTTTTCCAGCTTCAAAAAACGGGGAAAAGGTTGCTGAAATAATTTTTTTCAAATCATCCGAACTATTATCGGGCGCACAAATATCCCATTTTGTGATGACAAAAGCCGTCGGTGGCAAAGCTCCATGTTCTTTCATATATTTACTAAAAAATGGGTTGATATAAATGCTGCAATCATCCTGAATAGCCGATATTTTTTCGTCTATATCGTCTCCCTGAAGCAATGTTCCATCAATACAAATGAATAGGCAGCTGGAGTTCAAGATAGACTGCTCTATTTGTTTATACGAGTCCATATCACCCGTACCCTTGACATCCAAATAGCCGCCCGGATAGTCATCCCAACTAAATGACATAACGGGTTTATACCCACATTCTAAGGTAAATTCATATTGCGAACGACCATCAGTGCCTGCTGGGAATCGGCGAGGGCCTAAGGAACGATCTTTCATCTGGTCATAACGATGACGCAAATCTACATCAGTATCATCGTCTGTCGTAATAGTAAAACCGTTCATGCCACTGCACATTTTGTGATACATACTTAACAAATAGCATGTTTTTCCGGCGCCACTGGTACCTAATATAGTCATTGTCGTCTCGGACATCATACTTCACCTTCCTATAAAATAACTTTATGTCAACTGAATCGTAACGGGGTCTGCCAGAAACTGCTCTTTCTGTGCCTCTTCTAAGGACTTGGCCACGATATAGACAATCGTATCGGTACTGACGGGCCGGATGTAGACATTAGCTTCCGGTTCAGGCTTTTCCAAGGAAACATGGATTTGCTTGGCAATAGTCACCGGCGCTTTGCTCGTAGCTGCTTCCGGGACTTTCGTATACAGTAAGTCGAAGTCGTTGCTGGCATCAATGAAATAATGCCACGTATCAAAAGGCGTATTGCGGTCGATGACCGGATGGAACCGCCGCTTTTTATTGCGGCCTACGTAGAACTGGAAGGCCGTCCGTCGTGAATCGGGCTGCAACGTAACGACTTGGACATTGCCGCTATTCCGGCAGGCCAGCAAGCCATAAGCGACACCGGTCTTGCCCGTAGGACGAATCAATTCATCGGGCCGCAATGCTGGATTTTCTCTCCATATAGCTTCTTGTCTTTCTAAAGCTTCAGGAGACCCCAAGGTCGGATAGATGGTAAATGTCGGGGTGCCTTCTTCTTTTTCTGCAATGACTTCTTGGAATAAAGTCGTGACCCGCTTAGATTTCGACGAATTGCCGCCTAAAAAGACAGCTATGGAATCAATCTTTTCTAAGGGATCGATGCCATCTTCTTCGCTGTAGTTTGCAAAAGCCTCTTTCATGGCAACGAAAAAGTTTTCAATCCCCTTTAAGATCCGGTCTTGAATGATTCTTTCCAAATCTAACGGAGCCGATTCATCTTCCCCTTTTAAGGATAACGAAAAATTAGGAATCATCGTCCCGTCTTCCTGAAAGACATTAAAGGCGACTTCTCCATTTTCAAGGAGACTCTTCGCCTCTTCGCCATCGGGATTTTCCCAGACGGGTCGTAAAGCTTCCATCAAGTTATGCATATTGGCATGAGCTTCCCGGGAATCCTTGATAAAGGCTTCACTGCCGCGAAATTCGCACTTATCCGCTGCCCACGTGAAAGGGATCCGCGGATTCAGCAATTTTTGCTGATTATGGCAGAAAACCTGGAAAGCCAGCAGACGCAGGATATTTTCACCACCCAAGGTGCGGTCTCCATTTTCCCCGAAGTGGACCAGTTTATAATCATAGCGGTCACTATCAGCTTCCTGATAAACGCCAAAGTCAAAATCTGTCGTCCCGCCGCCAAAATCAAAGACAGCATAATAGTTCTTCTCATCTCCGCAGGGGTCAAAACCATATTCCTGTAGCGCCGTAATGGCATAGGCAGCCGGTTCTGAAGCCCCTTCTTCCACCAGGAAGTGCTTCATAGCATCGGGATTGGATAACAGTGCCGTCGGCAGAGATTTCTTCAATCCCGCTTCAAAACTATGGCGCATCTTTTCCCGATTCTCTTTTTCATAAGTCACTGGGAACGACATAATATAATGCATGAACAGATGTTTTTCCGAAAGCATGTTGTTGATATACAGCCCTAAATAATAGGCGTAGTAAGCCAGCGGATCAGCATCTTCATCGGTAAGTTCAACGTAAGGCGGCAATTCCTGATAGTATCCCTTCTGATCACACAACAGCAGGCCTTGGCCGCTGCCGCACCATTGTTTTAAATCCGTCAAGAAAGAATAGTACAGTTCGCTGGAATTATTATTCATATTTTGAAAAGCCGTATGAGAAACGGTGACATCATTCCAGCTCGTATAAGGCCGGCCTGCTCTCGCGTTATAAGCCTTGATAAAGGATTGAAGGTCTAAAAACTGAATAACCGTCGGGTTTTCATAGTTTGCTTCTTCTACCCCTTTGCCATAATTGCCATTCCCGACTTGCAGGGGCAGATGCTGTAATTGTTCATTTTCATAGACGACGACTGTACTCTTGGTCCCAAAGTCAATGGCTACGATGCCGTGATTGATGTCCGCTTCCGGATTGCGGGCTACCCAGCGTTCTGGCAGCTTAACGGGGATGCCCTCTTTATGGGAATTATCCCAATCCCATAAATCCCAATGGCCCCGTTTAGGATCCGTCAGCAATTTAGCATCATACTTATCCAACATAGCCCGGTGATAGTCACATTCCAGTAAGGTGATCCGCAAGGCTTCCACATCGGTAACCTTTTCTTCTGAAACTTCCGTTTCCTTTGCATAGGTAATTGTTAAAGGTGCCTTACTATTTGCTTTAACCATTTCTTTTAAACCATCGTACTCACGCCGAACTTCTAAAAGATAATGAGCTACCTTATCTGAATCAATAGCTAAATAATCCTTCTCACAAGTTAATACTCCATAGGCTGCTAAAGTTTGCAAATCATGATAAATTTTTAATTCCTGCTCACTAAAAGAAATATTTTTGGGCTGAAACTTTTTTTAGCGAATAGATACACCGTTTCAGCACTTGAAATCTTAGGAGAATTTTTTGTACTGAGCCGGCGAATCGGAAAAATAGCCGTGTCTGTATGTGCATGATTAATTCTATTCATAGAGAGATGTTTTTTATGGTCAACATTACCAAGCCAGGAAAAAAATTCCAATCTTCTACAAGAAATGATATCGTAGGCTATTTTATTTTGCATATCGAGCACAATCCCATAAAACTTCCCAAACCCTTTATCAATAAATCCGTCCCGCATTCTCCCTAGACCTATTGCTTGAGATTGAAAAATCTTATGGGCTTCTTCAAAAGTTGGATAATCACCTTCATAGCCATTAAAAAAAATCTTTCGATTACCCATGTCCACTTCATTCATCCAATCAACAAAATCAAATTTGTCGATTCGCGGAATAAGGCTTACAATAGCTGGTACATAGACAGTACCATTGGTCAAAGAAATCCATGAATTTTCACGATTTATTCTTTCATCAAAAGCACTGACAATCTTTTTAGAACCTGCTATAACCCACTTGTTGAATTGAGAAATGGCAATTTCTAAATTTGATTTTTTTGACGTTACTACTTTTTCTTTACGTACTGTTTTCTTGGGTATTTCATTTTCATCGATAGTCAATTCTGTAAGCAATTTCGTCATATTTTCCATACCTATCTATCTCCTATACATACGATACTTTTCCGAACTGGCGTCCTGTCCCCAGGTTTCCGATATCCGTCCAGCAAGACCCGTTCTACAGTCCCCAATTGTGAACTGCCTGCAGCCAGCTGCATCTGCTGAGAATCAAACGCCGTTCCTATTTCAACGTGTATTCTTTCATACGAAGCTTCATCAATGCAAAAATCGAGCAATTCTTTTAAAATCGATAATGCCTCATCGTCTTGCATATTATTGATGCCCAGTGCTAAGTAATCATAAAAACTCTCAATTCGCTTAGGCTGTACCACTTCTTTATAAAAAGCCAAGGCCGAGCTTCCTTGTCCAAAAATCCCTTGTAACTGAACACGCAGTTTTTCAGGTAAAGAACGATATTGTTGATAAGCCGCTTCCAGCTGCTGATAAGGTTTTACCTGTGCTTCAAGTTCTGAAACTTTCTCCTTAGACCGCTGTATCTCGACATCTTTTCCCTGAAGCTGATTCTGAATATTTTCATACTTTGACCGCCATTCCTGACATTTTTCCTTCAAAGCCCGGTAATCTTCATCAGAAACAGATGATCTACTTTCTCCTAAAAGGGACCGTATCTCATCAATATGTTCAGGAATATAGCTCGCGATACGTTCATCAATCAACTCAATCAAAGCCTGATTCATCTTTTGTACTTTCTCAGAATCTTTCATCTATACGCACCATCCATCCTACCTATGTGTTGTCTTTATCATACCAATCCACAAAGACAGATTTTGTCACTTTCCAAAAAATACACAAAAAAAGACAGCACGATAGTATCGTACTGTCTAAGAAGATAATATTTCCTTGTTGATTGCAGTTCGGAGATAGAGTTACCCCCCCCCAATAACTTTCAAGCATGGATAAAGATAACGGATTATAACTGTTTATCGCCTTTTCAATCATTGCCAAGTAACCCATCACCTTCACCACCTAACTGCATTTATAACATTTCTCTATCTGTTATTTATACCTATTATAACAATTCCGCAGTTACTTGTCAGTAATATTACCGCATACTTTTATGTATTTTTAGAAGACCTATCTATGACTAGTAGTTTGCTTTTTTGTCCATAATTAGCTTATCTGCAAAGCAGACAAATAATCATTACAGATGGCAACAGTGATTCACCCACGTGATTTCCAGCAAAAATGCCAATACATTATCGATTAATTATTCGTAAAACTTGTATTTTATCGTGACGCAAAAACATGACTAGCGAAATTACAGTAAAATACCGCCAACAGTTTTTTTGCACAGTTGGCGGTATTCTGTTTAGCTACTTCTAAATCAGCCCATTTTTTGTCAGCTTAAATATTAATTGGCTTTAACTAATTCATCCACTTCTACTGCAAGGTATTTATTCTCTACTTTAATGACCTTGCCATTTACGACTATACATGACCCTGTATGTACCTTACTCATCTGTTTAGCTATCTTGCTATTACTGGATACAACGGCTACTACAAAGGTAGTAACAGTGGGATTATTAAGATCTTTATACGTCAAATCATTTAAATTTTTAGATTGAATGATGTATTGATTTTCCCCATCAACAACCTGAATCTTGTTGACAAAACCGCTGACGCTGACTTCTTTATTCAAATAGAGATTTTTGACATATACTGGATTTTCTGCCAACATCTTTTGCACTTCACTAATACTAATCAATTCATGTTTCTTATGAGTGACGGCATTGATTTTAGTTTCTGCTGTATTAAGATTCTTCGTTGTGCTGCCACCAATAGCCGCATTAATTGTAATCAAAGCAATGATTACAACTACGATACCTAATATAATTTTCTTTAACCTATGATTATCCACGATAACTCCCTCCTCTGAAATAGATAGACGATTTTTATTGATTAGACAGCCCCATCTACTTCCATAGCAAGATATTTATCTCCTATTTTGATAACCTTTCCTTGGAACGTAACATACTGTCCAATTTGATATTTAGATAATTTCTTATCCATATCAGAACCTGTCCTAACAGCTCCGACTACACAAGTAGTAATAGTAGGATCGTTTAAGTCTTCAAATGTCAAATCATTGCTGTTTTTAGCCTGAATAAAATACTGATGTTCCCCATCATAAACATCTATTTTGTTTATGATTCCAGTGACCTTAATCTTTTTATTAAGGTACTTATTCTTAGCCGACACTGGGTTGTTCGCTAAATCATTCTGGATATCCTGAATAGCGACAGATTGATAACTGCTCTTCTTACTGGTAGAACCATTACTGCTCGTTTTTCCACAGCCAGTAAGCATCGCCATGGCTAGTAAGACAATAAAAATACCTGTAAAGACTGCTACTGCTTTTTTCTTCCAACTTTTGTTCTTCATAATGCTCCCTCCCTTTGATAATTCTAATCATACCAATTCACAAAGACAGATTTTGTCACTTTAAAAAAATACATAAAAAAACGGTGCTGTCGCATAAGACAGCGCCGTCGTAAATGATAATCTCTTATTTCAAATGACATTCTCGCAGCAATTGTTCCTGTCATTTATCATCTTTCAAGACGCGGTCGGCATCTTCTTCCTTCCTGCATCAGTTTCTGGATCAATACACTAAGCGTTTCCCGCCTTGTTTTTTTTGCCGATTTCCCTGCCGCGTAGTTCTCCGCTTCAAGTTAACGACATCTCCTTGAGTGACCCTCGGCTCGTGGCAACGACCGTAACTCGTTGTTCGTGGCTCGTGGCTCGTAAAAGCCTGCCATTATGCTTGAATAGGCTATGGTCGAATCTCACAAGCGGGACGCCCAGCCACAGCTGTCCGTTTTGGCAGCCGTCCTGCACCTCCCGACGGTCGGCACCTGACGGGCCAAAAAGGCTTGGGACAGCCCCTACGCACAAGGCCGTTGGCCGTGATTTTTTTGCGGTCTGCAAGACCGCAGCGGACTGCCATCTGCGACCGGCGAACTGCGTTCATTTCATGAATTTGTCGCGACGAAGCCGCATCCGTAGGGGCCGTCCCAAACCATTCTGACCTTTCAGATGCAGGACAGTTACTTGGACGGATGGTACGGCGGGCGGCCCGCTACGCGCTGAGGGTATCCCGAAGCGGCGTTGTCAGTTTGAATGTGTCGCGACGAAGCTGCATCCGTAGGGGCCGTCCCAAAGCTTTCTGATTTGTCAGATACAGGGCAGTTACCCGGACGATTGGTAGCGGCGGGCGGCCCGCTACGCGCTGAGGGTTTCCCGAAGCGGCGTTGTTAGTTTGAGTTTGTCGCGGCGAAGCCGCATCTGAGTCCGAAAAAAGCCATGCATGATAGCTTAGGCTTCCATGCATGGCCACTTTATCACCAACTAAATTCCATATTCCTTAAAAAGTTTTTCACAAAAATCGGGGTCACTAGCTGCTCGGTTTGCGTCGTCATAACGATTTTCTTTAAATAGCGCACTCATTAAAAGACGAAGCTTTTGCTGTCCGGCCTTCATTCCTTCTTCGCGACCTTTAGCCTCGCCTTCTTTACGGCCCTCGGCACGGCCTTTGGCTTCCCCTTCTTCAAAGGCATCGCGATGGTCTGAATTATAGTCGAGGATGGCGAGTTCGCGGTTGATGTAGGCCAGGCGTTCGGCGTCGTTTTGCAGGAAGGTCCGGGCGGCATCTACGGCTTTATGGATGGCTTCATCGCTCATGATCAGTTCCCCCTTTTCGTCATCACTGAGCTGGTTGGCAAAATAGGCCAGCCAGCGTTCCATTTTCGTCATGTCACCAATTCGCTTCTTCGGCGATTTCGTATATTTCGGTATTTCCAGGAAATGGAATACCAAATCCTTATTGAGGCGGTCGCCCGTTTCGGCGTTGTAAATACTCCACATGGAATGGGCGTCTTCTTGTGGCAGCAAATTGAACCGCAACAAGTTAATGGTAATACGAGGCTTCAAGTCCTGATAGGCACCACCGGGCGGCAGCGACAACAAGTACAAACGCGCCCAGTAGCACATGGTCCGGCGCTGCATGTTTTTCTGATTGACGATTTGAACTTCGATATCGACTTGTTCGCCTGTATCCAAGGTACAGGCTACATCGAGACGGGTCAGTTTTTCATCGTGACTGTCCGGGACGTTTTCCGTCGGCGTAAAGACGATATCCGTAATCGGATGGCCCAGGTCTTCAGCGGCAATGGCATTGAGGAAATCAATGGTAATGAGTTTGCGCTCCGGCCGGCCGAAGATGAACTTGAACAAGACGTCATTCATGGGATTGAAGTTCTTTTCCGTCAGCTCCGGGAAATACGTGCGATAGCGGATTTCATTGGCAGTCAGTTGTTCTTTCAACAGATTCACCATTCCTTTCTTTATTATAGCATGAAACAGAACGAGTAGGATATATCCTACCTCCATGATACAACAGAAAAAGGACGGTCCCGGAAAACTTAATCGTTTTCTAATCGTTTTGAGCCAAATCTCCTAATATTTAAGGAAATGTTAATGTCGGGGCCTGACGGCCCCGCCGGTCGCCGTTCGCAGTTCGCAGGCCTTCTCGGACTCAGATGACGCTTTGCGGCAACAAACTCAAATTGAATACATCGCCTCGAGTGACCCTCGGCTCGTAAAATTGCCCCATCCGCAGCCTTCGTAGAAGGCATTATCATTATTTCATCTATTAGTCAAACCAAAAATATGTTATGATATATACATATTATACTCAGCGAAAGTAATTTAGTTTTACAACTAAATCTTCTAATTACTTGGCAAATGATAATCGAAAAAGCCAGACATACGCTTATATATTACAGAAGGGAGCACCCATGAACGAAATAAAATCAGTCCTTCATGCAAATGGAATAGATATCCGTTTATCAAGTTTTACAACAGCAGACTATATTTCGTTAACAGACATTGCTAAATATAAAGATCCAAAAAATCCACGATATATGATACAAAACTGGATGAGAAATCGAAGCACACTAGATTTTTTAGGACTCTGGGAAGAACTAAATAATCCTAATTTTAACCGTGTCGAATTCGATGCGTTTAAATTTCAATCAGGAGAGAATTCGTTTATTATGACGCCTCAAAAATGGATTTCCTCTACAAATGCCATCGGGGTGATATCTAAATCCGGTCGGTATGGCGGTACCTATGCTCATTCAGATATCGCTTTTGAATTTGCATCTTGGATTTCCCCAGAATTTAAATTATATATCATCAAAGACTATCAACGTTTGAAAGCAGACGAAAGTCACATCCATTCTATCGAATGGAACATAAAACGTGAAATAGCAAAAACAAACTATAAAATTCATACGGACGCCATAAAAGAACATCTGATTCCCCCTGAATTATCTAAAGCTGAAATTGCAATCACCTATGCCAGTGAAGCCGATTTAATAAATAAAGCCTTATTCGGAATTACAGCAAAACAATGGTGCCAAAAACATCCTAAAGAAAAGGGCAATATGAGGGATAACGCAACAATTGAACAACTTATCATTTTATCTAATCTTGAAAATATGAACGCTGAATTAATAAGAGAGGGTATGGCTCAATCTGAAAGGTTATATCGCCTTAACCAAATTGCAATTTATCAAATGAAATCATTACTCCAATCATCAACACGAAGTATACAGCGATTAAAAGAGCTAAACAGCTCAATTTCAGCAAAACCAAAAAAATTTAAATAAGAAAAACTTTGTATTCGATTCAAAAAATAGCTGTCTCTCTTAATAAGAAGACAGCTATTTTTTTGACTCAAATGCCGCTTTGCGGCAACAAACTCAAAGTGACTACATTGCCTCGAGTGACCCTCGGCTCGTGAAAAAATAGTGGCTCGTGGTTCGTAAAAAGTCTGCTATTATACTCAAATGGGCTGTGGTCAAATCTCTCTAGCGGGCTTCCCACGTGGAAGCCCCTACAAACTTACTATTATGCCAGGATAGGCTGTGGCTGAATATTGCAGCGGGCTGCCCAGCCACAGCTGTCCGTTTTGGCAACCGTCCTGCGTCTTCCGTCGGTCGGCACCTGACGGGCCAAAAAGACTTGGGACAGCCCCTACGCACAAGGCCGCTGGCCGTGTTTTTTTGCGAACTGCGACCGGCCACCTGCGGCCTGCGCTCACTTTCATCGCCTGTATGCGATACCGTAGGGGCAGCCCAGAGCCTTTCTGACTCGTAAGATGAAGAACAGTTACCCGAACGAATAGCAACGGCGGGCGGCCCGCTACGCGCTGAGGGTTTCCCGAAGCGTCGTTGTTAGTTTGAGTCTGTCGCGGCGTAGCCGCATCTGAGTCCGAGGAAAGCACAACAGCATTTCGTCTAAAGATAATGCCGCCGTGTATTATTTTATGCCGTCTGCATACTTTCTAACGGGTCTTTGACGACTGGCGAATCATAAACGGTAAAGGGGTCAATATCAATGCATCGTGTTTCATCACGATTGCCTTCTAAATCCCAAGCGACAGTACCATTTAACACAGTCATACATGAACGAAATGTATCCATATCCTGTAACTTCCGAAAAACACCTGGCTGAGTAACTAATCGGGAAGCATCATATTTCCGTACGGTTCCATCATTGAAATACACAAATATAGAATAACCTTCACCGGGAACAGCCTGTAAAACTTCCGGAATGAAATTATCCATAAAATCAGCCCTTTCTCATTGGCGGTACAGGAACAGGTTCCTTTCCATCTTTAACCAATACCAAAAAACATACTAATTACAGGCATCATCACACCCCTAATACGGAAAGCAAAACTATATTTATATTATACTCAAATTTCTTTAGAAAACATAGGGCAAAGTGAACGGTATAATGAACTTATTGCTCCCACCTCAATCCCGCAACAGGAAGGAGGTGTTCATATTGCAGCGCTTTACTTCTTTTCTTTCAGCAGTCGCGGCAGGTGTAGTCTCATACTATATTTGCAAATGGTTAGACACATTGATAACGTGTTTTTTTATGAGCAACTAGCCTCGGTATGACGGTTCCGCAAATACGTTAGAAACCCCACAGAGCCACCACTCTGCGGGGTTTCGTCATATTGCATTACTTTACTTCTTTCAAAATTATTATAGCATATGCTTACGCAAAGTCAAATATGGACTCACAGAAAAAGCATTGATTCATAGGTGCAAAAGTCTACCAGTATACTCAAATGGGCTGTGGTCAAATCTCTCTAGTGGGCTTCCCACGTGGAAGCCCCTACAGACTTACCTATTATGCCAGGATAGGCTGTGGCTGAATATCGCAGCGGGCTGCCCAGCCACAGCTGTCCGTTTTGGCAACCGTCCTGCGCCTTCCGTCGGTCGGCACCTGACGGGCCAAAAAGGCTTGGGACAGCCCCTACGCACAAGGCCACTGGCCGTGTTTGCAGTCCGCAGGACCGCGGCGAACTGCGATCGGCCGCCTGCGAACTGCGGCTTGCGTTCTTATTTGTTCTCATCTCCGACGCAATAGCCTGATTACTTGTACTTTGCCCCAGGGATATGATACAATAATTCTGATAAATCGTTTCTATCAGTTAGAAATAATATTGGAATATAAAATATGGAAATAGCTAAAATAAGAAAATATTGCATAGAGCATCGAATTCAATGGACCGCACATGTCATGAGCGTTTAATTAAAAGAAATATCTTGCGAAGCGACGTAAAAACAGCTCTTCTAAATGGAAAAATCATCGAGGAATATCCATCAGATTATCCTTATCCAAGTTGTTTAGTCTTAGGAATTACTTCACTAAACAAGCCTTTGCATGTTGTCTGCGGAATCGGTAGATGATAAATTGTGGATTATTACAGCTTATCGTCCCGACGAAACTATGTGGGATTCATCTTTTACAAGGAGAAAGGTGTGAAATATCATGTCGACCTGCTTTTTGTGCAAGGGAAAAATCGAAAACCAGCTGACGACTTTTATGGTAGATTTAGGAAATTGTATCGTCATCGTTCGCAATGTTCCATCACAGGTATGTACCCAGTGTGGTGAAACTTCATATACTGATGAAGTAGCCGAACAGCTGGAACATATCGTAAACAGCGTCCGTAATTCAATGACGGAAATTGCCGTAGTCAATTATCATTCCGCAGCATAAGAAAAACTTTGTATTCGATTCAAAAAATAGCTGTCTCTCTTAATGAGAAGACAGCTATTTTTTTGACTCAGATGCTGCTTCGCGGCAACAAACTCAAATTAAATACATCACCTCGAGTAACCCTCGGCTCGTGAAAAAATAGTGGCTCGTGGTTCGTAAAAAGTCTGCTATTATACTCAAATGGGCTGTGGTCAAATCTCTCTAGCGGGCTTCCCCTCTACTGCGGTCCGTTTCAACAGCCGTCTTGCCATTCCTTACAGTCATGACCTGACGGACTGAAAAGGCACGGGAAGCCCCTACAGTTCGGCCATGGGCCGTGTATTTTTTGTGGCCTGCGGACCACGCTCTTTTTTCATCGCCTAGCTGCGATACCGTAGGGGCCGTCCCAACGGGCGGCCCGCCTGAATCCTGTGCATATCCGGAATTTATGACGGACGGCGCATGGTCGTAATACAATCATGAGTCTGTCGCGGCGGAACGCCGCATCTGAGTCCAAGGAAAGGCCGTGGCGTGTTATTCGTAATCAAAAAACATACCATCAAAACCGAATGGGCTGTGGTCGAATATCGCAGCGGGCTGCCCTCATCGGGACAGCCCCTACGCACAAGGCCATGGGCCGTGTATTTTTTGCGAACTGCGAACGGCTAACAGCTAGCCGCTAACTGCCAAAAAGGCGCTGTCGCATGTACGACAGCGCCTTTTTCACTACAAACTTGATACTGCAAACTATATTCTATTTATCGATGACTTTCTTGACGATGCTGATGGCTTCTTTCAATTCATCCCAGGGGATGTTGAGCGGCGGCAGGAGGCGCAGGAGGCCATTGGCTGTGAGGACGAGGACGCCGTGGTCGACGCAGCCTTCTACGACGTCCATGAGGGCTTTATTCTTGAGAGTGACGCCAATCATGAGGCCCATGCCGGATACGTGATCGACGTGTTGGCATTTTTCCAGTTCTTCTTTGATGTATTTCCCTTTTTCCCGGACTTCTTCCATGAGGGCGTCGTCGAGGCGGTCGATGATGGAAATGCCGCCGGCCGTGCAAATCGGATTGCCGCCGAAGGTCGAACCATGGGTATGGTTGGTCAGGGTATGCTGTGTCGAATCGGCGAACATCGTAGCGCCCAAGGGCAGGCCGCCGCCGATGGCTTTAGCCGTCGAAACGATATCGGGCTGGATGCCGTAGCCCATGTAGGAATAGAGATAGCCCGTCCGGCCATTACCGGTCTGGACTTCGTCGACGATGATCAGGATATCGTGGGCATGCGCATATTCTGCGACCTGCTGGACATATTCTTTGTCGAGGGGATGGACGCCGCCTTCGCCCTGGACCATTTCCATCATGATGGCGCAGACGTTATTTTCTTCGCAGAGCCGCTTCATATCGGCAAAATCATCGGGTTCCGCATAGACGAAGCCGTCGACGAAGGGCCCGAAGTCTTCATGGAGCGAGTCCTGGCCGCAAGCCGTCAAGGTGGCAATGGTCCGGCCGTGGAAGCTGTTCTTCAAGGTGACGATGGTATAGCGGCCGTCGCCGTATTTGTCGTGCGAATACTTGCGGGCCGTCTTGATGGCACATTCGTTGGCTTCGGCACCGGAGTTCGAGAAGAAGACCTTCTTCATGCCCGTCTTCTGGCAGAGTTTTTCGGCCAGGACGGTCTGGGGTTCCGTAAAGAAGACGTTGGAAATATGGCTCAATTTATGGAGCTGCGCTTCAACGGCTTTGATCCACACGTCGTCACAGACACCGAAGATGTTGACGGCAATACCGGCGCTGAGGTCGATGTATTTCTTGCCGTCCACATCATATAAAATCGCGCCTTTGCCGTGGTCCAATACGGCACCGACCCGGTTGTATACATTGACGATATATTCTTTATCAAGGGTTTTATAATCTTCTGCCATTAGGGGATTCCTTCTTTCTTGTAATTATGCTGGGAGCCTACGGCTCCGCAGGCCGCTCAAAGAGACCGTTTTTCGTTCGTAGTTCATCGTTCATCGCGATGGCTTGGTATTTTTAACTCCCATACGATGAACGAGGAACGACCTACGACCAACGAAAAAAATTTATTTTCATGTGCTAGTCGCATTTATTTGCCGATTGAATAGTGCCCTACGAACATGGTGCCCAGGCCTTCTTCGGTGAGCATTTCGATGAGGATGGCATGGGGAACCGTACCGTTGATGATGAACACGCGCTTGACGCCGGCCTTGATGGCATCGGTGCAGCACTGGACTTTGGGAATCATGCCGCCGGCGATGATGCCGTCGTTTTCCAGCTGCCGCGCCTGGTCGAGGGTGATTTCCGTGAGCAATGAATCGGGATCGTCCTTATCTTTGAGGACGCCGTCGATATTGGTCATGGACAGCATACATTCTGCATTGAGGGCACCGGCAATCTTGGCCGCTGCCGTGTCGGCGTTGATGTTATAAGCCTGGCCGTTGGTGTCAGTCCCGATGGTCGAAATGACCGGGATATAGCCTTTGTCCAGGTTGTCTTTGATGATGGAAACGTCGACGTCGGTAATACGGCCGACGTAGCCCAGTTCATCACTCTGTTTCTGGACTTTGATCATCTGGTCATCGATGCCGCAGAGGCCGATGGCTTTGCCGCCGATGGTCCCGATGAGGTTGACCAGGTCCTTGTTAACCTGACCGGCCAGGACCATCTGGACGACTTTCATCGTTTCTGCGTCGGTGACGCGCAGGCCGTTGAGGAATTTCGATTCCATGCCCAATTTATTGAGTGTCTCTTTGATATGCGGGCCGCCGCCGTGGACGAGGACGACCTTGACGCCGATGAGGTTCAAGAGGACGATATCGCCCATGACCGATTTTCTCAAGTCTTCGTTGATCATGGCATTGCCGCCGTATTTGACGACGACGATTTTGTTGCTGTATTTCTTGATGTACGGCAGGGCGTTCATCAAGATCTGCGCCTTCTGGGCATTGGTTACGGATTTGACATCTTCCGAGACGAGTTCGATTCGTTTAAACATTACAATAGATTCCCCCATTAACTGCAAGCCTTCAAGGAATTTTGAAAGCCTAATTTTTTCAATAACTGTTCCAGTCCATCAGCCAGTGCCTCCTGACTGCACGGGCTGCTGCCGGCCATGCCGTTGGCCATGACGATGAACGTAAAGTTTTCCGTGTCGATAGCCGCCTTGGCCTGAGCCAGAGCGCCTTCGATGACAGCACTGCCGGCCTGAGCATCGGTCATGATGACACATAAGCCGTCGCTGTCGGCCGTGCCGTCGGCGGCGACACCGCTCAGGGAACAGCCGGGCGTCCCACTGGACAAGGCTACCTGATAGGCCGTGACATCGCCGGCATTATCCAGGACCGCTTCCAGCGGCTGGCTGTCGGTCCCCAATCCCGCCGTCAGCGTCTTGAGGCTGTGGATGAGCAGGGACGGGCGGAAATACTGGCCTTTGGCCCCGCTGGCGACCAGGGCGATATCGTCTGGCGCTTCATCCATGCATTTCCCGGCGGCCTGGCAGACTTCCTGAGAAATCTCATGGCCCCGCGGCCCATCGGGAAGGGCCGTACCGTTGTGCAGGAGCAGTACCTTACCGGACTGAGTCATCAGGCCCTGACTCGTGGCGGTAACGATGGAGCAGTCGCGTCGGCTTACGATCATAGCGACATCCAATTTCACACGGCTGCTGCATAATCCACTGTACGTACCGGCAGCCTGAAATCCTTGCGGTACGCTGAGGCTATCATAAACCTGACTCATACTGACTCCACCTTTCATCTGATTCATCTAATACTTTAAATTCAGCCCCGTCGTGGGATCAATGCCCATCATGAGGTTCATATTCTGGATAGCCGCACCGGAAGCGCCTTTGCCGAGGTTGTCGAACAAGGACGTGACCATGATGCGCTGGTCATTGCCGGTGACCAGGATTTCCATATCGTCGTAGCCGCTCATATCATTGGCTGCGATGAAGCCGCCCTTGTCTTCGCCAAAAGGAAGGACGTGGACGAAGGGGCAGCCGTCGTAATGGCTGGCCAAAACCTGCCAGACGTCGTGAGCCGTCACCTTTTTCGCCAGCAAGTGGCTGAAGAAAGGAATCATGACTTCCATGCCGCTGTAGTAGTCGTCGACGATAGGCGTAAAGACCGGTTCCTGCGTCAAATGGCAGATAGTGACGATTTCCGGCAGGTGCTTGTGCTGCTGTACCAGGCCGTACTGGCGCGGTGCATATAAATCCTGCCCTTTGTCGCCTTCGTACTGGGCAATCATCTTCTTGCCGCCGCCGCTGTACCCGGTCAGGGAAAAGGCCGTCACCGGATAATCGGCCGGAACGATGCCGGCTTCTGTCAGGGGCTGTAAAATGGAAATGGCGCCGCTGGCGTGGCAGCCCGGATTGCCGACGCGGTCGCTCTTGGCAATGGCTGTGGCCTGCTGGGGCGATAATTCGGGGAAACCATAGGTCCAGCCCGGTGCTACCCGCCGCCCGGTCGACGTGTCGATGAGGCGGACATCACAGCCTTCGGCCAGCGTTACGGCTTCGGCTGCGGCACCGTCAGGGAGACAAAGGAAGGCGATGTCGGCCTGTTTCATGCAGGCCCGGATGGCGTCGGGATCCTTGCGGACATCGTCGGCAATGGGAACCAATTCGATATCCTGGCGGGTACTGAGCCGTTCATGAATCCGAAGGCCCGTCGTCCCTTCATGACCATCAATGAATACTTTCGTTTTCACACTTCATCACTCCTATATCACATGGGCTGTGCCCTGACTATTCTTTGAATTTTTATTCATTATAGATGCATTTTAATATTTTGTCAAGAATTATGCACGATTTTTTACATAAATAATCGTAAATAACCGTAGGGGCCGTCCCAAAGGCCTTTCTGACCCGTCAGGTGTCGACCAACGGAAGACGCAGGACGGTTGCCAGAACGGACAGCAGAAGCTGCGGCCCGCCTGAATCCCGTTGATAATGCGTTCCCTGGACCGCAAACATCAAACATCAATAAAGGTAAGCGATGCGCCTTCCCTGTCGGCATCGAGGCGGACTTTGACGCCGTAAGGCACGAAGGCCTTGTCCTTTGTATGACCGACGGGCAGTCCTTTGATGGCGGGTTTTCCAGCCAGATGGGCATAATAATCCAGGACCTGGTCCGTCGTGAAGTCGCCCGGGTCGTTGGGGCAGTCGGTGAAATCGCCATAGGCGATGGCGGCGACGCGGGACAAAAGTCCGCTCTGCCAGAGCTGGTTCAGCATGCGGTCAATGCGGTAAGCATCTTCGCCAGTATCCTCCAGGACCAGGATGCAGCCCGTCCCATCGAGGGCATAAGGCGTGCCGACGAGGGATGTGAGGACCGTCAGATTGCCGCCGACAATCGGCCCTTCCGCCTGTCCCGGAACGACGGTCGTCATCTTCCGCCCGGCCGGCAGGGCCAGGGGGCCTCGCCATGCGTCTGTCGTAAGGCCCTGGAAGAACTGACCTGCCGTATAGGCATCGGAACCGCCGAGAGTGACCATGAGCGGTCCATTGGCTGTGACTAAGCGGCATTTTTCCCAGAGGGCAGTCTGCAAGGCCGTCACATCGCTGAAGCCGATGACCAGTTTGGGATGAGACGCGATGTAATCATAGTCCAGCTTATCGAGGATACGCGCCGAGCCGTAGCCGCCATTGAGACAGATAATGGCCTTGACATCATCGTCGTGGAACAAGGCATTGATATCGCGGGCCCGTTCCGCATCGGTCCCGGAAAAGAAACCATAATTCCCAGTAACCGTCGGCGTCATCTTGACGCGATAACCGGCCCGTTCCAGCCGGGCTACGGCCGCAGAAATATCCTGGCCTTCATCGTGCGTGGCCGGCGCTGCGATGCCGATGCAGTCACCGCGGCGCAGTGCCGGTCCCCGAAGGGCCGTTCCCGCCGTTACTCCCCCTTGTAGTAACGCTCCATGCCCTTGGCATAGCCATAGTCGTCATTCAGATATTGTCCCGTCTTCTGCTTGTAACAGAGATTGACGGCGACGAAATCGGCAATCTGATTGTGCTTGATTTCCTTCTTGCGCATAGGGATTTCCTGCCAGCTATGGGTCGAATCATTATACAGCCAGGCCTGGCCATGAGCCACCTTATAAGTCAGGGTGTACGTCCCTTCAATATTCCCCGAATCCTCTGGCGACCGGAAGAGATTGACCTTAAAAATCCAGCCCTGACCGTCATCCTTCACGGTTTCCAGCGAACTCAAATCGACGTACATTTCATAACCCATACCAAAATTAATCGGCCGGTAATGACTATTCGCAGCCAAAGGACTGTTGAAAAAAGCCTGACCGCTGCCAAAACCTCCGAGGGCCACCGCGGCCCCTAATGATAGAATCATTAACCCACGTTTCATATTCATACCAAAAACCTCCCTTCAAAGTATGCCTTTATTATACGACAAAAAAGAGGCTGTCGCACGTGCGACAGCCTCTTTTAGTGGCTAATTGTTAGTGGCTAGTGGCTAGCGGAGGGCTTTAAATTTAAAGCTTCTCTCTGCAAACTACAAACTCCATACTGGAAACTATAAAGTTATTCCATATCGTAATCCTGCAAGGCAGCGACGTGGTGGTAGCCTTCGTTTTTGCCTTTGTTGGCAAAGACGCGGAGGACTTCACGGGCTGTATCGAGGGAGGTCAGGCAGGGAACGGCGAGTTCTACGGCCATGCGGCGGAGGTTGAAGCCGTCGCGTTCCGGGTGTTTGCCATAGGTCAGGGTGTTGAGGACCAAGTCGATCTTGCCGTTGCGGATCAGGGTGGCGATATTCTGGCCGCCTTCGTGGATCTTGCGGACGATGTCGACGGGCATGCCGTGGTCGTTGAAGTATTTGCCTGTCCCTTCGGTGGCGATGATGTGATAGCCCAATTCCTTGAAGCCTTCAGCCAGCTGGAGGGCTTCGGCTTTATCGCGGTCGGCGACGGTGACGAGGATCGTGCCGCCAGCGGGGATTTTCATCTTGGCGCCATTGACGGCTTTGTACAGGGCTTCGGAGTAAGAATGGCCGATACCCATGACTTCGCCAGTCGATTTCATTTCCGGCCCGAGGGCGATTTCAGCCAGGCCGATCTTGCTGAACGAGAAGACCGGAGCCTTGGCGGCGACGTGTTTCTTGGCCGGCATGAGGCCGCTGTGATATCCCATGTCCTTCAAGGTTTCGCCGAGGGCGATGCGGGTTGCGATTTCGACAATCGGGAAATGGGTGACCTTGCTCAGGAAGGGAACGGTACGGCTCGAACGCGGGTTGACTTCGATGATGTACAACTTGCCGCGGGAAACGACGAACTGGATGTTGACCGAACCTTTGACCTGGAGTTCCAGGGAAATGCGCGTCGTGTAGTCGACGATCTGGTTGATCATATCCTGGTCCAGATGCTGCGGCGGATAGACGGCGATGGAGTCACCGGAATGGACGCCGGCCCGTTCGACCTGTTCCATGATGCCCGGAATGTAGACGTCAGTACCGTCGGCAACGGCGTCGACTTCGACTTCACGGCCGACCATGTATTCGTCGATGAGGATTGGGTGATCCGGTGAAGCGATGACGGCTTCACGGAGATAGCGTTCCAATTCTTTTTCGTTATAGACGATTTCCATAGCCCGGCCGCCGAGGACGTAAGACGGGCGGACGATGAGCGGGAATTCCAATTCCTTGGAAACCTTCATGGCTTCTTTATCGCTGGTAGCGATACGGCCGTCCGGACGGGGAATGTTCAATTTGGCCAGGACTTCGTCGAAGCGTTCGCGGTCTTCGGCGCGGTCCATGCCGTCAACAGACGTACCGAGGACGGTGACGCCCCGTTTGGCCAGTGGAGCTGCCAGGTTGATAGCCGTCTGGCCGCCGAACTGGCAGATGACGCCGACCGGTTTTTCCTTGTCGACGACAGCCATGACGTCTTCGACGGTGAGCGGTTCAAAGTACAGGCTGTCCGACGTATCAAAGTCGGTGCTGACCGTTTCCGGGTTGTTGTTGACGATGATGCTGTTCATGCCGGCTTTGCGCAGGGCCCAGGCCGAATGGACCGAGCAGTAGTCGAATTCGATACCCTGACCGATGCGGATCGGGCCGGAACCGAGGACGATGACGCTCTTCTTGCCCAGGGGCTTGACTTCGTCTTCGTCGGCATAGCACGAATAGTAATACGGCGTAGCGGCTTCAAATTCGGCAGCGCACGTATCGACCATCTTGAAGGTCGGCGTAATGCCGTGGTCGAGGCGGAACTGGCGGACTTCGTCTTCCGTCTTGTTGGTAAAGCCGGCGATGACGGCATCCGGCATGCTGTAGCGTTTAGCCAGGCGGATGTTATCGACCGTCAGGTTGTTACGCTTCAAATCGAATTCCAAGTCGATGATGTTCTTGATCTTATGGAGGAACCACAGGTCATAGCCCGTGATGTAATGAATCTTTTCTTCACTGATGCCGAGGCGCAGGGCCTGAGCGACGACGAAGAGCCGTTCATCATCCTGTTTCTGCAGGAGTTCGACGATGTCGATGAGGGACTTGCTTTCGAGCTTCTTCATGGAAATATAGTTGACGCCGATTTCCAGGGAGCGGACGGCTTTGAGCAGGGCCCCTTCAAAGCAGCGGTCGAGAGCCATGACTTCGCCCGTAGCCTTCATCTGCGTACCCAGGGTCTTGTCGGCAAGGGCGAATTTTTCAAAAGGCCAGCGCGGGAATTTGACGACGCAATAGTCGAGGGTCGGTTCGAAGCAGGCCGTCGTCTTGCCCGTAACGGCATTGGTGATCTGGTCCAGGGTCAGGCCCGTAGCGACTTTGGCGGCAACTTTGGCGATAGGATAGCCCGTCGCTTTGGAAGCCAGGGCCGACGAACGGCTGACACGGGGATTGACTTCGATGACGTAATACTGGTTGCTGTTCGGGTCCAGGGCGTACTGGACGTTGCAGCCGCCTTCGATCTTTAAGCGGCGGATGATGGCCAGCGATGCCGTACGCAGCATCTGGTACTGCAAGTCGTTCAGGGTCTGGCTCGGTGCGACGACGATGGAGTCGCCCGTATGGATGCCGACGGGGTCGATATTTTCCATATTGCAGACGATGATGCAGTTGTCGGCCTTATCGCGCATGACTTCGTATTCGATTTCCTTCCAGCCGGCAACGGAGCGTTCGACGAGGATCTGGTTGATTGGGCTGAGTTTGATGCCGCGCGTGGCGATCATGAACAATTCGTCTTCGTCATGGGCGATGCCGCCGCCGGTACCGCCGAGGGTAAAGGCCGGACGGACGATGATCGGATAGCCGATTTTGTCGGCGAATTCGATGGCCGACGGGACGTCTTCAAAGATATCGCTTTCCGGAACAGGCTGGTTGATATCTTTCATGGCTTTCTTGAAGAGTTCCCGGTCTTCGGCTTCTTCGATAGCCGACAGATGCGTCCCGAGGAGCTGGACGTTATATTTTTCCAGGACACCGGCGTTAGCCAGTTCGACAGCCATATTCAGGCCGACCTGGCCGCCAAGGGTAGCCAGCAGGCCGTCAGGCCGTTCTTTTTCAATGACTTCCGTCACGTAGTCGAGGGAAATCGGTTCGACATAGACGCGGTCGGCAATGTCTTCGTCGGTCATGATCGTCGCCGGGTTGCTGTTGATGAGGACGACTTCCAGTCCTTCTTCCTTCAAGGCACGGCAGGCCTGGGTGCCGGCATAGTCGAATTCAGCGGCCTGACCGATGATAATAGGGCCCGAACCGATAACGAGTACTTTCTTCAATCCTTCTATCATGTTAGTTTTCCTCCATCATCTTGACGAATTGTGTAAACAGATACAAATTATCAGTCGGTCCCGGCGAAGCTTCCGGATGGTACTGGACGCACATGATCTTCTTGGACGGGACTTCAAAACCTTCGAGGGTGTTGTCGTGGAGGTTGCGATGGGTGATGACGACGTCATCGGGCAGAGAGGCTTCGTCGATGACATAGCCGTGGTTCTGGGACGTGATGTAGACGCGGCCCGTGCGGATATCCTTGACCGGATGGTTGGCACCGCGGTGGCCGAAGGTCAGCTTGCGGCTCTTGCCGCCCAGAGCCAGGCCGAGCATCTGAAGGCCCAAGCAGATACCGAAAATCGGTTTCTTGCCAATCATCTTCTTGACTTCTTCGACGATGTACGGGACGTCTTTCGGGTCGCCAGGGCCGTTGCTCAGGAAGATACCGTCCGGATTGACGGCCAGGACTTCTTCAGCCTTGGTTTCAGCCGGGAAAATGGTCAGGCGGCAGTCGCTGTTGACCAGTTCGCGCAGGATGTTGGCTTTGGCGCCGTAATCCATGACGGCGACGTGGAAGCGGCCATCGCCCATGTGCTTGATTTCACGCGTCGTGACGCGGCGGACGAGCTGCGTTTCCAGCGGCGTATCGAAGAGTTCCTTGATAGCGCTTTCTTCCATCGTTTCCGGCACGATGACGCCTTTCATGACGCCCTGGCTGCGGATGGCCCGCGTAATGGCACGCGTATCGACGCCGTAGAGGCAGGGGATGTGGTGTGTCATAATAAAGGTAGACAGCTTGCCTTCGTTCTGCCAGTTGCTCGGTTCTTCACAGAGCTCGCTGACGATAAAGCCGGCAGCATAGGGACGGTCGGCCTGTTCGATTTCGTGGAACAAACCGTAGTTACCGATGAGCGGGTAGGTCATGGTAATGATCTGACCGGCATAGGACGGATCGGTGAACGTTTCCTGATAGCCTGTCATGCCCGTATTGAAGACAACTTCGCCGACAGCTGGTTCATCCATCAGCATGTTGCCATAAAACTTCTGTCCGTTCTCTAATATGAGGACACCTTTCATTATAAAACCTCCCCGTTTTTCATTACAATTTCACCATTGACGATGGTAGCTGCGGCCTTGCCTTTGAAAATCATTTCATCGAAAGGCGACGCTTTTCCCTTGGAATAGAATTTCGAGGAATCTACCGTCCATTCTTTATCGAGATCGAGTACGGTCAAATCGGCATCCTTGCCCGGTGCGATGACGCCGGCGTCGAGGCCGAGGATCTTGGCCTGTGCCGTCGACATGGCATTGACCAGGGTCATGAGGTCGATATGACCCGTATGATACATATAAGTCAGCATGGCGCCGACGCTCGTTTCCAAGCCGACGAAGCCGCTGGGAGCCAGGTTGAATTCCTGGTCCTTTTCTTCCCATTCATGCGGTGCATGGTCGGTGACGACGGCATCGATGGTGCCATCCTGCAGGCCGGCGACGCAGGCTGCGCGGTGTTCTTCCGAGCGGATCGGCGGGTTGACTTTATACCGTGTTTCAAAAGTGCGCAGGGCTTCATCGGTCAGGATGAGGTGCTGCGGCGTGACTTCTGCCGTAACATGGACGCCGCGCTTCTTGGCCTGGCGGACCAGTTCGACAGCGTTCTTGGTGCTGATGTGGGCGATGTGGACCGGCGTGTGTGTCGCTTCGGCCAGGAAAATATCGCGGGCGACGGCAATGTCTTCGGCGACAGCCGGACGGCCTTTGATGCCCAGTTCGTTGGAAACGACGCCTTCATGCATGTTGCCGCCTTCGACGAGGCTCTGTTCTTCGCAGTGGTCGATGATGACCTTGTGGAACATGCTGGCATATTCCATGGCTTTGCGCATGAAATCGCAGTTTTCGACGTAACGGCCGTCATCGGAGAAAGCGGCGACGCCTTCTTTGGCCATGGCACCCATAGCGGCCAGTTCCTGACCCTGGAGGCCCTTGGAGATGGCGCCGATGATTTCGACTTTGACTTTGGCTTCCCGTTCGATTTTATACTTCATGCCGTCGACGATGATTGCCGAATCGATGACCGGCTTGGTATTCGGCATGGTCGCAACGCGGGTGATGCCGCCGGCAGCAGCTGCCTTCGTCCCCGTTTCAATCGTTTCCTTGCCGGACTGGCCGGGCTGGCGGAGATGGACGTGCATATCGATGAAGCCCGGTGCTACGACGAGGCCCGATGCGTCGAAGATTTCGGCGCCGTCAGCGCTCAGATTGGCTCCGACTTCCTTAATTTTACCATTTTCAATGAGAATGTCACAAATTTCATCCTGCTGCATGGCCGGATTTACGACTCTGCCGCCTTTAACGAGTAGTGTCAACGTCATCGCCTCCCATAATTGTCAGATATAATACGGCCATACGGACGGATACGCCGTTCTTGACCTGTTCCTGAATCGAAGAAAATTCACTGTAACATGTATCCGGTTCGATTTCGATGCCCCGGTTCATGGGACCCGGATGAAGGACGAGGACGTCGTCTTTAGCCCACTTGAGGCGGTCGCGGTTGATACCGAAGAGCGAATTGTATTCACCGGCGCTGGGGAAGAAGCCAATGCCCTGACGTTCTTTCTGGATGCGCAGGACGTTGATGACGTCTGCATCCTGGATGGCTTCCTTCAAGTCGTAGTGGACTTTGACGCCCATGGCTTCCAATTCCGGCTGGAGCAGTGTCCGCGGGCCGACGAGGTGGACGTCAGCGCCCATGGTCTTGAGGCCGTAGATATTGGAGCGGGCGACGCGGCCGTGGTCGATATCGCCGACGATGACGACCTTCAAGCCGTCGATATGGCCTTTGACTTCCTGAATGGTGAACATGTCGAGGAGGCCCTGCGTCGGATGTTCGTGGGCGCCATCACCGGCGTTGATGATGATCGGGTCGACGCAGCGGTCGGCAAACCAAGGCGAACCTTCCTGTTTCTGACGCATGACGATGGCATCGACACCCATAGCCGTTACCGTCAGCAGGGTATCGCGGAAACTTTCGCCTTTCTGGATGGAGCTTCCCCGCGGCGTGAAGTTGATGACATCGGCGCCGAGATACTTGGCAGCCATTTCAAAGGAGCCGCGCGTACGCGTGCTCGGTTCCCAGAACATGTTGACCACCGATTTCCCTTTGAGCAGGGATAACTTCTTATTCCCGCTGTTGACGACGGCTTTCATCTTCTTAGCTACCTGCAGTATCAATTCAATTTCTTCTTTCGGTACTCCCTGGAGCCCCAACAGGCTTTTGCCCTGTATACTAACCATCGAATCCTCCTTGTAAAAAAAAGACCTCTGCCGCAGGGCAAAGGTCATATTATAAGCATGGCAAAATATGTCCCTTTTTAGCCTCTCCGGACTATATTAAAGGTACAATCTGAAAGTATTAGAATCGCACAACCTCACGGGACTGCCACATATTCTTCTATATATTGTATCGGCCAGGGCCTATAAAGTCAAGCAGTTTTTTCACGACTTCAATCCGTCGAGGCCGGCGTAATGGTCACGGCCTGGGGCGTAATGGTGACGCTGTTGTAAAAGGCTTCAAAGAGCTGGGCCGGGACGTACATCGTACCGTTGACATTGACCGGGCCGGCACCGTACTGGAAGATGTGGTTCAAGTTGACCTTCTTGATCGTCCCGATCCGTTCGTACCAGTCTTCACCGGGTTTGACGATGATATAGGCGATATTCATTTCGACGCGGACGCTCTGGTCGTCAGGATCCCAGGTCACGGTATAACCGAGCTGTTCCGCCACTTTACGCAGAGGAATCATGACCACATTATTTTCCTGCAATACGGCCCCATCGGCCGGGTCCATGACCTTGCCGGCAACGGTCAGCTGGCACTGCTGTATCGCCGTCAGCCCCGGAATCGACGTATACGGCCCCATAACTTGCCCTTCATCATAGGCCCAAGCCGGCCCACAAGCCAAAGCCGCCACGACCATCGCTAAGATAATACTCTTCTTCATAAGGGATCCCCCCTTTAGCCAAAACAAAAAAACGAGTTGTAAATAAGGATATATATAATATATTCGACAAAGCCCGCCGTTTTCCTGCTAATATTTAAAAATCGTAGGGGCTTGTCGCACGACGACAATCCCTTTAAAGTTGTTAGTGGCTAGCAGTTAGTTGTTAGCGGATGGCTTTAAATTTGAAGGTTTTCTCTGCAAACTACAAACTCTGTACTACAAACTATAAAGTAAACAGGGCCTCGCATGCTGGCAGAAACATTCATGCGACAGTCCTGCCTGGATCCCGGGGATAACGCTGACTGAGAGGTTACTCGCCGTTTTCCGAAAATAAAAAAACAACCTCTCAGACCGCTTTCGGCGGCCAGCTCCCCTATAAAGGGAGCCTTGTAAAAAAAGCGCTGCCATAAAAGACAGCGCTTTTTTGCAAAACTAAAAATCAAAGAATCCCGTCTGGTCGGCCATGGGTACGACGGGGAATCCCGTCGGTACTGGCTGGATGATCATGAACACCAAGGCTGCCAGGACGGCAATGCCCAGGGTGAGGTACGAGAAGCTTCCCTTTTCTTTATGTTCATACAAGCCGAACAGGCGGATGCCGACGGCCGAGCCGATAGTAGCGAACAGGGCGCCCAGCGAGAAATACTGGTACATGGCATACGACGCCAGCAGGCCGATGATCATGGCCCCGTTGATGACGATGGGGTAGCACTTGGACAACACCGATTCGGGATTGCGGCGCATCGCCGTAAGCCAATCGGTCCCGTCGATACCGCTCAGACCGGTGAGGAACGTCGATGCGTAGAGCATCTTATCCCACCAGGCCGTCCCCTTGCGGCGGTCTCCCGTCCGCCACATGACGAAGGCGTAAATCAAGATGGTCACGCCGCCGACGATGTAGTAGTAATTTTCCGGGATGAACTGGACGATAGCCGCACCGATAGTCACCAGGATAGCGGCGATGACGACCATCTGGCCGATTTTCCCTTTCGTCGGACGCGACTTGGCATCCATTTCCTTATAAATCTTGGCAAAGATTTCCATGAGGAAGGTAAAGACGAAAAAGACAATGCCAATGAAGGGATTGAGCGCAGCCAGGGCGATGGTGATCAAAATCGGGATGGCCAGGCGCACGCCGGGGAAAAAGGTGAAACTCTTGATTTTCATGACATGGAGCTGAGAGTACACCGTAAAATACGTAAAGACATTAAACATCAACATAGCGGCAATACATTCGACAGGCTTGGCCCCCATGTACAAGAACATGAGGAGGACGCACATGCTCATATTGATGCCCGTAAAACGGGCGAACACCGTCCCCAGCAGGCCAGCCACGAAGAAAGGCGCTATGGCCGATAACATTTCCATGAACAAAACATCTCCTGACCCAGATTATTTCAGATGGTGGCTGCCCCGTTCGGTCATGGGGATGCCCTGTTTGCAGAGCGGGCATTCTTCCGGTTTGTACGTCGGGACGGTCAAATGCAGGAGAGCCTGGACTTTATCTTTCGGTACGCCGAATTCAGCTTTACCGCCGCTGCGGTCGACGAGGAGGCCGACACCGACGATGACGCCGCCGGCTTTCTTGACGACATTGACGACTTCCTGGACGGAACCGCCAGTCGTGACGATATCTTCGACGATGAGGACGCGTTCACCCGGTTCGATGTGGAAACCGCGGCGCAGTGTCATGACGCCCTTTTCACGTTCCGTGAAGATAGCCCGCGTACCGAGTGCCTTGCCGACTTCATGAGCCAGCAGGATGCCGCCGGTCATAGGACCCATGATGGTCTGGACGTTCTGGTCCTTGAAACGTTCTGCCAATTCCTTGCAGAGCTTTTCCGTATATTCCGGATGCTGGAGGACGTTGAATTTTTCAACGTACAGCGGGCTGTGCAGGCCCGACGTCAAGAGGAAATGGCCTTCGAGGACGGCCTTGGTGTCTACTAACAACTGTCTTACTTCTGCTTCTGTCATCATGATTGATTATACCCCCTGAATTTCTGCTAAAATCTTTTGGGCTGCTTCCTTAGGATCGGCGGCCTTGGTAATCGGACGGCCGATGACTAAATGAGATGCCCCGTCGCGCAAAGCCTGAGACGGCGTCGTGAACCGCTTCTGGTCATTGGCTACGGCAAACGTCGGACGGATGCCCGGCGTGACGATGAGGAAATCGGGACCATTCATTTCCCGGATTTCTTTAGCTTCATACGGCGAAGAGACGGTGCCGTCGATACCGGCTTCCTTGGCCAGTTTCGCCAGATTCTTGACCGATTCGGCAATGCTGTACTTGCCACCGATTTCCTTCCAGGCGTCTTCGTCGATACTGGTCAGGACCGTTACGGCCAGCAGGCGCGGCCGTTCGATATTCAGTTTGGCCGCTTCATCGCGGACAGCTTCTGCAGCTGCTTCCATCATAGCCCGGCCGCCTGTGCCGTGCAGCGTCATGAGGTCAGCGCCGAGGCGGGTCAGGGCGCGGATGCTCTGGGCCACCGTATTGGGAATATCGTGGACCTTCAAATCGAGGAAAACATGTTTCCCCTGGTCCTTCAAATACCGTACTGCATCGGGACCGGCACTATAAAAGAGTTCCATCCCGACTTTATAAAAAGAAACACTATCGCCAAGGGTTTCAACGAGCTTCTTCATATCATCCAATGAATGGACGTCCAAAGCCGTAATGATGCGATCATCTGCCATAGGCTACCCCTCCTGTATATAAATGTATATAGGCATATCTAATTAATTGTGTCATGTTTTGGGAAGCCTGTCAAGGCAAAAAGCGCCTTACTTCGTCCATTGGCTGCGGTACCAGTCATAGGTCCGGCGGATTCCTTCTTCCAAATCCATTTCCGGCACAAAACCTAAATCCCTTTTCAAGGCCTCATTGCTGAGGACCGACCGCAGGATATCTCCCGTCCTGGGTGCCGTATACTGGACGGGGACCGTATAGCCCACGGCATTTTCAAAACTGCGGATCAAATCGTTGATGCTCGTTTCCTGTCCGGTCGACACGTTCATCGTATGATAGCCTTTGAGTGGCAGCGCCCGGATGATGGCCTGGGCAATATCGCCGGCATAGACGAAATCGCGGGTCTGATTGCCGTCGCCGAAAACCGTGATTCCCTGACGCTGGGACAAAAGCTTGCAGAAAATACTGACGACGCCGCCTTCGCCCTTTTCGCCCTGCCGTTCGCCATAGACGTTGGCAAAGCGGAAGACCGTCGCATCCATGCCATATAATTCGTGATAGACCCGCAGGTAATGTTCCGTCGTCATCTTAGTGATACCATAAGGGGACGTCGGCACGAGCCGTTCCGTTTCCTTCAGGGGAATATGGAGGTTGTCGCCGTAGACAGCGGCACTGGACGAAAAAAGGATGTGCCCTGTGCCATGGGTCCGGCAGGCTTCCAGCACGTGGAGGACGCCTTCCAGATTAATCTGGCAATCGAGGACAGGCTGTTCCACTGAGGTTGGGACCATCGTCTGGGCCGCCAAATGGATGACGGCATCAAAGTGATGGTCGGCAAAAAGGGCGTCTACGGCCGCTTCATCGCAGATGTCACCTTCTACCAGTTCCATCCCAGCCGGTACATGTTCTTTGGATCCGCTGGACAAATTGTCAAACACGACGACGTCCATATCGCGCCGTCCCTGGAGCTGTGCCAAAATGTGTGACCCAATGAACCCAGCACCGCCAGTAATCAATATTTCCATAATTTTAAGCCCCCTACTATTAAGGATACAATAATCATTTTGTCATCAATCAAATATATACTACATATTTCTATACATTGTATCAATAAATGAAGGATGAGGCAATGTTCCCGTCCTGCGAATCAAACGACGGATTTCTTCCAATTTACCTTCACTATCGGCGTTCTGCGAATGGAAATCGAGGAGCCTATCGAGATAGCCCTGTTCCCGCGCCAGCTGCTGGCTCCGGGGATAGACTAAATCAAAATAGAGGCAGAGGGCACCGACATAAAAGTCCATGAAGGTCTTCTTATCCTGCGTCCGCACCAGTTTCCCCTGGCGGGCCTGAGCCATGACGACATCGGAAATAGGCTGGTTTTCAAAGTCAGACCAGTCGACGTTCCAGATATTCTTCTTTTGGCGCATATACATGACATAAACCCGGAAAATATCGATTTTGTCGGCATCGCGGATGAGCTGGCAAAAGAGCTGCTGCCGCGGCGTCAAATCCCGGCGAAGTTGATAAACATTATGCTGGTCAACAGCCATACAAATCACATCATCTTGACTCATATCGTCCAGAAAATCGCGGATATGACCGTCAGCAAACAAGTAATGCGCCCCGTATTTGGCATGGTCCATGGACCGATAATCGACGAACGTATGATACTCCCGCAGCTGCTCAAAGCGGCCGATATCGTGGAGGACACCGATGAGCCAGGCCAAATCCACATCATCCTGAGACAAATCCAGACTCAGAGCAATCTGTTCACACAACCCGCTCACCCGCAAAGAATGAGCATACTTCAGCCGGACGCCTTCTTCCTTCTGGTCAAAGCCCTGGACGTACCGCGTAAATTGCGATACCACAAAATCCCGATCCATACGACTCACCGAACCACCTTCCTTATGTATCCTTAATATAATTCAATTATAACGTTAATTATATCATATACGAGCAGACTTGATAATAACGCAGGCCGCAGTTCGCAGACCGCAGGCCGGAACTCATCGCCATCGGCGCTGTCGTTCGTCGTAGGCCGTTCATCGTTCATCGACGCCGAATCAGATGCGGCGGCCCGCCGCGACAGACTCATGATTGTATTACGACCATGAGCCGTCCGTCATAAATCCCGGATATGCACAGGATTCCGTAGGGGACGCCCAGAGCCTTTCTGGCCCGACAGATACCGACTATCGGGAGGTGCAGGACGGTTAACAGAACGGACAGCAGCGGCGGGCGTCCCGCCGTGAATCCTGTGTACAGCTGAAATTTATGACAAATGGTTCGGCTTCATAAAAGTCTGTCATCATACCAGAATGGGCTATAACTGAATCTCACAGCGGGCTGCCCTCGTCGGGACAGCCCCTACGCATACGGCTAGCCGTACTTTTTTGCGAACAGCGACCTGCGGCCTGCGGGGCATCTATGCCTTACTTTCGTATGGCACAGATGCCCCGCTTCACTCCCCGGATAACCATGACTAAAAAAATTCCAATCATACACCCGACACCGTCGAGCACCACGTCATGCCACGTCGACGTCCGGCCACCAGAAAACAGCTGAATATATTCGTCAATCGCGGCCACGCTGATTCCAATCAGGAGCACCCAAACTTTATGAGAACGCCGCGAAACTAAGACAGAAAAACTGCTCAACACGACGCCCAATGTCGTATATTCCGTCAAATGCGCCAAGCGCCGGATATGCCCGTCGCTTAAATACGGTGCCAGCCGCGTCCCCTGAAGATGAGACAAAGCAAAAGCCAGCATACGCCGGCTCTCGGCATGTGAAGCCACACCATTCTGCATAGAATGCCACCAAATCACACCGACGACGCTGATGACTAACAATCCCCAAAACACACGAATCCATCTATGTTCCATACATTCCACTCCATAGTCCTATCACAGACAATATTCTTCACGTGTTCCGGGAAATGCGTGTATCAATGCCTTTTTTACTGCAAGTTCATTTTTGAAAACTTCCATCCAACATGAAAAAAATCCCTTACCACGTGCAGCTTCTACAATAACCTCTACTTCCTTTTCCATAAGTTCAGGCATATTTTGATTAATATTCGTCCACATATCAAACATCATTTTTGCTAGACCATACGCTTCATTCCGTGCTCTGAATCTATAATCCCTGTCTTTTAAACTTTCAGGAACGTGATCCAACTTAACTAATTCGAAAAGATTCTCTGCTTTACGCCACATGTCTTCGTCATGCATTTCTTCAAGTATATAATTTTCGTTTAATTTCGGAATCCCCTCTGTATATGAAAAGACATGAAAGGTATCATCTACATCTGGCCATAAATACTCTCCTCTTGTCCCAGCAGCCACTTTTGCCCCTTTTCGAGTATTACAATACTTGCATGACAATAGCATATTACTCCAATCACATTCTGCTCCGCCCCTAGACTTGGCTTCTATGTGTTCTACCTCAGGGTCATTAAATATCGGCATCTCACAATAAGAACAATATCTTCCTAACCGTTTTTCTAAATATGGTTCTGCATCCATATATTTAGAAAAATTCACACTAGGGCTTTTTCCCTTGTTTACCGGCCGCATGCAACATCGCCTCTTTTTCCAATAATTTCATTTTCAGCAGCGCGTAATAAGCAGGATTATCGCTGTATTGAGCTTGCAACAATTCCATTTGCTCGCGAAGTTTCTCCAAATCTTCAGAAGAAGTCGACGTCTTTATCGCTTCTAAAAAATTTTGGGCTGCTTGAAACATTTCCTGTTTTTTTTCGCTGTACTGAGGCGTAGACACCTGCATAATATCTTCAGCAATATCCTCGATGCTCCGTCCTGAATAAGGAGAATCGATTTCTTGATCCAATGCAATAAGCTCTCCATTTTCCAGAGATTGAACAATAAAAGGAGAATGGGTAGCACAAAAGAATTGCACTCTGGGAAATAATTCTTTTAATATGCGGACAATACGTTTCTGCCAAGTCGGATGTAAGCTGAGATCGAGTTCATCAATCATGACAATCCCCGGTGTTTTTTGTAAAGTCTCTTTTCCCAGATACGGATTTAATATACACATTCGAGCTGCAATATCAGCAACAATTTTAATAACATTGCGATATCCGTCACTTAGATTATTAAAACGCAACATCGCCCCATCTGGATTTTCAAGAACAATTTCTCCATAGCGAGAAGAAAACTTCAGCTTCTGTCCTTGTTTCAATTCATCATCAATTGCTTTCTGAAGTGCCCCCATGATTTCATTATATTCATCATAAGACTGCCCCTCATTATCTTCTACGGCAATCATTTGCAATAGCCGCAGATATTCAAAAGCCATTTGACTGCTTCTCTTTCCATCCAGACAGCGTTGATAAGCATCAAATCGCTGTGGCAGTGCTGTCATTTCCTTCCCCTTATTCTCATTCCATAAACGGGCAGAACTTAAATACAAAACTAGAGGGAAAATACATTTTTCATCGCTTCCATCATTAGCTGCAACGACCTTTTCCCAATCTTGAACCACCGTACGAAAAGGATTTTCTCCAACAAATTTCGTTCTGCCGCCAGCTTTTTCTAAAGCCCTTTTACAGCTACACGCCTTATGATTCCAAAGTATTTCTGCCTCTATCTGACAGGGAAATTGTTTTACCGTCTCAGCAGAACCAATACTGTTCAAAGCATCTTTACTGTTAAGAATTATTTTTCCCTTTTTCCCCTTTAAAAAAACATCTTGATCTGAAATATTCTGGACAAAACGGCTCGGAACATACTGCTTAAAAGAAGACAAATAAGCTCCCGCAATAATCGTCATTGCTTCCAAAACAGAAGTCTTACCAGATGCATTTTTACCAATGAATACATTCATTTGAGGAGAAAATTCAAACTGTGCCTCACAAAATCTCCGGAAATTCTGCAATCGTAACGTTTTTATTATAAAATGACAATTTTCTACACCTTCCATCCCCGTTGCCTCCCTTCAAAATCAGCTATAATGCTAGCACTATTTTACCACAAATCACAATACGCAACATCGCATATTTGTCAAATACCCAAACACCGGATAAAATAACTTGCAAACAAAGGCGGCTTTTTAACAGTTATAACAGTCTACAATTTGTTGAATAAATAAAAACAGCGCCTTCTCAGCGGTGAAAAAAGAATTTTTAAAGGCGGCGTAATGTCCTTCGACTATATCATAAATACTTGTAAAAAAAATGCCCCAATCGGGGCCTTCGTAGGGGCCGACCTGTTCAAGGCGGCCCGCCGCGAACAATCGGCCATACCGAAAAAAAATTCAAAAGACATAATTCAGGCCTTGTGTAAACTAGCTTTGTCGCCTACCGTGACGGCGTAAAAGTGGTGAAATGCTGTATATAAAAAAAGAGGAGTTAGACAATGCTAACTCCCCAAGCATAGGTCCGAAAACCTATACCCCAATTAATAAATCTATTATATACTTCTTTTCAAAAAAATCAACGCCTATTGAATATTATTCTCTAATAAATTCATACGCTCTAGCGTTTATGCAGGGTTTCGGCTGTTTCACAAAACCGTTTTCGGCGTAATCTTTTGCACGGCCCAGGGCTGTTCAACGGATAGCCTCTCCATGAGCCAGCGGTACTGCTGTGGTGTGAGTTCCCGAACCTCATCAGGTGTCCTCGGCCACTGCAGCCTTCCTTTTCAAAGCGTTTGTATAGGAGCAGGAAACCGTCGTCCTGCCAGAGCAGGGCCTTGATTCGTGTGTAATTTTTTGAGTATCCAAAAACATCCTCCTTACTGAATAGGATAAATTAGAGTTTTTAGACAAAATGGGAGAAACTCTAATTTGTCTAATTTATCCTGTTTGATGAGCCTATTATCTCACAAACAGCCAGGAGATTAAATCCACCGATTTGTTTTCCGCTTACGAAAAAAATATAGCACACATTAAGACTAAATAAAAAATACTCACATAACGTATAACTACGCCCTTTGTGAGTATTTTTTATTTTCAAAAGTGTCAAACTCGGTATGTTACCACATAAAGACCACAACACAAAAGGCAGTCAATCCAGCATAAAATGGAAACAGTGTTTTACTTAACATCACACATACAAGATGGGGCATCTTAGCACCTTTATCAAGCATCATATCCTTGTTATATGGATTCAAATCGAATAAGTTAGAAGAGTTACCTTTCGCCCTGTTTTTTATAATCCAAGAATACTTCTTTCGATATAACTTTTCCGTTTTTAAAAAGAATGCATCTAGTCCCCAAAAAACAATAATTACCATCAAAAACAAAACGCCTATCTTACAATTATGTGATAGCATATTTTGTTTCAACAATCCTGCCAATATAGCTATTATACCGACACTCCACTTTTTTATATCAAATGAATTGGCTGCCATTCTATTGATACAAGACTGTACCAAATCGATTTCTTTTAAAACAAAGGTCTCAGGTATATTCTTCTTCTCATTGATATCCATTCTACTCACCTCTGCCTTCATTCAACATCCTTTTGAATATCATAATCATCTATATTGTTCTGCCGTTTGGTAGCTTTATCAATATAAAAATTTATATTCTTTTTAAAATCACACCATTTAACTGCTTCAATATAGGAACAAGTTCCCTGCCATATTTCTTTATCCTTCTCGCAATCATATTTTTTCTTCTTGGTGTAGTTGAATTTATTATTTTTCAATATCGAAAATAACTTTCCCGTATAATGTGTTATACACCTGACAATACAGCAATTATTTTCATTTAAATAATATGAATATTTTCCTTCTGTATCCGGCAAAACAACAGCTAACATAGCATTACTCTTACTTGTTATAGGATCTCCATTCTTATTCTTTCTAGAAGTTTCTTTTAAAGAGTATGAAATTTCCCATGGTATCCATTGATCACGATCTTTTTTAGAAGTATCTCTCATTCCAGGAGAAATAAATACGACCGTCACCGTACTATCGTATATTTTATCCTTTAGTTTTTCCCAAATCGTATCGTCCTCGAGCTGACTTAAATCCTCATCATCATGCTCTCCCTTGTAGATATGATCAGAAGAATCAATACGCTCTTCAAAATATGTTACATAATCTCGCACCGTAGTAGTACTATCATCACCTCCGAGATGCTCGACTTGGTCATCTGCATATTTATATGAAACGAAGATTTTCTTCCCCATATGGCATCACGCTCCTTATGCCTGATTATATATTAATTATATCAGAAATTTACAACTTTTTGAGCAAATAAATATCGCATAAGCACACGTTGAAGTGTAATGAATCCGCTGCAACATATCATCTCAAGGGAGTTATGCGATGAGTTCATTATACCTCGAAAATTCGATAAAAAATACGTTCGTTAATTTATCTTTAGTTTATGGCAAAACAAATATCGTGTCAAGGCATCTCTATACTGCTGCAAAAAAACAATCCGGCCCAGTGATTCACCGCAGCCGGATTATTTTTATGATTTCGTTTTAAATAGTTTGTTTCCCACGATTCGCATAAGATCCGCTGTTCCCTGTCGCATCAATCTGATTTCTGTGGTATGCAGATAGCGATTGACGACTTGGTTCCATTTCCAGTTATTGTAGATGGACTGGACCGCTAAGGGAATAAGGATGAGGCCCCATAATCCTAAATGGAAGTAGGCTAGTCCGATATAGGTGGCACTGATACTGATGACGCCAAAGAAAATGAAGCTGAAGGTATATGGCAGCTTATTCATTGTCACGATAAAGGCCGCGGAATTACGATGCCGACTTAATAGATACATGGAAAAAGCTAATACGAGAAAAGAAGATTTTTCAATAATAAAATCATGCCGCAAAAGCTGTACAATTGGAATACCGACGAGTATAAAGCCAATGATTCCCCAAAAGCTGAGATGGAAGGCACAAGCCATGGACTTAGCATACAATTTCCGCATTAACTTCCGATTTTTAGAAACATAGGCAGATTGAATGGCTGGGAAATAAGCCCCAAACATCCCATTAGCAATCCCTAAAAGGGCATTAATGACTTGCATGGAAAAAGAATAGATGCCTGTTTCATATAAAGTAAGGAAGCTGCTGCTCATAAGGACCGTCGCCTGTCCTGTCAAATAGAAAGTAACCGTAACCAGCCCATCTCGCCAGGCATTGGGCCACATCATAGCCAAAACATGGCGTTTGGAATATTCATTCTGGTGATGAAATCGAAAAAATAATTCATCGAAATGATGGGTTTTAATCAAATAATGCTTGCAAAGAAATCGGGTAACAAAGCCACTCACAAAATAAGCCACACCTAAACTTAAAATACCAAATCCGCTTATCAAGCCGATAGTACCCAAAATCAAAAAGAAAGCTTTCGCTAAAATATTTGCTTTATTTTTATGAAAAATATCCCCAATCCCCACTAGGACGACAGCATAATAGCCAATATAAAGATTGATAAATGTAGACGCAATATAGAGTCCCCATGTCGCATATACTTGCCAATTCAGATAAGAAGCCGCAATACGTTGAAGATAAAAAGTCCCGGCAACAAGCATCACCAAAGAAGCCACAACAGCAATGCCAAAATACAATGTCCTGCAAGTGCTTAAAATGCCATAAACCAACGGATAATTCGGTCCACTGCGGTCTTCAGAAAAAACAACTCCCTGTTTTTTTAAATCTCTTGCCCCACTCCAGGCATACGACATAGAATGGCTAAGCGTAGGCGTAAATCCACTATCTAATAATTCTACCATCCCCCCTATACTGACAAAAACATACCATAAGCCCAGAATATCCGGCGGTAAGTAGTGAATCAGTACAGGCAACCATATAACCTGAGATCCTAAGGAGAAAAAGATGCCTAAATAGTTCCATATAATATCTTTTTTCCGTGTATTAATTTGCATATCGTTCACCTAAATAATATATTATGATTAACAATTAATTTTTTCCATTTTGTTAACGAGATAGCCAACCAAGCGGAAAGGGTACTTTCTTTGTTGCATGCAACTTTATAGCACAAATAGCTTTAATTCTTTCCCTTCTTCCTACGATTTAATCATTTAAAACTTTACCTTTTACTAAAACTCTTAAATATGATACTACAAATTAAATTTTCGCGTATAGTATTTACTTCGTTCCAAACAATAGCAGATATAAGAACCATGTAGTTGGAAATCATCTATTGAACCAAAGTCATCAAAAACTTCTCTTCCTAAGTTTATTCCACGAGTTTTTGCAAAAATTCTTGCATCTATTTCTATCGGAGAAATAGAGTAGTATTTATCGTTAATTTTTGCCAAACGTGACCACAGCAATATATATTGAGTATCAACAAGATCATACTGCATTATATGTCTATATTCATGATATAAAGAATCTAATACGTCGCTTAGGTTGATATGGTTTTCCAAACAAATATTAATACTAGCATGAGTAGTGTGAACCTTTACAGTACTCAGCGCCTTAGGAATTTTCACTCTATAACAATTACCCTCCCTGGATAGGTGAACGATTTTTAAATGAACACTGTAATTGACAGGATATTTTTTCTTTAACTTTCTAAACTGTCTTTTTATAATAATAGTCCAATATATTTTTTTAATAGCCATAAAAATATCCATAAAAAGCTCCATCAATCAATAATCTATTTTAAAAGTAGTAGTAAATCAGTTTCTATAGCATAAAAAGCAATGATAAAAGCATATTTAGGAGACTTTAGTATAAAATCTTTGATTAAATCAAAGAATATATTTCATCTCGTTTACTACTATTCAAAGAATATCCATGAGCAGATTTCTTCACCAATCCAGCATCCAACAAATTATCAAGCACTTTTTCTAAATTATCCACTTGAGGGCAATAATGATTTTTAATAGTCTCAATAGTGATTACTTTCTTTCCCCATTTTCTATTAGAGACCATTTTTTCTAAAATTATACGACTAGAAGGATTAATAGGTTTTCTCTTTTTAAAAGAAAGAGCAGTCTCGTCAAATCCATCTAATACTTCATCATAATTTTGTAATCCAAAATAATGACTATGTGTATGCCTAATTGTTTCTACACTTGAAGCGCCAATTAAAACAACTTCATATCCTTCTTCTATACTATATATTTTTTCATTTTTGGCATATTCAGCTGCAATTTCTTTCGGGTTTTTATTTTCTAAAATCATCCAGTTTTGAAATTCGCCTTTTTTCCAATTAAAGATTAATAGCCAATTATAAAGTCTTCGATATCGTTTTTTAGCAGCTGATTTCATAGATTGAATGAAATTCTCTCTTATATTGCTATGCAAGACTTCATACGAATCAGAAGATTTGATAATAGACTCAGCTTCATCTCGCAATTTATCTAACGAATTTCTTTGTGAAATCGTAGGTTCTCGCTTACATTCTATTTCATAAAATATATCTGATAATACTTTGAAATATTTTATCACTATAGGACTTCCCTCTAAGGATTTTAAATTTTTCTTATAAATTATTGAGGTTCTCTCTATGCTTTCAGCCCAATAATGTTGCATATTACTTCGCAGTTGTATTTCAATTTTTTCTCCATCTACACTCACAATGACATGAACCGCACGATATCCACTGTCATCGCGCCCTTTTTCTCGATAGTCAGTAGGTTGTCCAACAAGACTGATAGATTTTGATTTACTTAATTTTCGTAATATGAAGTCTAAAAGTTCATCAACTATAATATTATTTTCAACAATGATTCTACACCCACCAATATCTTGTAGCTGACTTAACCGAATAGTTGATAGGCGTTGTAATTTTTCAATAATTCTAGGCGTTCGTTTAAGCCTTTGTGCAATATAATAATCATGAGAAAATTTAGATAACCACTCCCTTAATTTAAGTGTTAATTTGGTTAATGGTTCCAAATGTCTCATTCGATATTCATTTAAAACCCCATAGGCTTCTTCTAATTCACTACCTGATTTTCCTTCTGGAAATGCTAGCGTTTTTCCCATTTTATCAACTTTACTCTTAGAAATCATTGTTCCTCCTATTATAATTATTTAAAAAGATGACAACTAGCCCTCTATTTACTTCAAAAATTTCGATAATAAGTACTGATTTTTCTAAAACAGCGGATACCCCATTTAGTAAACATCAGAGCATTAATCAATAAAAATCACATATTCTCAATAGGATTCACCATTATCAATAATTTTTTTACTTTTATCGATATACTGCTGATATTTCATGAAATATTTAATTTGTCTCCACTTCATTTTTAAGATTAATTTTGTGATATATTTTATTGAACTCATTCTAGACCGTTTCCACGGTTTTATACCTTCGAAATGAATAACATAGATATCATCCTCGCAAAGAATCCCGTGGCTTAAATAGTAATCGACACAATCAATAAAAAGATTATAGCCCTCCGAAAGATGCAGTTCTTTCTTTTTAGGCCAATTCGGTTGATAAGCATGAAGAATATCTTGATCCCCGATTACATTAGATACAGTTGCAGGAATCTTTGATATTAATTGTTTTGTCAAACCTACTTTGGGCTCTATGATTATCAGTCCTGAATTCAATTGCACCCAGTCTTCATGCCCAGGATAAGCTCGGCCAGATGCAACTGCTGAAAAATTTTTTTTAGAGAACAGATGGTCAATATTCTGTAAAACCATCATATCTGAATCCAAAAAGATAATCTTATCATAATCTGCTAAATCAAACATAGAAAGCTTCGCGAACGTTTGATTCCAGTGAGGAAATCCATGTGAAGAATTAAACTCTTGAATCTGTTTAGGAATGTCTGGTACTTGCACATCCATATATGGTATGGAAAGATTTCGTAAAATTGATTTTTCTTTTTCTCCCACTTTAGGCGATGTCATCACTAATAGTGAATCCCCCCCCACTGAAATTAGAGATAAATATAGTGAAATTGTACCAATCAAATAATCATTACTACCCAAATAAGTTGCATAACACTGTTTCATATCCAATAATTCACCTTTCATTCTTATTTTTACCTATAAAATAGGATCCGCAACAGGAAAAACTTAACTAATAATTTTACACTCCGTATTCCCTGAGCAAAATTAAATAAATTGCGCAAACTAATATATCGCGGATAAGATTGAAAAACTTTTTTAGCTGGCTTAATATCTTTTCTTCCTTGCCAAATGCGATTAATAATTAATGCAGGAATTACATAGTGATTAATAGTAGACTCATATGTCTTCTTCTCTTTCAAAGATATATCTTGTTGCAATAACCATTCTAAAATACGTTCATAAATAAATTGGTCTTTTTCTGCTTTATTCCAATCAAACTTTGACAATCCATCAGATCTTCCAACAGTAATCACACATAAACATTCATTTAAGCTCATCGTTTTTTTGCTAAAAAATAGTGTTTTCACTAAGAATTCATTATCCTCCCCCCAAGAGCACCCTTCACGAAAATATAAATGATGTTTTTCCAGTACTTCCTTAGAAAATAGCCACGAATCAAGTTGGGTAATGTTTTCAAACAATAAAAATTGTTTAACAGGATTCTTTCCAGGACTTTGAGGATTATTAGTATAAGAATCTTTTTTAGATTGGTAGCGAACTCGTCCATAGCATATGTCCGCGTTATTTTTAGTTAAAATATCAACTTGATGATCAATTTTATTTGGTAACAAAATATCATCCGAATCTAAAAAAGAAATATATTTCCCTTTAGATTTATTTATCCCAATATTTCTGGCAGCAGAAACACCCCCATTACTTTGATAATAATACGAAATAGACAGTTCATCATTTTCTTGTAAAAAAGGACACACAACCTTCCTAGTGTCGTCTGTACTGCCATCATCAATGACTATAACTTCTAATGGACGATATTTCTGATCAATTACGCTCTGAATAGCTGCTCCTACTGAATCCGCCCGATTATAAGCAGGAATAATAACTGATACTAACTCATTCATAAAGAAAACCTCGTTTTATAATTTATCAACAAACCATAAATGCTGACTTGAATCTCTAATAAAGCTTTACAGATAGTGCTATTTCATTCAAACTTATTTGCTATCCATCTGATGATTCAATCATCACAACATCATAATCTTCTACTATTTCCTTGTAAAACCCAAAACCACTAGCATTGATATAATGTTCTTTTCCAATATCATCTAATGATAATTCTGAAAAGCAGTTACTTTAACAATATTCCTCTTATCTTCATCAAAAAATTCTTATCGTATTAGCAATATTCAGAATATCTATCTATTATTTTCACTAAAATAATTTATACGATATAATTTCAAGGACTTTCTCAATTATTTTTTTACAATCTGTATTACTATAAAAATTAAAAGAAGCCTCAGAGTATTTTTCATAATGTTCCCTAATAGACATAATGGCACCACTTATATCATCAATGTTCGTAAAATCAATACATTCAGCAGCACCACAAGCCCCTACCGTTTCCGTAAGTCCAATATTTTGAGATGCCAATATAGGTTTACCAAATTTAGCATATTCATATATCTTATTAGGAGCACAAAATACATTATTTAAACTAGAAAAATCATAATTAGCAATTCCAATATGACATAATTTTGTTATTGCTAGATGTTGTGGGGCTGGTATATAACCAAGGTAATATACGTGCTTATATATTTCCTTTAAAGACTTTTCATAATTTCGATCACCGCATCTGCCCATAACAATAAATGCCATTTGGGAGTCATTTATTGTTTTTAAGGCCTTTACAATATTCCCCAATGGCCGATCAGGCATCACTATACCTTGATAGACAATCAAAAATTTTTTCTGTAGTTTATTCATAATATTGTCGACTGGTAAATTATTTTGGAAATTTTCTTCTAAATCATATGGTTTATTGGGTATTACTAAAGGTGTATTTTTCAGTAAATATCTGCTTCTCATAATAGCTGCCCTATGCTTTTCACAACAGATTAACAAGATGGCTTTAGCTGCCATTTTTTTTAACCAACGATCATAAACAGTTTTCTCATTATAAAGTTCCAAAACATTTAAAATAAATCGTTTAGAAGATAATAGCTTCTTATCCATTGTCATTGCCGTTTCTAAATTACCAATCCATAATACACAATCGTCAGGAAGCTGTTTTTGTACTTCTTGGATTTCTTGTGAAATTGAAAAAAAATTAAGAATTTGATCTATACGATTTTTACTCTGTCGATCTTTTTTTAAATTGTGATGCACAATGTTTCTTTGATCTAATAAAAAATCGATATAATCACTATTATTTCCATGATAAATTTCTAAGTCTACACCCAAATCATTAAGATACAGTACTTGGCTTAAACATGGGGGAAAATATTGAAATCCTTTCTTTAATATATATATAATCTTCAATTTCCATCCTCCTCGTATGATTTGCAAGCAAGATTTCTACCTCGCTTATAGCGTAAAATACCTTTTCTTTGGAATATCATAATTCTAACACCTACTACCAGAGATTAGCCGTTAGGAAGCGTCTTTTCTGGCTTGTAGTAGCTGCTCAAAAAACATCGCACACTATATTTATAAAAAAATCATGATTATTTTCACGTCTGAAGACATAACGACCAAAATTAATTACATTGATGCATCCCCTTCTCAGAGTAGTATTAACAAAAATAATGATTTTATATAGCGTGAAAACCAATTTCCCCTATTTATCGAGAAACTAGCCCTTATCTAAGATAATAGTATCTATCTGTTATACTATAAAACTATCAATTATTTAAAAAACAAATTCATCTACTGCTTGCATTTTACCATCAAAAGATGTTGAAACAAAGACATATGTAAACCAACAATAATGAATAATTTTAGGCATCATATCTTCACTTCTCCATACTCAATAATTTTATAATATCGCAATACCATTCATGGTATGTCTCTTTAATGCTCTGCTCTGTTATATTTTCATTTATATTATTTTCTTTTACATATTTCACTAGTGCCAAAAAATCATCTCTTTCATCTATTTTTTTCCAATATGTTTCTACGTCTTCTCTATTATTTTTAGTAATAGCAGAAATATCATCGCTATTAAAAGGTGTTATAGCATATTTCCAATAAAAAGATCCTATTCTTAGAGGATGGAAAGAATGTTCTGAAAACCCAAGTACCGAAGGATAATTTTTAACTGCTAAATTGGCATATTTTTTATTAGCAATAGTCACAATCCGAGGTCTCTTCAGCAATTCTTTATTAACATAGGCTAAAAATTTATCAGAATATTCTGGTAATTCATAATTACAATCTATACTACATTCATACAAGCAATTAGTTTGGTTTTCATCAGAATCCGTCCAAACTCGTTTAACATGTAATTTTTCCAAGCTCAATAACGCTCTAACTGAACTATAACTATAAGCAATTATATCATCGGGAAACTGATTTTTATTGGTTTGTTTGATAATATTATCAAGAATGTGGGCAACATTTTCTCTCTGTCCATACATAAAATTATCCGATGTAAAAATATAAAGATATCCTTTTTTCCATATGTTATCATACAAATCACTAAGTATTTTTTCTATACTTTTAAACCCACCTCCATCATATTGATATGCCGATATGCTGCTAGTCATTCTTTTTTTTATGCATTCCTGAAGAGCAGTTTTATCAAGTTTATCAGAGTCATCACTTTCAAGTTCATATGTATAAAGCCATGCAAACAAGTACCATATCAGAGATGTATCATCAAATTTATTCGAATTTGCATTCGCCATTTCCATTGCATATATTAAAATATGATGAATATCTTTTTGTAATATATTAGTAATTTCATCAATACGATTACTCCGAATATGTTCTCGATTCAAAGTTAAATATTCTTTTGTAGGGAATCCCGAAAAATCAATCGTTCCCTTCAATAATTCCGTGGGAATCCCGTATATTCCCTGTTCCCATCTCCCAAAATCAACGTTCATTCCTTTAAACGTGTAGTTCAACCCTCGTTGTCCAAAAAAATGATTATACTTTTTAAAATCAAATTTAAAATAAATATCACAGCCACAATCGTATGCTTGAATGCATTCATTATTCCAATCAATATCGAATAAAATATTAGTGTCAGGAATTTTTTTACGTTTTTTTAAGAAATTTTCATTATTAATTTTTTCATATTGCCCTGAATAAACTAATATAGCTTTTTTCATAGATTCAAAATTATGGTAAATAGTAATTGGAAATAGTGTCGTATTCACATCAGAAGCAATACAATCAAGTAAATAGTATAAATCAGAATCCTCTGCGCTTTTCAGAAAATCATTTTCAAAAGGGTCTAATGAATTGATCCGATTATAAAAATACCCACCTAAAGGAAAGCTTCCTTTTGTAACTCTTTCATTACGCACAAAAAAAGAAAAATCAGTTCCTGGTCCACGGCTTCCATTATCCATTAATTCTTGACAAGAAATTCGTCCACCTTTGTTTTGCGATCGAAAAATGATTTTTTTAGGTTCTTCTTTTTCGGGAAGTGTTTCACATAAAAGAGCATCTGTTACTCGAAAAACAGATTGCAATCCCAACCCAAAAGCACCCGTAGGCCGGAGCCATGCAGGCATCAATTCATATTCTTCCTTACACACGCTATTTTCGTGCGTACTTTTAGCAATGCAGCTCATTTGCTTAAGGCGTTCATTAGAAATACCAATACCGCTATCGGATACTTTAATTTTATATTCTTTCTTTTCTCGTTCATATTCTAATTCAACAGTAATAGAAAATTTTTTGTAAATATTATTGGGTATGTCCCAAGGCTTTAAATTCTTTAAATCTTTTCTCCTGCCTATTTCTTCCCTATATTCTCCTCGGCGCAATTGATGCCATAACCTTATTTTTGAAGCATCCACTGCATTCTGAATAAGCTCTCGAATACACGAAAAGGGATTCTTATAAATATTAGCTCCTTCAAATACTTCAAATAATGACTGGTTATCAAAATTGAATTCAGCCAAACTATCTCCTTCTATTTTTTTCCCTTTTAAAAATATATTCGGTTGAATAAGTGTCGGAGCTGTGCCAAAATTCTCCGGCATAATTTCATTCCAATGCAATGCTAGATTTTGTATCTCATTTTTTAGCCAAGTCATCCAATCACTTGCAGCTATAAAAGAATCTTCATCTGGACAATCTGCAGTAACTTCAATACGACTTTCACTTACCAAAAAATGCCGTAATGAACTATGTTTTTCTCTTTGAGCCTCTGTCGTTTTCGGTACAATACCATATAAAGAATATGCATTTTCGTCAAAACGGCCGTTATCCATATCCAATAAATCACCAAGACGTAATAATGCAGCAATTCTTCTTGGATAAATAAAATCATTAGAAGTGCCAAGCCCACTAGCACATTTAGCAAGATTCAAGATGTCAGAAAACGGTTTTCCATGTAAAACAGCAATTTCCCCTAATAAAAAAATTAAACGTTCATTAATAAAATGATCAAATGAGAAATCCATTTGAAAATAACGTTTTCGAATATCAGGATTTTGCAGCATGTCCTTACTCCGTTCAGGATGATATCGCCGTAAATAATCAGCAGATAATATAATAACATCCCATTTTACCTGTACAGGCCAATCATTGGGTAACGAAGTAAAAAAATTTTTCTCAAAAAATGGAGATACATACGAAACCAAATCTGAAGAACTCCGTTCTTTTTTTATCTCATTTAAATATGATAAAAATTCTTCACTTTTCCATATCTCTCTCAATTCTTGATCATTAATTAACATTCCTAAATCATGAGTATATGCACTCATTAAAATAAGCCAAATTTCTGTTGGAGGTAACTTCAAAATACGTTCATTACCTAAAATGCTCTCAATACGTCTTAAAATTGTTTCAGCATGAGATGCATCATGTCGACTGTAATGAGGAAAACTTAAAACAATATTATGCAAAATATTAGGCAAATCCGCTTTTGCAATCATCCAAGTTGCATATAAATGTTTATAAACTGGATTCACATCTTGAAAAGATGCTAAATGTTCTTCCAAAGTTAATATATCTTTTATATCCTTTATATTTTCCATAACAACAGATCCTTTTAATAAACACAAAAATTGCTAAAAATCGTATCCAAATTATATCATCTAAAGGAATAAGGGAATATGCCCAACCATTCGGGTCTAACAATAAAAGCAACTACTTGATAAATCGCTAATATACAAAATACCGCAATAATCAAATATTGACGCCACTTAGCTTGATATTTGAAAATATTCAAAACATAAACAATCATAAAGGGTTTAAAAAAGAATTCTACACGATTAAAGCTCGGCAAAAATAATCCAAGAAATGACAAGCCAATGGCAAATAGAAACATAATCTTAAAAAAATCATGTTCTTCCCATGATTCTATACTTTTGTGATACGATAATATATATAATGAACTAAGCATTATTAAATCTGCTATACTAGCAATTCGAGTACCCCCCTGCCCATACTGAGACTCGAAATAGTAATTACTATAATAATCTGGCAATAAACTCATAAATTGAGAGAAAAAGATGCCTATACATCCAAATATAACCAATAAGGCAATTTCATGGGCTAATAACTTGCTAACATATTTTGATTTTAAAAAGAAAATAACGCCAGTAGCCAATGCAGAAGTATGCATTAAAAAGGATAATATATAAAAGAATATTGATTTTACTCTATTCCCTTTTAAGAAAGAAACAGCAAACAAATAAATGAAAACCATTGCCATGCTGGCTCTTAAAGTATTAAACAAATCATAATACATACTACTTAAAAACCAAGGAAGTATCCAAACATTTTTATTAAACAGGTTTTTTCGGAAAAAGTATATAGTTGCCCCCAAATACAATGCATTACAAATAGCAAAGAATACAGTATAATCATCCGTAATTCTTGATATTAAATAAGAATATGTTGCATATCCTTTTTCAAACCGACTTGCCCCAAAATCCATAAAACTTTGATAATCATCAAACTGCAAACATGTCCTAAAATAATCGATATATGCACCGGTATCATTGCCCACATTTTCAGCGCGAAAAGTTACCAAAATGTAAGCCAATAGAAAAAACAATGCTGATGATATAAAAATTCCACTTCGAAATTTATTCTTATCTACTGCAAACAAAAATGAAATGAATGCAAGAGCTGCTAATATAAAGTGTTCAATCATTGTTTACTCCTATACATTTATCATATCATGCCGAAGTTGGTGATACACTTTTAATAAGAATTCACCAGCATTTTGATCCGAAAAACAACTTTTCCTTAGTTTATCAGCATATTGACTTCTCTCATATTTTTTTGAAAAAAAAGACATGAGAGTTTTTGCACTTTTCTTATCAGATTGTTTAATAGATAGGAAACTAACCAAATCTGTACAAATAAATTGAGATGTAATATTATCTGATACCAAACATGGCAGTCCCATCGCTTGTGCTTCGACCCCAGTTACAGGTAGCCCTTCAAAAAGAGATGGCAAAAAGAACAAATCCATGGCTTGATACAAATCTGCAATATCATTTCGGCTGCCGAACAATCGAATATATGAAGTCGCATTTTTTTCTTCAATGTATGCTTTTACACGATCCATTAACGGACCACTACCAATCCACCAATATTGAATATTTGAGTTATGCTCATATACTTTTATAATTGTATCAATAGCATAAAATGGATTTTTTTGTGCGGCTAACCGTCCAACAGTTCCAATAATAAACTTATTGCCACAATGAAATTGATTTCTGACCCTTTCTCGAACCCTTTCGTTGAAACTAAATTTCTTGATAGAAATAACATTGGGAACAAATACATATGGTCTCTTTCCAAATAATGCCTGAGCCGCCAAATCAGAACAAGCAAAATAAGCATTTGCAGTGTTCAATAAAACAGGAAGCAACCATTTATTTCTAAGCTCTTTATATTTAGTTTCACCCAATCGAGAATTGTGGCTATGCAATATTCTAACCGGAACCTTGTATTTTTTCGCATAATGCATAATAAAGTAGCTTAAGATAAGAATATTATCATGAACAATGTCATACTGACCTTGACAAATAATTTTTTTACTTGTATTCATATGAGAATAAAGATTCTTGATAGATGGAACCTTAAAAATATGACCCCCATTATCTATTATTTCTTTACTATAGGGAGTTTCAACATCTTGGTATACAACAAAATCCATTATAATTTTATTATGGTCTAAATTGCGAAAATAATTCATAACATAACTCGATACACCATTAGCTACTGAAAGGTTAAATACAACCATTAAGACTTTTATTTTTTTCTCCATAGTCATCCTCATATATATTATAGATTAAAAGCTATTTATTAATTTCCCTATAATTTCCTTACTCACATTCATATCAAATTTCCGAGCCATTAAGTATCCAGAATTTTTCATAGCATCATAATCGGCTATCGTCAGTGTATTAGGACTATTTTTAATTTTTCCATCTCGGCTAGTCCAATCAACATAATGCAAATAATTATGTCTTGTATTTTTATATGGAGATGCCATCAACAAGGTTTGAAAAATTGATTCATCTGGATTCAATGAGTTTAACAAATATTCAGAAAAACTAGGATATTCTTTCAAATAATCGAACATCCAGTTAACAAAGTAATCTGAAAGACAGACCCATGAAGGCCCATAAAAAAATTTTAATTGTGAAAATGGCTTAGAACGCAAAAATAATGTATAAGTATGATTCCACCCCCCCGTTATTTCTATATAAATACGTTTAAATAATCTCTTTATAAAGGACCTCCCCATAAGGATGCGAGGAAAAAATAAATCATTCCGTTTGTCATAGTGATTTTTCCTATTTCGGTTGTTATAAAAATAAGATGGCCATAAACTAACAAAATTTCTCTGTGGATGTTCTTTAAAATAGTTAATGATTTTATCTGCACTTACAATCGGAAAGTCTTGTCCGCTACATACCCAATAATAATTAAAGTTTTTTATTTTTCTTGCTACTAAAAATAAATTTAAAGTAGCCCGGGTCTGAGAAAATTCTCCCCAACGTACATCGACACGAAGATTATCCGGTAACACATGGATATCTGGTCGTTTGATTAGTTGATCTACAATGTCAGCCTTCTTGTCCATATGAATGAAAAATTCGATGTCTGGATGCTTTAATGTCTCAAGAAAAAGATTTATTTGCTCTGCGTTTTTATGACAAAGCAATAAAATCGCCAACTTCATTCCGCATTGCTCCTTATCCCATTATTTTCGCAAGATTTGTTTAAATAAAAATGCCCGTAACCAATTAGGTACAACAGCTCCAATCAGACGAATCATGCTCTGAATCTGGTATTGGCTCCCTGTGATGAACCCAGTTTGTGCCATGTATTTGAAGAGATTGCGCTGAGACTGGACATATTTCCAGCCGCCTCGACGTTTATACATATCACTGCCAGCCCGCATCCACAGCAGCGGCTCCTGCAAATTATAGCCTATAAAGCCTTGTTGGAGCATGCGGATCCAAAGATAGTAGTCTTCTAGCAGATAAAAGTCTTGATAGCCTCCAGCAGCTTCTACGTCGCTTTTTTTGTACATGATACAAGGATGGTTGAAAGGATTGCGTTTCTTAGCAAAAGCAATGATGTCGTTTTGGTATTCGGGAACGATGCGGCGAACGGAAACGTTCGTGATGGTATCGCTGAATTCTTCTACGATACCGCTGACCAAGCTGTATTCAGGATGGTCCTGAAATACAGCAAGCTGTCGTTCACACCGGTCGGGACGGCTGACGTCATCCGAATCCATGCGAGCGACAAGGTCATTTTTACATTGTCCGATACCGAAATTCAAGGCTTTACCGAGGCCGCCGTTTTTCAAAAGACGGCAGACGTTCAGGCGAGGTCCGAATTGCTGCTGCATGTCGGCGATGACGGCATCCAGTTCCGACGTCAATGGGCCATCACAGACGAGGACGAAGTCGTCAGTTGGGACGGTCTGGTCGTAAATACTTTGCATGCTTTGCCGCAAGTAATCGGGATGCTCTTTGTAGTAGACAGACATTAAAACAGAATAATTGACAGGCATAAATAATCCATCCTTTGTAAAAATAGGAAGAACCTCTCCGCCACTTCGTGGCACCTCCCCTATTAGGGGAGGCTTGGGTTTAGCGCTGGAATTTGCTTAAATCCAGGTCTTTGCCGCTGACGTCTTTGCCTTCGGTAGCGCTCTTGGTGACTAGGATCTTGATGGTCTGGATCATGATGATGAAGTCTTCTAAGATGCTGTAGTTTTCGATGTACATCAAGTCGTAGACGAGTTTGTCGTACGGCGTAGTGTTGTACTTTGCGAAGACCTGTGCCAGACCGGTGATACCCGGTTTGACGTTATGGCGATAGGCGTATTCGGGGTTTTCTTTTTTGAATTTTTCGACGAAGAAAGGCCGTTCTGGGCGAGGCCCGACGAGGCTCATGTCTCCGTTGAGGACGTTGAGGATCTGCGGCAATTCGTCCAGGCGGGTGGCGCGGATGAATTTACCGACTTTGGTAATGCGCGGGTCGTCTTCCGTCGCCAGCTGGGGACCGGAATATTTTTCCGCATCGACGCGCATGGAACGGAATTTATAGACTTTATATTCCTTGCCAAAGCGGCCGACGCGGACCTGGCTGTAGAGAACGGGACCGCCATCGCCGAGTTTGATAGCCAGAGCAACGGGAATGGCGAAGGGCAAGGCACAGATTGAGGCGATACCTGCCACGATGATGTCGACGGTACGCTTGACGGCCCGCTGTTCGACGCTGAGGCGCAGGCTCTTGGGCCGGAAGACCGGGACATCGTCGATTTTCTGCAGCATGGCGCCGTTGCAGAAGATTTCATAAGACCCGGGAATGATGTACGGCTGGATTTCCTTATCCGTACAGTAGTTGACGATATCCGCCTTGGTCGTAATGGGGATATCCGAACAAATGATGAGCGTATCGATATCACAAGCTTCTAATTCTTGACGCCAATCGGTCTGCGGGTTCATGATGACGTGCTGGAGCTTCATTTTGAGCTGCGGCTGGGCACTCATGCGGTAATAGACATGACGGCATTCGTCTTCGTTACCCATAATCATGACGCGGCGGACGGGATGAAGGCTCTGTTCCCAACGCTGGACGGCCCGTTTCCAAAAGCCCAGCAAAATGAATTGCATGACCGTACTGGAAATAATCAAGACCCGGGAATAAGCGAATTCATGAATGACAAAACTCAAGGCCATGACTAGGATGAGGACCATGAAGAGACTGACAGCCAGGCTGATCAGGACTTCGCTGAAGCGCTTGTGTTCAATCGTATAAAGACCGTTGATGCTGAACAGTAAGACTGAAAAAATAACAGCAATCGGCAGCATACCCGAGTATAAAGCCTGATGTATTTCCCGCGCACTAGGCGGGATAATCAGATAGGTCAGGAGTATGTAAGTTAGGGTGATGATAGTCACGTCACCGAGTAAACCGAAAAGTTTACGTGACGTAGGATAGACACGGGTCTTCATGACCTTTTTTCATTCCTTTCGTGAGGATTGGGGCCGGTGGCCCCGTCGTTCATCGTAGTTCGTAGTTCGTTCGTCGTTAAGCCTCCCCTCATAGGGGAGGTGGCCAAAAGGCCGGAGAGGTTGGTTTGCCGGTCGCAGACCGCAGGCCGCTGTCCGCAAAATCATACCACATTGACCAGCTTTGGGTATGGCCGATTGTTCGCGGCGGGCCGCCAGCCACTGCTGTCCGTTTTGGCAACCGTCTTGCGCCTTCCGTTGGTCGGCATCTGACGGGCCAAAAAGGCTTTCGGGACGGCCCCTACGCATGATGGGCGTCAAAGGCGCCCGCTGTCCGCAGACCGCAGGTCGCCGGTCGCAAAACCATGCCACATTGACCAGCTTGGGGTATGGCCAACTGTTCGCGGCGGGCCGCCCTAACCGGGTCGGCCCCTACGATGACCCCAGTTGGGGCATTTTTTTTACGAGCCGAGGATCGTGATACGTTATCCCGCACCTGTAGGGGCGACCATGTGGGGAGGTTACTGAAAAAGTCTTAATATAAAAAAATGCTCACGTCCAAAAGACAGATA
>OIWO01000186.1_pt1 | contig 75722 bp, 70 predicted proteins | sample 1587641 | NCBI WGS metagenome assembly OIWO01 (sample SAMEA3888924, study PRJEB22519) | human gut metagenome | biome: human gut; feature: human-associated habitat; material: faeces | place: Denmark | collected 2010
TTCCTCGAAACAAGCTCGCTTGATCCGCCACCGGCGGCGCTTCGCCTATTTCCCTGCGCCATTGAAATCCTAAGTTTTCAGAACTTTTATAAAGTTCTAAAAACTGGCTCAGCGGGGAGAAAAGACTTTTTCGACACGCTGGGGGGCGCCATCTGCAAAGATGGCGTCCCTTTTGCACGAGGTTTACATAAACCAGCACAGCAAAATCGGCAGAAAGATAGCCGGGACAAGGTTCATGACCTTGATTTTGGTGACGTTCAGCATATTCAGGCTCAGGGCCACGATCAGCAGAGAGCCGACACAGGTCATCTCCGCGATTACGGCGTCCCCCAGCAGGGGGGACAGCAGCCCCGCCAAAAGGGAAATGGCCCCCTGATAGAGAAAAATGGCCCCGGCGGAAAACGCCACGCCGACTCCCAAGGAGGAGGCGAACACGATGGAGCTGATACCGTCGATGATAGATTTGGCTTTCAGAGTGTCATAGCTTCCGGTAAGGCCGTTTTCCAGAGCGCCTACGATGGCCATGGCCCCCACGCAGAACAGCAGGGAAGCGGTGACAAACCCGTCGGAGATGCTGGGCGCGCCATCCTCCGTGTGGATCAGCCGGGCGGTCCGGGTCTGGACCCAATCCCCCAGGGACCGCATCCGGCGGTCCAGATCCAGCAGCTCTCCGATAATGGCGCCCAGAGCGATGGAGAGGATGGCGGTCAGGGTGTTCTGCCCCTTGAGACATCCGCTGACGCCGATATACAGAACGCACAAGGCCATGCCCTGCATGATGATGGTCTGGAGCCGACCGCCGAGACCGTCGGCGGAGACCTCCTTGGAGGAACGGCGGGTGACGGCCCGGAGGACAAGCCCCACAGCGGACCCGGCCAGAATAGTCAGAGAATTGATGATCGTTCCGGTCAGCATACATTACGCCTCCTTTTGGGCGATAAGGTCACGGACTACCTTGCTTCCCATCAGCAGTCCGGCAGTGGCGGGAACCCAAGGGTTACTGGCGGGAACGCTCCGCCGTCCCGGCGGGGGAGCCTCCAGCTGCTGGGTAGGCGCAGGCTGTTCCGGGGAAAAGACCACCGTCTGGTGGAGGATGCCCCGGTTCCGCAGCTCCTTCCGCATGACCCGGGCCAGCGGGCAGCCGTAGGTCTCTGAAATATCCGCCAGCCGCAGCAGAGAGGGGTCCAGCTTGTTGCCGGTACCCAATGCCATGATGAGGGGGACGTCCAGCCGCCGGGCGGTCTCCGCCAGATCCAGCTTGCAGCTCACCAGATCAATGGCGTCCACAATATAGTCATACCTGCAGCCTGCAGGGAAGAACTGTTCCCGGTTGTCGGCATTGTACAGGGCCTCCATGGGATGCAGGACCGCATAGGGGTTGATATCCCGCACCCGCCGGGCCACGGCCTCTGCCTTGGGAAGCCCCACGGTGGAGTCCAGCGCCTCCAACTGACGGTTCAGATTGGAGAGGGCCACGGTGTCGCTGTCCACCAGCGTCAGCTCGCCCACACCGGCCCGGGCCAGACACTCTGCCACATAGCTGCCCACGCCGCCCAGTCCGAACACGATGACGTGGGCGGCGGTCAGGCGAGCCTGCCCCTCCTTGCCCCACAACATTTCATTTCGCAAAAAACGCTCGTCCATAAAACGCTCCGAATTTCAAAAGTAAAGATCAAAAAGGGCCGGCTGAAAAGCCGGCCCTTTGTTTCGGGAATAGTGGGCCGATGACTGTGTTTTAACCCACAAACTTCATGCCGAAGTCGCTCTGCTGCACATCGGCGTTTTCGGACAGGGCGGTGCTCCACTCGGAAGAGGCCTTCTCCTGCAGATCGGAGGTGACGGATGCCGCCCAAGCGGGCAGATCATAGCCCACGAAGTACATCACATGAGAACCGTAAGTGGTGTCCACGATACCGGTGTCGCCATCCTTGCGGGAAGCGTCGAAGCACCAGTCATTGAACTCCTCCACAGCCCAGCCCTTGGTGACCCGGGTGTAGAGACCGCCGTCATACTTGGAGCCGTCGGCGGAGTTTTCCATAGCCAGCTGGGCGAAGGAATCCTCGGTGGCCTCGCCGGACTTCCACTGGGCCAGAATTTCCTCGGCCTTGGTGCGGGCGGCGGCCTTCAGCTGGGTCTGCTCGTCCTCATAGCCCTCGTCGCCCTGAGCCTTGGTGCCGGTTTCGGGGGTGATGAGGATGTGACGGATGTCCACGGTCTTGTATTCCTCGCGGCCGCGGCTGTGGAACAGACCGACATAATAGTTGGTTCCAACTTCCAGAATCTCCGTGTCACCGTCCTTGCGGGCATCGTCAAAGAGCCAGTTACCCACAACGCCGTCATAATAAGTGGCGTCGGTGGTGTTGTAATAGGTGGCCTTTTCATAATTGCCGGCAATGGATTCCAGAGACTTTCCGCTGTTGTAAGCGGCCAGGATCTCTTCTGCGGTGGCCTTGGCGGCCTCCTTGGCAGCAGCCTGCTCCTCATCGGTGGCCTGAACGGTGTTGCCGTCGGCATCCGTGGTGGAATCGGCAGCGCCGCTGACGACCACATACTCCCAAGCGGCCTTGTCATAGGCCTTGGGATCTGCCTGATAGGCGGCTTCCAGCTCCGCGTCGGTGTAGGTCAGGCTGTCGGAATAGCTCTGGGCGTATGCCTGATACTGCAGCATCCGCAGGACCTGCTGGTTGTAGACCTTCTCCGTCATGATGGCACCCAGATTTCTCTGGAGATATGCCTTCACGGACATGCCGGTGGATTCCGCAGAGGTCTTCAGGGAATTCAGGGAGTCCTCATACTGCTCCTGCACGCTGGCGGGGAACTGATAACCCTCTTCCTGTGCCTGCTTCAGACCCCGCTGGACCATGGTCATCTGCTTGACAGTGTTGTCCATGATATAATCATGCCAGGAGGAACCTTCCTCTACGCCCATCATGGAAGCGGCGGTGGCGTTCACCGTCTGGCTCTTCAGGGAGGCGTTGGTGTCCAGACCCAGATAGCTGATGAAGTAGGAGTTGCTCTGCAGGAAGCCGCGGTAAACATTCTGATAATAGAAATTCACCTCGGCGGCACTGTACTTTTCGCCGTCAATGGTCAGGGCCGTGGCGTTGCGGGAGATCACATTGGATCTCCAGAGGAAGCTGGCTGCCACCACCAGCACGAACAGTACGGCGATGACGCTGTACAGAACGTTGCTGCGCTTTTCAGCCTTCTTTTTTTCCAGCTCCTTTTCTGCCTTGGGATCCACATAGCCGGAGGCCGTCTGATCCTGCCGGAGCTTTTTTTCTCTTGATGCGCTCATTTGTTGTCCATCCTCTCAAGTTTAAACGTTGTTGCGCGGCACAGCGCCGCATGATTTGTCACATACCCCGTCATTATAAAGGATTGCGCCGCGATATGCAAGTACCAGATCACGTTTGATGCCATCCGGGGCAAAACTGCGCTTATTGTATGATACATATCTGAAAATAAACTGAAAAAAGGACTGCAAAGCAGTCCTTTTTGTCGTATAAAGCTGTCCCGCGGCGGCCGTGTAGACCTCGTTATAACCTGCACCTTCAAGCACAGGTGGGTTGCTTCCAGAATGCTTTACCGCTTCCAACTTCCAACCGCGAACGGCAGCCGGGAGGCCTGCGATCCACACCCTGAGAGGTGCATCCCTAATAACGAAATGTGGGTTAAAAAAAGATCTATCACGCACCCCGCAGGACACGCGGAATGACGTATTCCTTAAAAGTCTGTGCGGAAACGGAGGAATTATTCCTCGTCCTCGTCAAACAGCAGCTCCATGAACTGCTCGTAGACCGCCTCCAGCTCCTCGTCGGAGTCCAGCGTGGAGAGCAGATCCTCCCCATCCTCGTGGATGACCTTCAGGATCACCAGACCGTTGTCGGGATCGTCCTCATTTTCCCCTTCGGTCTCGGCGGGGAAGAAGGCCTGATACATCTGGCCGTTATACTCCAGAGCGTCTACAAATTCCAAAACCAGCTCTTTCCCGTCCTCGTCGGTCACGGTAATAAAGGTGGGGCCGAAATCTTCACTCATCTTTGTATACCCTTTCTCGTGTTGTCTGTCCCTCCGGGGAAGGATTGTCCTTATTGTAACGGAAGAAAGCGATGATTGCAAGAGCGAAAACCGTGAAAAAGCAGCGAAGTACGAAAGTTATGTGACAGAAATTTTCGGAAAATTTTGGTAAAATCTATGGAAGCGGAAACTTTTCGCCGGTTGAATCCGACATTTTCGCAGTTGACAGGGGATGATATAATGGACTTGATAATGGTTTATTGTGGGTTGGTTTCCTGAAGGGAAACCGCCTTGTGGATCACAAAAGGAGGTTCCAAGTTGGAGGAAAGAAGAAACACGCATCCCCAGGGGGCGGATCATTCCCGCAAACGGCGGAAGGTCCGGCCCGGTCATGTGGCGGGCGGCGTTGTGATGACGGTCTTTACCCTGGTCCTGATCGGCGTCTGCACAACGCTCATGCTGCTGGGGATTTTCATGAAGTATGTGAATACATCTCTGCTGCCGACGCTGGAGGTCCGGGCGGAGGACTACACCATGTCCCAGAGCTCCGTGGTCTATTATCAGGACAAGGAGAGCGGTCAGTGGGTGGAGTTCCAGAAGGTCCACGGGCAGGAGAACCGTGTCCTGATCGACATCGACGATATGTCTCCCTATCTGTGGCAGGCAGCGGTGTCCATTGAGGACGAGCGCTTTTTCAGCCATCACGGCGTGGACTGGAAGCGGACCCTGGGCGCTACGCTGCTGACCCTCACCGGCAGCAACGACAGCTACGGCGGCTCCACCATCACCCAGCAGATGCTGAAAAACATGACCGGTGAGAATCAGAATACCATCAACCGCAAGGTCAAGGAGATCTTCCGGGCGTTGGAATTTGAAAAGAACAACACGAAAAGCCAGATTCTGGAGCTGTACCTGAATATGATCTATTTGGGCAGCGGCTGCGGCGGCGTGGAAACGGCAGCGGAATACTACTTCGGCAAGTCCGCCAAGGACCTGACGGCGGCGGAGAGCGCCTGTATCATCGCTATCACCAACAACCCGTCCCTCTACAACCCCAAGTATGAACGGACCTACACCCGGAAGGACGGCACCACCGTCACTCCCCGGCAGTTGAACAAGAAGCGCCAGGAACTGATCCTGGACAAGATGTCTAAGGTCATCAATCCCGATACCGGCAAGCCCTATCTGACAAAAGAGGAGTGCGAAGCCGCCAAGGCGGAGCCTTTGAACTTCACAGATACCTCCGGAGACGCCAGCGAGCTGGTCAAGACCGACGGTATCGAGATCAACAATTGGTTTGTGGAGCAGCTCATCAAGGATGTGACCACAGATCTGGCCCAGGCCAAGAGCATCTCTTATGAAGCGGCTCAGCGGCTGGTAAACAACAGCGGCTATCAGATCTATTGCACCATGGACCCGGATATCCAGAAGATCGCGGAGGATGTCTACGCAGATCTGAGCAATTTGAATGTACACTCTGCCAAGGGCCACCAACTGCAATCCGGTATCACCATCATGGACCCCTATACCGGCAACATCGTGGGCATGGTGGGCGCCATGGGCCCCAAGACCCAGAATCTGGTGGACAACTATGCGGTCCAGAAGCATCAGGTTGGTTCTTCTATCAAGCCGTTGACGGTGTATTCCGCAGCGCTGGACGCCGGTGCTGTGACACCGGCCACCACCTTTGATAACTACCCCGTGGAGCTTATGAACAATTCTCCCTGGCCTAAGAACTCCCCCAATACCTACACCGGCTGGACCATGATCGGCGAGGGCGTCCGGCGTTCCATCAACACCATCGCCGTTCAGACCGTGGAGGCGCTGGGCGTGGTGGATTCCTACGCTTACGCCACGGAGAAGCTGGGCCTCAGCCTGGTGCCGGAGGATATGGCCGTTTCCCCGCTGGCTATGGGTGGTCTGACCTATGGCCTGAGCACTGTGGAGATGGCAGCGGCCTTCTCTGCCTTTGCCAACAGCGGCGTTTACAATTCGCCCAAGATGTATACCGAGGTCCGGGACAGCAACGGTGAGACCGTGCTGAAAAACGAGGGCGAGACCCATGTGGCCATGAAGGAGACCACGGCCTACTTCATGAACCAGATGCTTACCAGCGTGGTGAACGCCGGTACCGGTACCTCCGCCAAGTTCAGCGGCATGACCATCGCGGGCAAGACCGGTACCACGGATAACTCCAAGACCCGCTATTTCGTGGGATATACCCCCTATTACTGCGCCGCCGTGTGGACGGGCTATCCCAAGACCAATGAGAAGATCTCCGCCTCCGGCAACCCGGCCATTACCATGTGGAAGCCGGTCATGCAGAAGATCCATGAGCATCTGGAGAATAAGAGCTTTGCAAAGCCTGCCAGCGGCTTGGAGCAGGTGACGGTCTGCGCCGACAGCGGCCTGCGCTGCACCGATGCCTGTCTCTCCGACATCCGGGGCAGCCGGGCGGTTCAGGTCACGGTGGCGGCAGGCACGGCTCCCACGGAGAGCTGCAATCTCCACACCTTTGTGGATTACTGCACCGAGGGTAAGTGCGTTGCCACCGATAGCTGTCCCTCCTCTGCCATTAAGCAGGTGGGTGTGCTGGACTTTGAGCGGACGGAATACTTCCGGGAGGGCGTCCGCATTGGCTCCATCACTACCGACAGTGCCAAAAATCCCGACAGCATGTTCCATCTCATTGAGATGAAGCGGGCCATCGGTTTGGAACCCACGCCTACGGCAAGTGGCGGAGAGACCTACCCGGAGGTCATCGGCTGTCCAGCCCATGCCGGCATGACGCCGGTGGACCCGGATCACCCCGGCGGTGGCGTTGATGATCCCAATGATCCCAACTACAGCCCGTCGGTCGACGATCCCAGCGGCGGCTTCGGGGACGCGAACCTGCCCGAGGACCCCACCGGTGGTATCGTGATCCCGTCGGAGCCTCCGGCCCCGGAGGACCCCAGCGGCGGCTTCGGAGACGCCGGTATGTGGGCGGCCAATCTGTTCAATCGAAACTGAGACAGAGCGCGCAAGATCATATAGCTGATACACCCCCAGACCGGAGTCTCCGGTCTGGGGGTGCTGAGATTATCGACAAAGAGGTAAATCCTCTGCGACGGTAAGGAAGAGTGTGCGCGGGAAACCCAAGAAGGGATACACCGTCGGCTCAGCCCAAACAGCGGATACGCAGTATCCGCTGTTTGGGAGCCTTCCTCGAAACAGGCTCGCTTGATCCGCCACCGGCGGCGCTTCGCCTGTTTCCCTGCGCCATTGAAATCCTAAGTTTTCAGAACTTTTATAAAGTTCTGAAAACTTGTTCAGCGGGGAGAAAAAATTTTTTCGACACGCTGAAACACCGAGGCTTTTAAGAAAGCCTCGGTGTTCTTTTTTTGAGATGGAGAGAAATTTGATCAGCGGTGTCTGCGGCCCCGGTAGCCTCTGCTGTAACTGCGGGCATTGCGGCCGTAACGGCGACGGCGGCTGAGACCGGTCAGCCGGAAAATCACCAGCAGCACCAGCAGTACCGCCAGCACGATGGCCACGGTTTTCACGGCGGGCTTCTTGAAAAACAGCGTTACGTTATGGCGGAACACCATAAACTTGTCCGCAGTCACATCGCTGCTGGCAAGAAGATCCACGGAAGCATAGACGGTGTCGCCGTCCCGCAGTTCCATGGTGCCCAGCTTGTCTCCGGCGGTGATGGGGGCTTCCACGGCCTCCGGCAGGGAGATGACCCGATCCAGCTCCGCTGGGTCCAGATCCCGGGGGAACAGGGACTCCACATTGTTGGCGGGATGCACCGTTACATAGTCGGTTTTGGACAGGCTCACCGGAACCTCCTGAATGATCTCCTTGTCCTCTAAAATGGTGCGGTAGGCGAAATTCTTGAAGCCGTAGTCAAAGAGGTGGGAGGTTTCGGAAAAGTTCAGCAGGTTGCCTACGCCGTTTTCCTCGATCCGCTCCGCACCCATGACCACGCTGACAAAGTGCAGTTCCCCTTCCTGGGCGGAGGAGATGAGGCAGTGCCCAGCATCGCTGGTGGAGCCGGTCTTGATGCCGTGAGCCCGCTTATCCCGGTAGCCGATGACACGCCAGGTGGACAGCAGATGGTTGGTGGTGTACAGCGTCCGCTCCTTGCTGAGATTGGTGGCGGGGATGACGGCCTTGGCGCTGTCGCAGATCTCCATGAATTCCGGATACTGCATGGCGGCCTTGGTGATGAGGTAGAGATCCCAGGCGGAGGTGTAGTGATCCGGGTCATGCAGTCCACTGGGGTTGACGAAGTGGGTGTTCTCGCAGCCGAGGGCTTTGGCCTTGGCGTTCATGGCGTCCACAAAGGCGGCGATGGAGCCGACGTCCCACTCCGCCAGAATGTTGCAGGCCTCGTTGGCGGAGACGATGAGCATACATTGCAGAAGCTGCTTTACCGTCATGACCTCCCCGGCCTTGATCCCGGCGCTGCTGCCGTCCGCGTGGTAATAGGTGTCGCTGAAGGCGTTTTCAGAGGCGGTGACCTCCTGATTCAGCAGTGTTTCATTGCCGCTGACCTTTTCCAGGATCAGCAGAGCCGTCATGACCTTGGTCAGGCTGGCGGGATAGTTTTTCTCATGGATGTTTTTGGCATAGGCCACGGCGTCGGTGTTCACGTCCGCCAACAGCGCGGCCCTGGCCTGAATGTCCGGGACCTCCAGCGCTCCGGCAGCGGGGGTGAGAAACAGCCCGGTAAGGCAGGTGCAAAGTAAAAAAACCGAGATAAAGCGTTTGAATTTCATATCTTTCTCCTGAAGAATATGGTATACTGGTAGAGACAGAAATCGTCAATGACCGTATTCGTTGTGATTCGACATTTTTAGTATATCAGATTCGTCAAAGGAGTTCAACCATGGGAGCGAAGTTAAAAGCTGTCAGAACGGAACTGATCCTCCTGGGCCTGACGGCGGTGTTTCTGAGCGGACTGCTGACGGTCTCTTACCGGGACCGGGCCACCGCGGAAGTGGCGGTGACGGCGGAACACGTCCTGCCGCCGGAGGAGGTCGAGGTCACGCTGGTGGACCTGAATACCGCCGAAGCGGAGGAACTTGCCACTTTGCCGGGGATCGGCGAGGGGCTGGCGAAGCGGATCGTTGACTACCGGACGGAGCATGGACCCTTTGAAGGCCCGGAGGGGCTGATGGAGGTCTCCGGCATCGGCGAGAAGAAGTTAGAGGAGCTGCGGGATTACATCACCGTGAGCAATGGCGCATAAAAGGAGCGGAAACTTGAGAATTTTAGTGGTGGATGACGAAAAGACCCTGGTAAAGGGTATGAAATTCAATCTGGAAAACGAAGGCTACGAGGTGGAGTGCGCCTACGATGGCGCGGCGGCGCTGGAGCTGGCCCGGGAGGGACGGTTCGACCTCATCATTCTGGATGTGATGATGCCGGAGATGGACGGGCTGGAGGCCTGTATGAAGATCCGGGAGTTTTCCAACGTGCCCATCATCATGCTGACGGCCAAGAGCGAGGACGCAGACAAGCTCATGGGTTTTGAGTGCGGCGCGGACGACTATCTCACCAAGCCCTTCAACATTCTGGAGCTGAAGGCCCGTGTCCGGGCACTGCTGCGGCGGGCCGCCGGGGTCCAGCGGAGTCAGGGAAGCCTGCTGACCGTAGGCAAGCTCACCCTGAATACCGAGGAGCGGGTGGCCATTCGGGACGGGGAACCGGTGGAGCTCACTGCCAAGGAATATGACCTGATCGAGCTGCTGATGCGCAATCCCCGGCGGGTGTACAGCCGTGAGAATCTGATGAATGTGGTGTGGGGCTACACCTACGCCGGAGATTACCGCACGGTGGATGTGCATATCCGCCGCCTGCGTGAAAAACTGGAAGAAAACCCGGCGGAGCCGGATCACATCCTGACCAAGTGGGGAGTGGGCTACTATTTCAAAGGATAAGGCTTCCAAGAGCAGGCGCATGGCCCTCTGGGGCAGCCTGCAAGTCAAATTCGGCTTGAGCTACATCGCCGTCATCGCGGCGGTGCTGCTTTTGCTGAACACCTATCCGCTGTTGGTCAGCGAGGATCTGGTGTTCCGCTCCAAGGAGACCAATATGACCGGCAGCGTGTCGGTGGTGGTGTATTCTCTGGCGGGCCTGAATCGGCTGAATCAGGAAAACGTGGCGGTTGCCATGGCAGTGGTGGAGGAGACGGGACTCAGCCGTGTTTTGGTGACGGACAGCGCCGGGTTGGTGCTCTACGATACCCGGGAGACCGGCAGCGCCGTTGGAAAGTACACCTTCTATTCCGAGATCGTGCAGGCATTGGAGGGATATGACGCCTTTTCCTGCTCCTACCGGGACGGTGCCTTCCGCAGCCGCACGGCCTCTCCGGTGCTGTATCAGAACCGGATCATCGGCGCGGTGTACGCCTACGAATATGACACAGAGCAGGCGGCGCTGTTAGAGGGACTGCAAAGCAACCTCCTGAAGCTGTCCGCCGGTATCGCGGCGGCGGTGGTGCTGCTGAGCATCCTGCTCTCCCAGATGCTGACCCGGAAGATCAGCACCCTGCTGACGGCCATCCGCAAGGTCCGGGCCGGCGCTTACGAGCATCGGACCCACATCTCCGGCCGGGACGAGATCGCCCAGATCGGAGAGGAATTCAACAGCCTGACGGATCGGCTTCAGACCACGGAGACCTTGCGCCGCCGGTTTGTGTCCGACGCCAGCCATGAGCTGAAAACGCCGCTGGCGGCTATCCGGCTATTGACGGATTCCATTTTGCAGACAGACCAGATGGATATGGAGACAGTCCGGGATTTTGTGACGGACATCGGCAGCGAGGCGGAGCGGCTCAGCCGCATCACCGAGGACCTGCTGCGCCTGACCCGGCTGGACAGCGACCTTCTGGACGCACCGGAGACGGTGGAGGTGGCTCCGGTGCTGGAACAGGTCATGCGGATGATGAGCCTGCTGGCCCAGAAGAAGGGCACGGAGCTGACCTACCGCATGGAGGAAAACTGCCGGGTGTCGGCCACCAAGGGGGAAGTCCATCAGGTGATCTACAACCTGACGGATAACGCCGTGAAATACAGCGGCAAAAATGGTAAGGTCCGGGTGGAACTGCGACATGAGAACCATGACGTGGTGCTGACGGTGGCGGATAACGGCCCCGGCATCCCGGAGGAGGATCTGCCAAAGGTGTTTGAGCGGTTTTACCGGGTGGACAAGGCCCGCTCCCGTGCCGCAGGCGGCACTGGTCTGGGACTTTCCATCGTTCAGGATACGGTGAAAAAACGGGGCGGTATGGTTTCTGCTGCCAACCGGCCCAATGGCGGTGCGGTATTCACCGTTCGCTGGCCTGAGGCGGAAGGAGGCGATCGCTCATGAAAAAACGCTGGATCGCCATTGCGCTGCTGACCGTGCTGCTGATGGGGATCGGCGGCGCTATCGGAAAAGTCGGCGTCCGCCAGGAGAGCGGCGGCAGCGCCTATTCGTTGTATTTTGTGGAGCGGGATCTGCGCTCCGCCGATGGCGGAGACGCCCTCCGGTCCGAGGAACGGACATTAGAGGACGGCGGCCTCTCCACAGAGGAACTGGCAGCGGCGCTGGTGGCGGAGCTGCTGAAGGGCCCGGCAGACCCCACGTTGAAAAGCCCGTTCCCAAAGGGAACAGCCCTGCTTTCCGCAGAGCAGAAGGGAACGGAGCTGCGGGTGGATCTCTCTGCGGCTTACAGCACCCTTTCCGGCGTGGGACTGTCTCTGGCGGACTATGCCATTACCCTGACGCTGACGCAGCTGCCGGACGTGGCCCGTGTGCGGATCACCGTGGCAGGCCGGGAGCTGGACTACCGCAGCAGGCAGGTGTTTTTGGCCCGTGACATTCTGACCGTCCCGAAGGAGGACGTGGTGGGCACTGTGGACGCTTCCCTGTACTTTGTGAACGGCGATGGCGCATTGACGGCAGAAGCCAGAACACTGAATCTCTACGAGGGCGATACGCAGGTGTCCGCCGTGGTGCGGGCACTGGAAAACGGTCCGGAGACCAAGGGCCTTTCCGCTGTGCTGCCAGAGGGGTTCAAGGTCCGGAAGGTGTGGCTGGAAGAGGAGATCTGCTATGTGAGCCTGTCCTCGGCATTGCTGGAGGGCCAGCCGGAGCCGGAGACCCTGTCTCAGGCGGTTCTGGCGCTGGAACAGTCCTTGCTGTCGCTGGAGAGCGTGGAGGAAGTGCGGTTCCTGGTGGACGGCGAGCTGGCAGACACCTACGGTCCTATTGACCTGCCGTAAAATAGAAGAGCGAAAAACGAGCCGTCCGGCACATTGCCGGACGGCTCGTTTTTAATAATCAAACTTGTCGATGGTAACGGTATCGCAGAACTCTGTTTTCAAGGCTTGCAGTTTGGCGAAGGTCTCCGTCCCGCAGTGGCGCTGCTGGTCCTCCGGGGTTTGCCAGGTTTCCACCAACAGAAGCGCGTCAGGGTCCTGAGCGTCCAAAAAGTAGTCATATTTCAGATTGCCGGTCTCGTGAATGGAACAGGCCCGGACGCCTAAATCGGAAATTGCCTTGAAGAATTCCTCCCGCTTGCCGGGTTTGCAGTGATAGGTGACATTCCATGTGAGCATAGTGGTTCCTCCGTTAAATCAATTTTTCCATGTCCGCCGGAATTGGGGCGGTGAAATACAGGTGAGTGCCGGTGACCGGGTGGGTCAAGGCCAGCGCGTAGGCGTGGAGAGCGGGGCGGGAGATCAGATCCGGGTCCTCCGTGCCGTAGAGCCAATCTCCGGCCAGCGGACAGCCGATGTGGGCCATGTGGACCCGGAGCTGGTGGGTGCGGCCCGTTTCTGGCTGCAGCTTTACGAAAGACAGGCCATTCCGCTGGGATAAGACCTCGTAATGGCTGACGGCCCGCTGCCCGTCGGAGCGGACCATGCGGCGGACGGCAGAAGTCTCGTCCCGGCCAATGGGCGCGTCGATGGTGCCGGCGGGCGGCTCCGGGCAGCCTACGCACACGGCCCGGTATTCCCGGGAAAAGCCATCCGTGTGGAGGGTGCGCCGCAGGCGGTCATGGATATAGCCGCTTTTGGCCACGGCCATGAGGCCGGTGGTGCCCTTGTCCAGCCGATTCACCACATGAAAGATAAAGTCCGCCCCCCGCTGATAGGCCAGCGCTCCCGCCACCGTGGGGGTGTCCGGCAGGAAATTGGAGGCGTGGGCCGTCATGCCGGCGGGCTTGTTGAGGATCAGCAGGTGTTCATCCTCATAGACGATGGGAAGGGGCCAGTTTCCCGGCGTGGGGAGGAGCTTAGGCGGGCGCAGATCGTCAGACCGCGCTGCCACCACATCCCCGGTATGGACCGGGTCCACCGTCCGGGCGTGGATGCCATTGACCCGGATGCCGTTTTCCGCACGGGTGAGCCGGGCCACGGCGTGGGTGGAGAAGTGGAGCTTCGCCTTCAAAATGTGCCGAACGCAGACGCCGTCCTCCTCCGGCGTCACGGTGTAGGTGATAACCTCCATCAGCCTTGCGCCAGATAGGTCCTGAGGCTGCCCAGCGATGCCGCGGCGTCGCCGGTTCCCAGATCATACACAGCTTGCAGCTTGTCGCTGCGGCGTTCCAGCCGCCCAATCTCAATGGGCTGGCTGGGGTGCAGCACCCACGCCTTTCCCTGCTGCTCCCAGTTCAATAGCTCCCGAAGGGCGTTGTTATAGACGTTGTGGCGGTTTTTCAGCTGCTCTGCCAGCGCCGGGTAATGCTTGTACCACAGGTCGATGGGCTTGGGGTTCATGGGCTTCTTTACATAGCTTTTGTCCCGGGTGAGGATCACCACCACCCGGTCAAAGCCCAGTTGTTCGGCGGCCTTGAAGGGGATGGAGTCCGCCACGCCGCCGTCCAGATACAGCTTGCCGCCGATCTTCACCGGCTGGGACACGAAGGGCATGGAGGCGGAGGCCCGGATCACGTCCATCTGGGCCATGGCGTGTTCCAGACGGATGTATTCCGGCTGGCCGGTCTCCACATTCGTCACCACCGCCCAGAAGGGGACGCCGGAGGCGTCGAAGGTGTCGCCGTCAAAGGGGTCCAGCTCCCGGGGGACCTTTTCATAGGCATATTCCGTGTCCACGATGTTGCCGGTTTTCAGCAGGGGGATCAGGCCCATGTAATGATGGTCGGCGTTGAAGCGCTTGTTGTAGCGAATCACCCGTCCCGGCTGCCGGGAGAGGTAGTTCACGCCGAAGGCGGCCCCGGCGGACACGCCGATGATGCCGTCGAACTGGATCCCGGCGTTGTAGAAAACGTCTAAGGCCCCAGCGGTATACATTCCCCGCATGGCTCCACCTTCCAAAACAAGACAGGTTTTCATAGCTTAGCCTCCTATCGGCACTTGCCGGTTTCAAAAAATTAGTATATAGTATATCACGGAAAAAACAAAACGGCAATCTCGGATTGTCGGAAAAGGAGAACCGCTATGCTTTTATCCGCGGAGCATCTGTCCATCAACTTTGGCAGCCGCCAGCTGTTGGAGGATGTGAATTTTTATCTGAACGAGGGGGACAAGGTAGGCGTCATCGGCATCAACGGCACCGGCAAGTCCACCTTTTTGAAGGTTCTGGCCGGGAAATTAGAGGCTGACGCCGGAACAATCTCCCGAAATCCCAATGTACAGGTAAGCCTGCTGGAGCAGAATCCCCCCATGGAGGATGACGCCACCGTTTTGGAGCAGGTATTCCTGCATTTCCCCAAGGAATTCCGGGAACTGAACGAATATGAGGCCAAGTCCATGCTCAACAAGCTGGGCCTGCCGGACTATGAGCAGAAGGTGGGGACCCTCTCCGGCGGACAGCGGAAGCGGGTGGCGCTGGCGGCGGCGCTGATCCACCCGGCGGATGTGCTGGTGCTGGACGAGCCTACCAACCACCTGGACGCGGAGATGACCGCGTGGCTGGAGGACTGGCTCCGCCGGTTCAAGGGCGGGCTGGTGATGGTGACCCATGACCGCTACTTTCTGGAGCGGGTGGTGAACCACATTACGGAGCTCTCGCGGGGGAAGCTGTACCACTACGAGGCCAATTACTCCAAATATCTGGAACTGAAGGCCCAGCGGGCGGAGATGGCGGAGGCCAGTGAGCGGAAGCGGCAGTCCATCCTGCGGACGGAGCGGGAGTGGATCATGCGTGGCTGCCGGGCCCGGACCACCAAAAGCCGGGACCGTATCGAGCGATATGAGGCCCTGAAAAATCAGGAGGCCCCGGAGACGGATGACACCATGCAGCTGGCGGCGGCGTCCAGCCGTCTGGGTAAAAAGCTGATCGAACTGCACGATGTCAGCAAGACCTACGGGAGCCGCACGGTTATTCGCGACTTCTCCTATAATCTGCTGCGGAATGACCGCATCGGCATCGTGGGGCACAACGGCGCCGGAAAATCCACGCTGCTGCGGCTGTTTGCGGGGGAGCTGTCCCCGGACAGCGGCACGGTGGACATCGGCACCACTGTGAAGATCGGCCACTTTTCTCAGGAGGGCCGGGAACTGGACCTGAACCAGCGTGTCTACGATTTTATCCATGACATCGGCGACGAGGTCCGCACCGACGAGGGGACCTTCACCGCCAAGGCCATGATGGAGCGGTTCCTGTTCCCCAGCGATTTGCAGTCAGTCCCCATCGGACGGCTCAGTGGCGGAGAACGGCGGCGGCTGTACCTGCTGTCCATTCTGATGGAAGCCCCCAACGTCCTGCTGCTGGACGAGCCGACCAACGATCTGGACGTGATGACCCTCTCCATTCTGGAGGACTATCTGCAGGGCTTCCCGGGGCCTATCCTTATCGTGTCCCATGACCGATTCCTGCTGGATAAGCTGGCGGAGCAGGTCTTTGAGGTGCGGGACGGCGAGGTGCTGCGTTACAGCGGCAACTGGTCCGACTGGAAGGCCAAGCGGAAAGAGGAAGAAGCGCCCGCCAAGGCGGAAAAGCCCAAGGTGGCTCAGGAGCGGCCCCGGGAGCGGAAATTGAAATTCTCTTTCAAGGAGCAGCGGGAGTTCGAGACCATCGACGAGGATCTGGCCGCGTTGGAGCAGCAGATCCGGGAGTGCGAGGAAGCCCAGGGGGCCTGCGGCAGCGATTATGTGCGTCTCCAGGAATTGCAGGCAAAACAGGCGGAGCTGGAAGCCGCTCTGGAGGAAAAAACAGAGCGGTGGATGTACCTCACGGAGCTGAAGGAAAAAATCGACGCACAGTGAGTTTGCGTTAGAATGGATTCAATCAAGAGAAAAAAGGAGCGGCTTTGCCGCTCCTTTTTCTTTTGAATTTGAATATGCGCTTTTACAGCCGGTCTTCTTTCGTTTCCGCGTACCAGAGATTATAGGTCTGGCGGTAGATGTTCGCGGCATCCTCCGTGTGGCAGACCATCCGCACCCGGCAGGGATGGTCATGGGTTCGAAGATCCTCCATGATGGCTTTCAGCGCTACGGAGGCCGCCTGCGCTATGGGATAGCCGTAAACCCCGGTGGAGATGGAGGGGAAGTCCACGGAATCAATGCGGTGCTCTCGGGCAAGCTCCAGACAGCTCCGATAGCAGGCGGCCAGCGCCGCCGCCTCGCCATGCCCGCCGCCCTGCCAGATGGGTCCTACGGTGTGAAGGACATACCGGGCCTTTAACCGATACCCCTGTGTCAGTTTGGCTTGGCCCGTCTCGCAGCCGTGAAGGGTCCGGCATTCTGCTAACAGCTCTGGCCCGGCGGCAGCGTGAATGGCGCCGTCAACGCCGCTGCCCCCCAGCAGAGTGCGGTTGGCGGCATTGACGATGGCTTCCGCATCGGACGCGGCAATGTCTCCTGTGACGATGGCAAAACGGTCCATATAAGCACCTCCCGGATGTGGAGAATCGTGAATGGTATAAAATCAGCATAGACTGTCTGAAATAAAAAAGCAAGAGACTGTCAATAAAATGGTAAATTCTCTGCGATGGTAAGGTAGGGCAGCCGTTAGCGGCTTTGCCGCTCTACGGATGCCGCATACCCCTTGCGGGTGAAGGGTGTGCGCGGAAAACCCAAGAAGGGGAAACAGGCGAAGTGCCGCCAATGGAGATTTCCGCGACGGAAAGAAAGGGTGTGTGCGGGAAACCCAAGAGGGGTGTCCCGCACCATTGAAATCAAATATTTTCAGAACTTTTACAAGTTCTGAAAATAAGGGCAACGGGAAGAAAAGATTTTTTCGACCCGTTGCGCCCCCGGTTTCTGGGTGCAAAGCGCACGGAAACCGGCTGGGCCGACGGTGTATTCCTGCTCCACGCGTGGCGAAAAGGCTTTTTCGACACGCTGAGTGAACCATTTGTGTTCATTATAGCACAGGCAGATAAGATTTCTGTTAACTTTCTGTTCTTAACGAAAATCTTACATCTCCTGTGGTACAATAAGGCAGCAATGAAGGGAGTGAGCAAATTGCCGCAATCGAAAAAGACGATGGCACAGGTCGGTTTGCTGTTGGCTGGGGCCGCCATGGTGTGCGTCGGCGTACTGCGGGGCGAAACGGCCACGGTGCTGAGCAAGGCCATTAAAGTATGTCTGGAGTGTGTGGGTATTGGATAAAAAACATCAAACAATTTCCCATCTCCTTGCCCGCTGGCGGGGATGGATCCAGGCGGGGGCGGCGCTGCTGACCAATCTTCACCTGCCGAACTTCTTCAAGGGAAGTCTTTATCAGGGGGCGGGAAAAACCGTCTGCGTGCCGGGGCTGAACTGCTATTCCTGTCCCGCGGCGTCCGGGGCCTGTCCCATCGGCTCCTTTCAGGCGGTGGTGGGCTCATCGAAGTTCCGTTTCTCCTATTATATCACAGGTTTTCTCATCCTGTTAGGGGTTTTGCTGGGACGCTTCATCTGCGGCTTTCTCTGCCCCTTCGGATGGTTTCAGGAGCTGCTGCATAAAATTCCCACGAAAAAGCTCTCCACAAAGAAGCTGAAGCCTCTGACCTATCTCAAATACGCCGTTTTGCTGGTGATGGTCGTTCTGCTGCCGGCGTTTTTGGTGAACGACGTGGGTATGGGGGACCCCTTTTTCTGCAAGTACCTCTGTCCGCAGGGCGTGCTGGAGGGGGCGATCCCGCTGTCCCTTGCCAATTCCGGCATCCGGGCAGCGCTGGGCAAGCTGTTTACATGGAAATTCAGCATCCTACTGTCAGTGATCGTGCTGAGTGTGGTGTTCTACCGGCCGTTTTGCAAATGGCTCTGCCCGCTGGGGGCGTTCTACGCCCTCTTTAACCGGGTGTCCCTCCTTCAGATGAAGGTGGACGGGCATAAGTGCATTTCCTGCGGGAAATGCGCCAGAGCCTGCAAGATGGACGTGGATGTGACGAAAACGCCCAACCATACCGAGTGTATCCGCTGCGGGATGTGCGTCAGCGCTTGTCCCACCGGGGCCGTGAGCTTCCGCTATGGCTTTGGAGACGGAAAACAAAATATCAACATTGAAGAAAACACGGAGGAAACAACATGAAGATGAAGAAATTGACCGCGCTGCTGCTGGCAACGCTGATGGTGCTGTCCCTGGCCGCCTGTGGCGCGAAGGGTGACAGCAAGACCGAAAACAGCGGCGACACGGCCCAGACGGAGGAGGCCGCCGCCACCCACAAGTCCCTGATGGATCGGGAGAACGAGATCCTGTCGGAGAACACGGAGCTTTGGGAAAAGGTCTTTCTGGCGGCGGACAAGGGCATGGCCATGATCGAGGACGGCAAGAATTACGGCGATTTCCTGCTGGACACCATCGAATCCGCCAAAGACCAGTTCAGCGATGAGGAATACGCGCTGCTGAAGAAGTCCGCGCAGGAGATCAGCGAGATCGAGAATAAGCTGACCGAGCTGGAAAAGCAGCATCCCGAAATTCTGAATGAGGGGACCGACGCCAACGGCGATGTGCAGAAGTTCCCCTCCTTTGAGGGCAAGGATCTGGACGGCAACGAGGTCAAGAGCGACGAGCTGTTCTCCGCCAACGCCGTCACCGTGGTGAATTTCTGGTTTACCACCTGCAGCCCCTGCGTGGGTGAGCTTGGCGAGCTGGACGCGCTGAACAAGGAGCTGGCGGACAAGGGCGGCGCGCTCATCGGCGTCAACGCCTTCACGCTGGACGGCGACGAAACGGCTATTTCCGACGCGAAGGACGTGTTGGCCAAGAAGGGCGCCACCTATCAGAACGTGTATTTCGATTCCAGCAGCCCGGCGGGAGCCTTTACCGCCAACATCTTCGCCTTCCCCACCACCTATGTGGTGGATCGGAACGGCAACATCGTGGGTGAGCCTATCGTGGGTGCCATCACCGAGAAGAATCAGGCGGAGACGCTGCAATCCCTCATCGATCAGGCCATCGCCGCCGACGCGGGCTGAGAAAAGTCCAAACGGTGTTCAGTTGCGCGAAAAAAAGAGCTGACTGCAATGCAGTCAGCTCTTTTATATTACCGGCGGAGGGAGGCGGAGAGGCGGTCAATGCACCAGACCAGCAGAATCAGTCCAAGGGCGATGGCCCCGGCCTCGCTCCATTTGTAGTGGTTCATGGCGAAGATCAAAGGCGCGCCGATGCCGCCCGCGCCCACCAGTCCCAGAACCGACGCTTCCCGGATGTTCACGTCGAAGCGGTACAGCACCGCCGAGGCCAACGCCGGGAGCAGCTGGGGGAGCACGGCGTACCGGATGCGGAGCAGAAGAGGGACGCCCATAGATTCCAAGGCGTGATAGGCCCGGAAGTCCAGCGACTCAATGGCCTCCGTGAACCGTTTGCTCAAAAGACCAACGCTGCAAACGCCCAGAGTGAGCACGCCGGTAAAGGGGCCGGGACCGGCCACCCGAATAAAGATCAGACCGTAGATCAGGAAAGGGACAGAGCGGATCGCCATGATGACCACCCGGAACAGCAGCGCCGGGAGCTTTGGCATCAGGCAGGGGGTAGAGAGGAAGGACAGGGGCACTGCGATAACTGTTCCGGCGCAGGTGCCCACCAGAGCGATGCACACGGTCTCCAGCAACAGGTACCCCAAGCCACTGGTATCCGTTTCAAAGAAAAAAGCCCAGTCGGGGTGGAACAGGCCGGAAATCATGGCCTGCACCGCCCGGGGGCTGATATGGGAGAAGTCCGGTGGCTGGAGAGACAGCGTACAGACCAAAGCCAGCAGAACGGCAGCGCCGGTGAGGAGCCGCTTCCCAAGGGGAGACAGGCTCCGTTCCTCCCGGATGATCTGGGACAGCAGGCCGCTGATCCCCTCGATGACGCAGACGGTGAGGAACAGGAAAAACAGGATCATGCCCACCTTGCCGTATTCCAGCCATGAAATTTTTTCGTTCAGCAGCAGACCGATGCCTCCGGCCCCTACATAGCCCAGAATGGAACTGTGGCGCACGTTGGTCTCCAACAGGTACAGAACATTGGAGAAATAGGATGGGGCGATCCCCGGCACAACGGCCCGCCAGTAGACTTTGGTAGGCACCGCGCCCATGGCGCACAGAGCGTGGTAGGGGGCCAGCTCCGCCGATTCGATATCCTCATAGGTCAGCCGGGTCAAAATGGCAAAGGTGTAGACCGTAATGGCCACGGTACCGGAGAAGGTGCCCAAGCCAAACAAGAACGTAGCCAGCAGCGCTAAAATCAGCGTAGGGAAGGAGCGGAGCACCTGCACCAGCAGCCGCAGCGTCCACCGGAGCGGCTTAGGGGCATGGAGATTTTCCGCACACAGGGGGGCCAGCAGCAGCGCCAGAAACGATCCCAGCGCCGTGCCGGTGACGGACATCTGCACCGTAGCCAGCAGCGGGGCCAGGATTCGGGGGGCATACCCCCAATCCGGCGGGAGCATGGCGGAGATCAGGTCCGTCAGATGGCTCCGCCGCGCCCAGAACAAGGTGGGGGAGCAGTCGGTGAACCGTGCCGCAGCCAGCAGAAGAAGGAAAAGCGCCAGCGTCCGCAGCCAGCGCTTTCCGGAGGAACGGGTCATGACTGATCCTCCTGACGGTGGTAGACGGCGGCGAGGATGTCCTCCGCCGGGGTGTCCGCCGGGGCGTCCAGCACCACGGTTCCTTGGTTCAGGCCGATGAGACGGCTGGAAAATTCTTGTGACAGCTCCAGATTGTGGCTGTTCATGAGAACGGTCAGCTTTTGATCCTGCTGAATGTCCCGGAGCAATTCTAAAATCTGCCGCCCGGTGACGGGGTCCAAGGACGCTACCGGCTCGTCCGCCAGCAGCAGCGCGGGATGCCGCATCAGCGCCCGGGCGATGGCTACCCGCTGCTTTTGCCCGCCGGAGAGGTTCTTCACCGGCTCGTGGACCTTGTCGGCAAGGCCCACCCGCTCCAGCAGGGCGTCCGCCTCGGCGACGCGCTCCTTTCCGAAAAAGCCGCAGACCGCCGGGAGGAACGCCATGTCCGGCAGACAGGCGTTCAGCACGTTCTGGCGGCAGGTGGCATTTTCCACCAGTGCGAAATCCTGATAGATGGTGCCGATGGTGGTCTGAATGGCCCGGCGGGTCCTGCGGTCGGCAGACTCAAAGTGAACGCCGTTTACCAGAATGGCGCCGCCGTCACAGCGGAGAGAACCGTTGAGGATCCGGAACAGGGTGGTCTTGCCCGCACCGGAGGGACCGATCACAGATACAAAATCCCCCTGACTGACGGAAAAGCTGGCGTCAGTCAGGGCGAGGGTGCGGTTTTGAAATTCTTTACGGACATGTTGGACTTCCAGCAGCATAAATAGCCTTTCAGCCCCGCGGCTCCTGAGAAGCCGCGGGGCAAGTGTTTTTTAAAGGGGGGACTTAGCCTTCCAGAGACTTCAGCAGCTCCTGCGCGGCCCGCTCGCCGTCATAATCGGAGTCCTGACCCCAGGTGTAGCCCACCTGGCTGAACACACTGATGATCTCCCGGCCCTCGTCGGTGTCGGCGATCTCGATGAAGCTTTCGCCCAGCGCCTTGCGGAAATCCTCATCCGCCATGGTATCGGAGTTCTTGCTGTAAGCGATCATATCGTTGTAGATGCCCTCGGTGACGCCGATGACGCCGGTCTGCTCCACCATGGGAGCGGTGCCGCCCAGCTCGGTCTCCCACTTGGGGGCGTTCTTGATGCGGATATGGCCGAAGGAAACCATCACGTCCACCTGACCGGCGGCCAGACGGGCCACGGAAGTGGTGTGAGAGTCAGACTGGACCACATGCTCCAGATCGCTGATGCCCTTGCCGTAGTGATCCTGGAGCCACAGGCAGGGATAGATGTAGCCGGAGGCGGAGGTGGGGCTGAGGACGGACCAGGTGGCGCTGTTGAGATCATCCCAGGTCAGCTCTTCACCGGCGTTGACCTTGGCCTGCAGCTCCTGACCCTTTTCGCTGGGACCGGCCAGAATGATGCAGCGGTAATAGGTGCTCATATCCTTGGTGTTTTCCTCGATGGTGCCGTCATTCCAGTCAGCAGGGTTCTCGGAATCCTTGTTGATGGCGTAGCGCAGAGCGGTGAGCAGCACGTCGCAATCGTCGGAGAAGAGGACGTAGTTGCCGCCGGAGATGAAGCCGATGTCGGCGCTGCCGGCGCTGAGGGCCTCGCCCACGGCGGTGTAGCTGGTGCCCACGGTCATGTCGATATCCTTCACGTCATAGCCCTTTTCCAGAAGCTTTGCCTGAAGCAGCTGCTCCAGAGGCTCCGTGGCGGTGGTGATCTGGTCCGCGTCGGCGTAGGGGGAGAAGGCGATCTTCAGAGAGGGGATCTCCTTCACACCGGTCTCACCGGCGCTTTCCGTGTCATTCTCCGCCGGGGTCTGCTTGCCGGCGCAGCCGGTGGCGAGCCCCAGGCACAGAGCCAGGGTCAGAATACTTGCAAGAAACTTTTTCATGGGATTTACCTCCAGATTTGATTTTCTGCTCAAAGCGCAAAAAAATATGTGCCTTGCAGCACATACCGAATTTGACTTCAAGCAGATGCTGACAGCTCCCCCGGCGTCACCGGGGGAAACAGGGGCGGTCGATCCTTACTGGGATCCTCTCAACCCGGAACACGGGTTCCCTCGCAATCTGGTTTCGTCATCAATCTGAGCGCGGCGCCAAGGCGCTCCCCTTTTCGCCGCATTCCGTAACCGTGGATTACCTTACCACACTCTTCCATAAAATACAAGCACAAATCCGCAAATAACCGACAAAAACGGGACATTGTGTTCCTATGACTGGTTTCGGGAGACGGTGTTGCAAATTTGCCGCAGCTCGCCGGGAAAGACAACGAACCCCGGCAGGCCATCATAAGCGTGGCAGCCTGCCGGGGATTCAAAGTCAGTCGTTATTCTGATGGGGAGGCAATTACTTGCCCTGACGCATTTCCTCGTCGATGTCAATGAGGTCCTGGAAATCCGGGCCCCAGAGACGGAAGTTTCCAGACTCGATCATTGCCTTATATTGGAAGGAGTCCCGGACCCGCTCCGGCAGGATGACGCCCGCACGGGCCTCATCACCGTCCTGATGGGTGTCAGATCCGGCCAGACGGAAATAGTTGGGATGGCGGCGGCACAGCTCCACGCCCCGGTCGCTGTGGTTTTCGTGGCGGGGGTTGCCGTTGATGATCTCCGTGCCGTCCACAGCGTCCTCAAACACGGTGGTGTTGCCGTCCCGGTAGGGGTGGGCGTGGATGATGAGGACCTCATTGTGGAATTTCTCGTAGAATTCCCGGGCACTGGTGCAGCACATATAGGGATTGGAACGAAGCCAGTCCTCATCGATGCCGTACACCAGATAGTCATTGTCATTCTGGGGGAAGCGCAGCTCGGCGCCCAAAATCACATCGAAGCCCAGCTCGTCACCCCGCTTTTTGGAGGCCTTGTAGCCGGAGAGATAGTGGTCCATGGCCTTCTGCCAGTCATGCTCCGTGTCGATGCGGGAGAGGTATTCCGGATGCAGATGGTCTGTGACCACCAGACCGGAAAAGCCGCGCTTCACATAGCGCTCCACAACGTCGGCGGCAGGCAGATGGCCGCATTTGCTGGTTTCCGCAGTATGGGTATGAGGATCGTAAAGATAACCTTGCATGGTTGGATGTTCCTTTCTACCAGGGACGGCAGACCGTCCCGAATTTACAGTGAGATCACTTGGAGGGCTCCAGCTTCCGGCAGGTGCCCCGCTGGATCAGCGTGGGCAGCAGGATCTGGTGGACATAGCCCTGAGTGCCGTTTTCAATTTTATCCCGGAGCATATCCACCGCCTGCACCGCCATGTCCCGCTTGGGCTGGTCAACGGTGGTCAGGTCGATGCGGGAGAGGGCCGTGGCGCTGATGTTATCGAAGCCGATGAGGCTCAGATGCCCCGGAATATCAATGCCCATTTCATCTGCCGCCGTCAGAATACCCAAGGCATTGGAGTCCGTGGCGGCAAAGACTGCGGTGCAGTCCAGAGGCTTCCGGAACAGCTCCTTGGCCAACTGATATCCACCCCGAATGGAAGAGCGGGAATATTCGCTGTTGAAAAAGTGAGGCGTGAGGTTAAATTCATGACAGGCCTTCATATATCCGTCCGCTCGGAGCTGATGGGTCGTGGAACCGGGACGCTGACCGAAATAGAGAATGTCCCGGTGGCCCAGCTCATAGAGGTATTGGGTGCCCAGATAGGTGCCCCGGCTGTTGTCAACGGCCACATAGCTCTGGGGCTGGCTCCGCAGGTTTTCACTGAGGAACACCGTGGGGACCTGATCCAGATAGGATTTGAGGTTATCGTAGGATTTGGAACTCTGAGGGACGATGAGGATCCCATCCACCTGTCGGCCCAGCAGCAGCTTGAACACGGTCTTTTCCTGCTTCAGGTCCGGACCGGAATCACAGAGCATGATATTATAACCGTGGGCACGGGCGCTGACTTCCGCGTGGTAGGCAAGCTCCGACATGAACTGGTTGTCCACAGAGGGGACCACAAGTCCGATGAGGTTGGTGCGCTTGGTCACCATGGACCTGGCCACAAAGTTGGTGGTGTAGCCCATCTCATCGCACAGCTTCAGAACCCGTTCCCGGGTCTCGCTGCCGATCTGGGAGCTGCCGGAAAGGGCACGGGATACGGTAGCATAGGAGACGCCTGCTGCTTTGGCGACATCCTTTAATGTTACATTTTTCATAAAGTTGACTCCCTTGCGAAGGTTGTGTTTATGCAAACGTTTCCGACTTTTTAAGAAAATTGGCAGAAAAAACTGCCAAGGTACTTCAGACGAATCAAGAATAGCTGATTTTTGCTCTTCTGTCAATATCAACCTAAATTTTTAAGGCATTTTGGGCAATCCAGCAAAAAAAGTGTCTGAGCTTTGACATTTGGGATATTGACAAAAAGGGGCGAACTCCTATAAAATAAAAACAGAAATCGCAAACGTTTGCGATTCTCGGGGGCGTCACACCTCCGGGGATCGCCGTGCTTTCCCGCAGTTGGGCCGCGACCCTGAATTTCAAAGGAGGAACTGCCATGACCGCCAATATCCAAACCATTTTCTTCGATGTAGGAAACACCCTGCGCATTGTCCTGCCGGACCAGGAGTTTATTGACCGGGCGGAAGCCGGTCTCATGGAACTGATCGGCACCACGGAGAGCCACGACGCCCTGTTTGCCAAGCTGGAGGAGCGCTGGAAGGCATACCGCAAGCAGTCCAAGACCACCCTGCTGGATGCTTCCGAGGGAGAACTGTGGACCCAGTACATGCTGCCGGAATATGATCCGAATATGATTTTTGCCAACGCCCCCAAGCTGACCCGCCTGTGGCGCGACCATGACGGCCGCCGGGTGGCCCGGCCGGACGCCGTAGCCACCATCAAGGAACTGCACCGCCGGGGCTATACCCTTGGCATCATCGCCAACACCGTGACGGAGACGGAGATCCCCGATTGGATGGCCGCTGACGGCGTGGCACAGTGTTTCAAGACCACGATCCTCTCCTCCAAGGTGCGTCTGCGCAAGCCGGACCCGGACATCTATCACCTGGCCTGCCGCTGCATCGGTACGCCGGAAGCCAACTGCGCCTATGTGGGCGATAACCCGGTGCGGGACGTGGAGGGCACTCAGGCTGCCGGCTTCGGTATGATGATCCGGATCGATGAGCCGGATACGCTGAACAAGGAAAAGGCCACCGGCAAGGAGTTTACCCCGGATCATGTCATCACCAGCCTTTCTGAATTGCTGGACATCTTCCCTGAGCGGGCTTAAAGGAGGACCTATGGAAAAACAGTATAAAGCCGTCTTTTTCGACTTGGGCGGCACTCTGCGCATTGCTTTCCTGGAGGAGGCCTATATGCGCCACGCCCGTCGGAAAATGGCGGAGATCGCAGGCACGGATATGCCTTATGAGGAATTCTATCAGATGATCGAGGAGCGCTACGAGCCGTACCGCAAGTGGGCGCTGGGCGAGTACAAGGAGTCCGGAGATGAAGAACTGTGGTGCAAATGGCTGCTGCCGGACTACGATCCGGTCCGCATCCGTCAGGTGTGCCATGAGCTGAGCTTCCAGTACCGGCAGACCAAGGGCCGCCGGGTGGTGGTGGACGGCGGTGTGGAGGTTATCAAGGGCCTGCATGAGCGCGGCTACAAGCTGGGGATCATCTCCAACCTCATCGGTGAGAACGAGGTGCCCGACTGGCTGGAGGAGGACGGCCTGGATTCCTATTTCGATACGGTGATCCTTTCCTCCGTATGCCACATGCGCAAGCCCTGCTCTGAGATCTACGATCTGGCCTGTCAGCAGATCGGCGTGAAGCCGGAGGAGTGCGTGTCCGTTGCGGACAACATCAAGCGCGACATTGCTGGGGCCAAGAAGGCCGGTATCGGCTGCAATATTATTTTCCGGTCTCCGGAGAAGAAGCATCCCGTGGAATTTACGGAGGAAAACCGCCCGGACTATGTCATTGAAGATTTCCGGGAGATTCTGAACATTCTGCCCTGATGACGCATTCCGGGCCAGCAGCCCGGTGAAAAGGAGGAAGCAAGCCATGAATACGGACATCCGTTATATTTTTCTGGATCTGGGCGGTACCTTCCGAGTCATTGACGAGGACCCGGCTTATTTGGCTGCCGCCCGGGCGAAAATCGCAGAGCTGTGCGGCGTGAAGACGGAAGATCCTACCCAGTGGTTCGAGGATGTGATCGACAAGCGGTACGATGTATACCGGGAATGGGCCCTGAAATATATGTGCGAGGCCCCGGAAGAGGTGCTGTGGCGGCGCTGGCTGGCCTATGACTGCGACCCGGAGCTGATCCGGCGCAATGCCTCGGAGCTTTGCTACCAGTACCGGCAGACCAAGGGCCGCCGCACGGTGGTGGAGGGCGGCGCAGATACAGTGAAGGAGCTGTGCCGCCGGGGCTACACTCTGGGCATCATCTCGGATCTGGTGGGCAGACGGGAAGTGGATGAGTGGCTGGATCAGGATGGCCTGCGCCCCTATTTCCAGACGGTCCAGCAGTCCTCGGTCACCTATATCCGCAAGCCCGGCCCCGCGATCTACTATTACGCCATGGAGGAAGTGGGCGCCGAACCGGAAAACTGCTGCTATGTGGGCGACAATCTGAACCGGGACATCATCGGTGCCAAGGCCGTCGATTTCGGTATGACCGTCACGGTGCAGTACCAGAAGGATAAGCCCCTGAAGCTGACGGCGGAAAACCGCCCGGATGCCAAGGTCTATCGGTTCCCGGACCTGCTGGATATTTTCCCCAAGCGGGGGCAGGTGGCCGTGGAAAAGCTGATCCCGCCGGAGGATGGACAGTAAGTCCATCCCGGTCGGATAAAAAAATGCGCAGCGATGCGGGAAAGAACCGTTTCACGCACCGCTCGACTCATAAGGAGGTACTTTTTATGTCTGAATCCAAGCGCGGCGGCGCACAACTGGCGCGGGCCGTGGAAAAAGCGTATCAGGCGGGGCAGGATGACTACCATCTGGAACCCATGGTCCTGGTGGAGAATGGCAAGCCTGTGGGCAAGATCGGAGACGGCGATGCCGCCGTGTTCTGCTGCCGCCGCGGTGAGCGGGAGATCGAGCTGACGGAGCTGTTCACCGATCCGGACTTCAACAAGGTGCAGCGGAACCAGCTGAAGGATCTGGATTTCGTCATCATGACCATGTATCATGACAAATTCAAGGATCTGCCCATCGCCTTTGCGCCGTCTCATGTGGTGAAGCCTCTGGCTCAGGTCCTCAGCGAGGCGGGGAAGAATCAGTTCCACTGTGCGGAGAGCGAGAAGTATGCCCATGTGACCTTTTTCTTCAACGGCGGCGAGAACGCGCCCTTCCCCGGCGAGGATGACGTGTGCGTGCCGTCTCCCAAGGGCATTGACTTTGACCAGAAGCCGGAGCTGAGCCTGCCTGCCGTGGCGGATCAGGTCATGGGCGCTTTGGGCAAATACGATTTCGTGGTGACCAACTTCGCCAACGGCGACGTGATCGGCCACACCCTGAATACCGCTGCCAAGCTGGAAGCCTGCAAGCATGTCAGTCACTATCTGGATGTGGTGGTCCATGACGCGCTGGCCAAGGGCTATGTGGTGGCCGTCACCGCAGACCACGGCAACATTGAAAAGCTGTACACCGCCGCAGGCAAGCCTGACGGCGCCCACACCACCAATCTGGTGCCTTTCATTCTGATGGACCCCGCCCACAGCGGCCCCATTGCCCTGCGGGACGGCTGTCTGGGTGACGTGGCGCCTACGGTGCTGAACGTCATGGGTATCCCCCAGCCTGCGGAGATGACCGGCAAATCTCTGGCGGAGGGACACGATTTCGGCAAGGACCGGAAGATGCTGCTCATCATCTGCGATGGTTGGGGGCTCGGCTCCGGCGATGACGGCGACGCGATCCATCTGGCGGATACCCCCTACTGGGATTCCCTGCTGGCGGAGCAGTCCTGGAGCAAGCTCCACGCCTCCGGCGAGCATGTGGGCCTGGGAAGCGGAAAGGCCGGCAACTCCGAGGCAGGCCACTCCAATCTGGGCGCAGGCCGCTGCGTCATGCAGGATGACGTCCGTCTGGACGCCGCTGTGAAGGACGGCAGCTTCAAGAAGAACCCCATCTTTCTGCAGGCCATCGAACACGCCAAAAAGAACGGCACGGCGCTGCATCTGCTGGCATATCTCACCTATAAATCCTCTCACGGCTGCATCGACTACCCGTTGGCCATCTGCGAAATGGCCCGGGACGCCGGACTGGATCAGGTATTCTTCCACATCATCTTTGACGGCCGCTCCACGGAGCCTGGCTCCGCGCCCAAGCTGCTGGCAGAGCTGGACGAAAAGCTGGATGCCATCGGCGTGGGCCGCATTGTGGATGGTGTGGGCCGCGGCGTGGCGCTAGACCGGGACAAGAACTATGACAAGGTGAAACGGGCCTATGACGCCATGGTGGACGGCGCAGGTACCCGGTATGAGTAAGCCTCCGGCATAAACCGCCCCCCAAAAAAGAAAACCAAGAGAATGTTAAAAATCCCGCAGAGAGCAAATACTCTCTGCGGGATTTTTGCACGGGAAAAGTGCGAAAAAGCAACAAATCACGGAACAGACATCGAAAACGGGAATATTTGCGTTGGCGGACTGCTGATCTGCACCCCGACTGAAAGCCGCAAAAAGTGCCCGGACCGCCACAGCGGTCCGGGCCTTCTTGTCATACATCAAAACAGGGATCAGCGGGCGTCCTTCAGAATCGTGTAAACCTCGTAAATGTCCTTCACGCTGTAAGTGGGCTTCACGTCTGCGGGAACATTGGTGTCCTTCAGCTTGGTGAGGTAGGAGTCGATGTGGAAGGTGGCGCCGAAGCCCATGCGGATGGGGCCGATGACGTCCCGGGAGAGGGTATCGCCCACATAGGCACAGCTGGCGGGGTCAGACTGGACCTGATGGAGGGAGACCAGAAAAATGTTGGGGTCTGGCTTGCGATATCCGGTGACGGAAGAAAGCGTCACATCCTGGAAGTAGTCCCGGATGCCGTAGTCTTTCAGCACGTCAAACACCTGATAGAGACTGGCTGTGTTGCTGATGACGTCCAGCTTCATACCCAGCCCCTTCAGCCCTTCCAGCATTTCCTTCACGTGGGGGCGGAGAGTACGGTGATAGTGGGTGATCTCCCACATGTGGGCCAGCTCCTCGGCGTAAGGACGCACAGAATCTTCATTCAGGCCGAAATCCGTCAAAACGAAGCTGCCCCAGATCTCCTCCGGCTTCAGCTCCCGCTGCCGGGGGTCCCGGTAAGCGCCGTAACGTTCCCAGCCGGCATTGATGCTCTGAGCCGTAGTTTCAAAGTCCATGTTCAGATCGATGCCGTGAGCGCGCAGAATATCTAGCACGCCCTGAATGGAAGAATGGCGGCTTTCGTCATCGACCCAGATGTCCTCCAGAGTGCCACCCATATCGAACAATACAGTATCTATCATAGTTTCACAGCCTTTTTTTAAAGTTGCATACATGGGAAAAAACGGTATTCAGAGAGAGTTTCTGCGGCGAAGCAGCCACCAGGAGCTTCCAAAACCCATCAGCAGCGGCACAGGGACCATCATACCGAAGAGCTGGAGAAACAGGACCGACGCGCCGCTATCACCCCGCAGCAGGAGCAGCATGGTCACCAGACTGGCGAGGGCCAGCAGCAAGAGCCAGCCGTATGCGGCCAGAACGGTCTGAGGATGGCAGATCAGGTGGGTCAGCGCGCAGATTGCTGTCCCGATCAGGGCGGGGAGCAGCGCGCTGACCAGATTTTCTACCGCTCGGGGCGCAAGGGCAAGCCATGCGTGAATGGGATCGGTCAGCAGAAAGAAGGCCGCGCCGTAAACTGCCAGAAAGAGGATGGACAGGCAGAAGGAATTCAGCAGCAACGTGCTTTTTACATGGCCGTTTTCCGTCAGCCGGAAGGCATCCCAAAAGGATTCCACCCGTCTGGCCTGTTCTTTTTCCCGTTCTGCCCGGCGCAGTTCTTTTTCAAAATCCTGGTTCATGTTATCTCCTATCTGAATGATTCAAAAGGCCCGGGCAGCGGCGGTTGCCGCCGCCCGGGAAAAATCGCGGTGCTTGAATTTACTTCATCTTGAGGTTCTGAGACAGCCAGTACGTCCACATCTCCTGCACGTCGAGATAGATGTCATAGATAGCGCTGAGGTCATTGGCGCGGGCGCCCAGCTCGGTGAGCTCTGCGGGGTTCTTCTTGTCCTCCACGTCATCGCGGATGGGCCAGTTGCCTTCCTTCTTGAAGGGCTTCATGCCTTCGCTCTTGCCGTCAGCGCCGCCGGTGACGTAGCGGATGAACAGACGGGCACCGGCAGGGCTGTTGGTGCCCTTGGCGATAAACAGGCACTCCAGATTCAGCAGGGCGGTGTAGGGTTCCAGATTCAGGCACCAGGCAATGTCATAGCCGGATTCGTCGCGGTTGCCGATCTTACCGGCAGAGGCCAGGCACAGGGCGGGATCCTCAGCGGTGGAGTTATGGACGGCCAGCACCAGCTCGTCACCGTCGCTGATGAAGGTCATCTTGGCCTGAGAGAAGCGCCACAGATACTCCACGCCGGCGTTGTTCTCGGGAACTTCAAAGTCAAAGGAGGAAGCGTCATAGGTGTATTCCAGATCCTTGCCGTAGGTATCCTTGTAGGACTGAGCCATTTCATCGGCATTGTTGATGAAGCTGGCGAACAGAGACAGGTAGGCACTTTCCTGACCGATCTCCTTGGTGAACAGGCGGTACTTCTGAGTGCCGTCCTCGTTCTTCTCAATGATCTCCCACCAGCTGTGGATGGGCTGACCGTCGGGGAAGGCCTTGGTGTTATAATACCACATGGACTGAGAGGCGTACAGAGGATAACCGTATTTCAGGTAGCCTTCGTCGATGTGAGAGCAGATGTCCTTGGGATAATAGGGCTCCAGGATGTCCTGGTTGTACCACTCGTGGAACACGTTGCCGTTGACGTCCTTGGTCTGCAGTACGTCGGCGGTGATGTTGCCGGTGTCGTGCTCGATTTTGGCCTTGGAGAGCACTTCGTCAGTCTTCAGATCGGAGACCACCAGATCCAGGCCGGGATAAGCGGCCTCAAAGCCCTCTTCCACCTTCATCATCTTGGAGGAGGTGGCGTAGACGTTGATGGTGGTGTCCTCCTTCAGAGCTTCCTCGAAAAGCTCTTCGTCGGTCTTGTCGCTCCATTCGTCATAATAGGGGCCGTAGTGGTTTTCGCCGGTGTTGATGTCATAGCCGAGATGCAGGTCGCTGGCGGTTTCGCCGTCGGTTTGGGAGTCATTGGAGTTGCCCTTGCTGCCGCAGGCAGCCAGGCTCAGCACCATGGACAGGGAGAGGAGCAGCGCAAAAAACTTCTTCATTTTCATCGGGGACTCCTTTCATATTTGGACGGTGGATCAGCGCCGTCCGATTTTGGGGGGAAATTGCGTATCAAGACACGGCTTACACCGCGCGTTTGATCAGACGAGTGGTTTCCTTATTGTAGATGTTGATCTTGTTCTGGTCGATGATGGCCCAGACCTTCCGGTCCAGATCGTAGGAGACCTGACCGATCTCCTTGGCCAGGAATTCATCGTTGCCGGCCTTCAAAGTGGTGATGGTCTCGGAACCGGCGGGCTGGTTGGCGTAGATGCTGACGGGAATGGCGCCCTCCACCGGCTCGGTGGAGATAATGATCTGCTCGGGACGGATGGCCAGCACGCAGTCGAACTCGCCGCTCTTGGGGAACTCCTCGTCGGTGAGGTGCTCGGCGGGGAAGGTATGGCCGCCCAGATCGCTCTTGACCACCAGCTGACCGTTGACCATCTCGGCCTTGCCGTCCAGCAGGTTGATCCGGGGATTGCCGATGAAGTCGGCGGCTTCCAGATCGATGGGGTTGTTGTACAGCTCGGCGGGGGTAGCCACCTGGTTCAGCTCACCGGCCTTGAACAGCGCGATCTTGGTGGACATGGTCAAAGCTTCGGTCTGGTCGTGGGTGACGTAGATGATGGTGGTGCCCAAATCTTTATGGAGGCGCTGCAGCTCCGCCCGCATGTCGATACGGAGCTTGGCGTCCAGGTTGGACAGAGGCTCATCCAGCAGCAGCAGCTTGGGACTGGAGGCCACAGCGCGGGCGATGGCCACACGCTGCTGCTGGCCACCAGATAGCTCGGTGGGATAGCGGTCCTTGTACATGTCAATACGCATCATCCGCAGGGAATCCATGACCCGGCGGTCGATCTCCGCCTTGTCCATTTTCTGGATCTTCAGGCCGAAAGCGATGTTGTTGTAGACCGTCATGTGGGGCCACAGGGCGTAGGACTGGAACACCAGGTTCAGTCCGCGCTTGCTGGGCTCGGCGTAATAGGCATCATCCGCGTTGATCATCTCCACGCCGTCAATGGTCATGATGCCGTTCTGCGGCTTTTCCAGACCGGAGACCACTCGAAGGGTGGTGGTCTTGCCGCAGCCGGAGGGCCCCAGCAGGGTCATGAAGTCGCCGTCCTCGATGACGAGGTTGATGTCCCGCAGGACATGGTTGGTACCGTAAAATTTATCAATATGCTTTAATTCAATGCGGCTCATATCGTTCTTCCTTTCTGTTTCCCTTACATACTCTTGTTCAGATCCGCGCCGAAGCGGTTGGCCACGGTGTAGCACACCAGGATGAAGGCCAGCACACACACGGACACTGCGTCAGACATCTGGTTGTAACCGTCCTGGGAGTAGGTAAAGGCCAGGTAAGACATGGTCTGGGTGGTGGGAGTCATCATGATGATAATGAGGTCCAGCTCCTTGGCGATGGAAATGAAGGTCAGCATGAAGCCGGAAATGAAGCCGTTTTTCGCCAGAGGAACGATGATGGAGGACATCCGCTTCCAGAAGCTGGCGCCGGCGATATCTGCCGCTTCCTCCAGCTCCACGCTGATGGAGAGCATATTGGCGGTACCGGACTTACTGGCGAAGGGGAAGTGCTTGACCACCGAGGTCAGCACGATCAGGGTGAAGGTGCCGTACAGGGAGGGCATCAGTCCGCCGAGGTGCGGACGGGAGAACATGGAGAAATACATGGTGGAGAATGCGATACCGCTCATCAGGTAGGGGACGAAGACCATCTGCTCGGTAAGGTCGCCGTACCACTTGCCACGGCCGCGGGAGCTGATGTAGCCCAGGAACTGGCCGCAGATAGCGGTGAGGATGGAGGCGATGAGGGTCAGGCGGATGGTATTCCAGAAGGCGCTGAAGAAATTGGGATTCCGGAAGATGCCCACGTAGTTGGTGTACTTATCAATCTCACCTTCTTTGCCGATCCAGTTGTAAAGCGTCAGGTTATCCAGACCGTAGCCGGCGCCGGTGGTGATCTGGAAGGTCTCCATGATCAGCACGAAGAAGGGCACCACCATGGCCAGGAACAGGAAGACCATCAGGAACACCATGAGGGGCTTCTTGGCCTTGCCCAACTGCATCAGCGTGGCGCGGCCGCCCTTGCCGCTGACGGTGGCGTAGGACTTCCGGACGCCCACGATCCGCTGGTTGGAGAAGATGATGAGGGCGGCCAGCAGCACCAGTACGATGGACATGGCATAGCCGACAGCCTGGGGACCCTGGTCGATGAAGGTACGCATCTTGGTAGCCAGAGTGTAGTAGCCGATGCGGTTACCCAGGTTGGCGGGGACGCCGTATGTACCGATGGATTTGCTGATGGTCATAACGGTGGCGGACAGCACAGAGGGCAGGATCAGGGGCAGAGTGATGTGCCGTAGGATCTGCGCTTTGCTGGCGCCCTGAATCTCACCCATCTCCTCCAGCTCGGAGTTGATGGAGCGGAGCGCGCCGGAGACCATGATGTAGGAGAATGCGTAATAGTGCATGGACATGCACAGCACGATGGCGATGGGGCCGTAAGCCAGCCAGTCGGGAACGGGAATGCCCAGACCGGCCAAGAAGCCGTTGGCGCCGGAGGTGGAGTTGCGGAACATGGCCAGCCAGGCCAGAGCCTTGGTCCAGGAGGGGATCATATAAGGTACGGTCACCAGCAGGCCTAGGATCTTCTTGCCGGGGAGATCCGTGCGGATCATCAGCCACGCCAGAACGGAGCCAAGAGGCACCGAAACCAGCACGGTGAAAAAGCCGCAGATAAAGGAGTTTTTCAGCGGCCCCCACAGCACGGCGCTGGCCAGCTTACCGGTGAGGATGTATTTCCAGTAGTACAGGGTGAAATCGCCCACGTGGCCCTGAACCCGGCGCAACTCGCCTTGAGCCAGCGTAAAGGTGCTGGAGATCATGGTCAGCAGAGGGATGATGATGAGGCAGAACAGGATGATGAGACTGACCAGCACCACCATGTTAAAGGGGTTTTTCAGCACATTCAGGATCAGGTTCTTTAAACGCCGCTTGGTCAGGGGTTTTCTGGGTAATCCATTTTTCGACACGATAACACCTCTTTCTGAAGTCTGCCGGGGGATCGCGGGGGACAGCAGCTTGCTCTCTTTTCTCAGTTCTGTGCGCAGTCTGACCGGCGGTGTGCCGTCCTCCGGTCGCAAACGTTTGCACTTCCTTGCTACCATTATAAAGAATTCTTAACGGAATTGTCAAGGAGGATTATGGCTATTTTCCCATGATTTTTTTATTCAATTTCACGTACACTGTGTAAAGTGCACAAATAAAAAGGCAGACCTTTGGTTGTTATTTTTGGAGGAAGAAAAAACGAATTTGACGCGAAAACGTATACGTTTTCGTAAAATGAAACGAACACTCTGATGCTGTCGAATGAAAACGAACGCAAAAAAGGAGACAGGGCGAGCCTGTCTCCTTTTATATAGACTGTGAAAAGCTGTCAGGCTCTGAGGGCTTGATCATCCTCCAGAGTCAGCCGTTCTGCCAGCAGAGCAATGAATTCCGCATTGGAGGGCTTTCCACGCTGACTGCTGACGGTGCAGCCGAAGTATTTGGGGAGTGTCTCCGGCGAAGCCCGGTCCCAGGCGGTCTCTATGGCGCTGCGGATACATCGTTCTACTCGAAGGGCAGTGGTACCGTAACGCCGGGCGATCTCAGGATAGAGGATCTTGGTTACAGCCTTGTTCAGTACACTTGGATCGGCGGCGGTGATCAGGATCGCTTCCCGCAGATACTGGTAGCCGGAGATATTGGCAGGCATACCTGCATCATGAAGCATGTGTGTGACGCGGGCTTTCAGAGAGGGGCGGGTGGCTTTCGGCTTTTCCCAGAACAGGTTCCGCATCCGGTCCAACAGCGTGTCCATCCGAAAGGGTTTTGGCAGAAAATAGGCAGCGCCCAGCTCCGTTGCTTCCGCCAACGTCTGGTCGGAAACAAATGCGGAGGTCAGAATGGTCATGGGAGCGTAGCCAAGCTCCTGCAGCTCCCGCAGAGCGCTGAGACCGTCCAGCCCCGGCAGGATCACATCCATGATCAGAATATCCGGTTCCTGCTCCTGAACTTTTTCCAGAACTTCGTCACCGGTTTGAGCTACATCCACCCAAAATTCTCCTGTTTTTTCCATGGCTTCCCGCAGCAGAATGCGGAATTCCGTGCTGGTATCTGCCAGCAGCACCGTTCTGCGCTGTTCCATGTTCCCACAACTCCTTCCCAATAAGAATGTGCCCGCAGATATCACTGCGGGCATGATCTTGTGTGTATTGTCAAAATATCATAAAATTCCATGTTTTACAAGTTAAAAACTGGAAAACAGGCATAAAATATCCGCAAAGATTTTTGATGGATTGCTGAAAGTCCGCAATTTTTCCGGATGCGTCTCCGAAACTGGCCTGCGGTCCTGCTATTGACCGGCTCCGCTGCCCACAGGCTTTTCCAGTTCTGCCCGCAGCTTTTCCAATGCCCGCTTCTCAATACGCGATACATAGCTCCGGGAAATGCCGAATGTGGAGGCGATCTCCCGTTGGGTCAGGGGGACGGTGCCGCCAAGACCGTACCGCAGACGGATGACCTCTGATTCCCGCTGGGTCAGGCACTCCTTCACCAACCGCCGCAGGCGGAGGGCGCTGTCCCGGTCATAGAGGTCCTCCAGCATGGTGTCATCTACACCGATGACGTCCATTAGCTGTAGGGCATTGCCCTCCCGATCTGATTCGATGGTCTCCGACAGGGATACCTCTCCCTGCAATTTTTTCTGAGACCGGAAATACATTAAAATCTCATTTTCAATACATCTTGCTGCGTAAGTAGCTAGCCGGGCACCTTTGGAGGGATCAAAGCTGGAGATCCCCTTGATAAGCCCAATGGTCCCAATGGAGATCAGGTCATCCTGATCGGAACTTTGCGCATAGTATTTCTTCACAATATGTGCCACAAGGCGAAGATTCCGCTCAATGAGGACATTCCGGGCCTCCGGGTCCCCCTGAGCCAGACGTTCCAGCCACATCCTTTCCTCACTGGCGGAAAGGGGCCGGGGAAAGGACCCGCTGCGGTCCAGCCGCAGAGAAAATAAAAGCGTATTGGCAAACAGCATCAGCGCGGCAGAGATCATGCGCACCACCTCCTGTTCACCTTTATGACAGGAAGGGAAGTCCCTATGTCTTGCGGCGGCGGGGACGGCGTGTTAAAATGAATGGCAGAGACTGATGGCAGCTGCAGAGAGACTGCTCTGATTTTTTCATGCGGCGGCAGCTGCTCCCGTTGACAGATGACGCCAACAGGTGTAAATTACATACCGGTTTCTATAAAAAAGAGCCCCTAAAACGAAAGTACAGATCACGTGCTCTGGAGATCAGGCTCAGGGTCTTGCTTTTCAGTGCGGCCATGGACCGAAAACTGCGGGGGCATTTTAATTAGGAGCGAACGCAACATGGGGCTGGGAGAATAGGAGCACTGACCTCGGTGCACTGGCGGTGCGCCGGCCGGGGTTTCTGTTCTTATTGACTGCGGATGCCTCCGGGCGTGTGCTCGTTGAGAGGCGCAGAAAGGTGGAATGAACATGCGGTATAAGGAGTTTGGAAAGACCGGGATGAAGGTGTCCGAGATGGCGCTGGGAACCTGGGGGATCGGCGGAGCGGGCTGGGATGACAATCCGGAAGAGACCCGTATTGATGCGATCTGCACCGCAGTGGAAAATGGTGTCAATTTTATTGATACCGCCCCGGCCTATAATGCCGGTGCAGCCGAATGTCTGGTGGGGAAGGCGCTCAAGCAGAGCGGAACGCGCCAAAGGGTCATAGTGGCAACAAAGTGCGGAAATTTCTACATGGGAAATGGGACGTATGTTCGTGACGGACACTATGACAAAATCATTCAGCAGTGTGACGATTCCCTCAAAAACCTGCAGACGGATTATATCGACCTGATGCTGATTCATTGGCCGGATGTCAATACCGACTTTGCTGAGACTGCTGACGCACTGAATGCGCTTAAAAAATCCGGTAAGGTTCTTCATATCGGTGTTTCCAACTTTACAAGGGAGCAAATGGAGGAGATCGGGCAGTATTGTACGCTGGAAGCCTATCAGCCGCAGTACTCTATGGTTGTCCGCACAAATGAAGAACAGATGAAGTGGGCGGCTGAACAGGGCATGGGCGTCATGACATACGGTTCTCTGGGCGGCGGGATCTTAACAGGAGCATTCCGGAAGCTGACAACCTTTGAAGCCACGGACAGTCGGAACCGTTTTTATAAGCACTTCCAGGAGCCAATGTTCTCTAAGGTTATGAAGGTTTTGGAAGTCATGGATCGGATCTCCGCTGATCGGGATAACGTGCCCCTGTCTCAAATCGCACTGAACTGGTGCGCACAGAAGGAATTTGTTTCTTCCTGTATTGTCGGTGCACAAAGCAGACGGAAGATCGAAGAAAACTGCGCTGCCTATCAGTGGATGCTGACTTCGGAAGAAATCGCCTTGCTGGACGCGGCAATCGAGCAGTATTTGGTGGAGCAATAAGCTGATAGTGAAGAACTGAGGGAGAGGGGGCTTTCGTCCGGTCCGAAAAGCTTGCTTTTAGGGATCGAAACCGTTTGGAAGCCTTCTCTCCTGAACGATATACAAGTGGTACAGCTTTAAAATGTATATTGAGAAATGATGATCATTGCCACAAGCGTTGTGCAAATAGCACAAAAAATGTTAAATATTTATAAAAATTCTCACAATTGAAAAACAAGAAATAGTATGATATTTTAAAAAAGATCAATTTGGATTGTTTGTGATTTTTTTCGCATTCCAATCCATTGCTGTGGCAATCGTTCGGTTTTGCCAAATTCGGCCTGGTCCGCAAGATGGGACTCCATAGATTTTGGTTAAAACATTCTCTTGTACCGGCGCAAAGTCTGTTGAGATTTTGATGTTTTTACATGTTTAAATCAGTGCTCGATTCGGAGCACTCTTTTAACCCCCTGTTTCGTGCACGAACACGGAAATGGCAATGAGATACGATATGTGAGGTCAGTATAATGGTAACCGTTGAAATGGTGGCAAAGATGGCCGGTGTGTCGCGTGGAACCGTTGACCGCGTTCTCCACCATCGGGGAGAGGTCAAGAGCGAAACTGCCGAGAGAGTTCGACAGGCCATGCGCGAGCTGGATTTTCAGCCGAACACATTGGGCCGAGCTTTTTCAATAGCGAAAAAGAGAAACCGGATCGGGATCTTTCTATCAGCGCGTGAACCGGACTTTCAAGAACAGATCAAGCAGGGCATAGAAGACGGTGTCGCCTATGCACAGCAGCATGGAATCGAAGCTGTGATCGAAGTGGTTTCTCCGGATGATGAGCTGCTGTATTTGCAGAAGATCGATGAGATGATCGCTTCCGAGGTTCAAGGGATCGTTTTACGCGGGATCGAGTCCAAGGCGTTTGACGAACGGCTTCAGATCCTGAAGAATCAGGGAATTCCTGTTTTTACGTATAACCAAGATGTGCGGCCGGCACTGAGAAACTGCTATGTGGGCATTGACTCCTGCCGCGCCGGAAAATGTGCGGCGCTTTTGATGCGGCAGATCTCCCCACCTGACGGATACGCCTTGATCGTGGGTGTAACGCCCCAGCATAAGGACAGCGAAAAACGGATAGAGGGATTTCTGGAGCAATGGAGCCTTGCCCCAAAGGCATCGTCAGGATACCGGATCATTTATGGAGAAGGCTATCATGATGTTGCATACGCTCGTACGCGGGATGCCTTGAATGAGATGCCGAACATCACGGGTATCTTCGTCAGCGGCGCGGGCCTGAGCGGCGTAGCGCAGGCGGTATACGAACGAGGGACCGCCGATGTTCAAAAGGTTGTGGGGTTTGACGCCACACAGCGAAATATTACCTACATGAAGAATGGTACAGTCCAATTTTTGATCGATCAAAGTCCTTATCAGCAGGGATATAAAGCGGTCCAACTGCTTGTAGATTATCTGTTTGAGGGGCGAGCGCCTGATGTGTCCTGTTATTATCTCGACGCACATATCAAAAATGCTTTCAACTGCTGAGTCCCAAAGGCCTTGGCGGGCAAAGACAGGCTTATCCGTACATGAAGGCGCAGGGGGGCGGCGTGATTTTGAACGCTTCTTCCTTCGCAGCACTGGACCCCAATGCGGGGCGGGCAACATACAGTGCCGCAAAGGCTGCCGTGAAAAATCTCAGCGCATCCATGGCAGCAGAGTTTGCGGCCGCCAATATCCGGGTGCTGGCCTATGTGCCGGGTATGATCGCAACAGAGATCGCTGCGGAGAGCATTGAGAAGTACGGTGATGCGCTGTTGGCAGACATCCCGTGCCGCCGCTTCGGTACGCCGGAGGACCTGGGAAAGGTATTGGTGTTTTTGGCCTCGGATGCCGCAGGCTACATGAATGGCTGTCATGTTGAGATCAGCGGCGGAAAGCGCTGTGTGCAGAATCCTCAGTTTTCCTATCAATAAGCGAAACAACATATATAAACGTGTAAGACAGGCTGTCCGTTTAGGGCAGCCTGCCTCGCTTTTTGCTTGGAATATAGCTCTTGGCGATATACTGACGATCTTAATGACGCAGGAGAATGTTTCACGGAGAAGCGCTTGGTTCTCGTTGTCCCTTATGCTTTTTGCGTCGGAGCGGTTCTGTTCTGCCAAATCAACCAACCTGCTCCTGTTCCACCACCGCGTCAATCGGTATTTGCTGGGCGACGGGATAGGGCCAGACCGGGCCGTCGATGTCCGCCAGAGCCTCTTCTATAACAGCGGGAAGGTCCTCCGACTTGGCGTGGATGTTTGCCACCTGAGGCGGGGCTTTCCATTGCCTGAAACTGAGACTCTGCGGCGTCCAGTACCTTCTTGCCGACGATGATGGCGGCCTTTATGACGGGAAGGGAAATCCCTATGTCTTGCGGTAGCGGGGACGGCGTGTTAAAATGGCAGAAAAGGGGGTGGGAGAATGGCCTGGTATGTCTATATGCTCCGCTGCGGGGACGGCAGCCTGTACACCGGCTCCACCACCGACGTGGCCCGTCGGCTCCGGGAGCACCAGAACGGGACCGGGGCCAAATACACTCGCGCCCGGCCTCCGGTGTCGCTGGCCTACACAGAGGAGGTTCCGGACCGCTCCACCGCCCAGCGCCGGGAGGCGGCTATCAAAAAGCTGCCCCGGAAGCGGAAACTGGCGCTGATCGAAGGAGGTACACCATGAACCTGAAAAAACGCTTGGCTCTGGGAGTGTTCATCTCCACGCTGTTGGCTTTTTCGGCGTACTATGCGGAATACCTGCCATTTACCGGTAAGTGGATCGCCGCTTACCGCATGGACCGGTATGCACAGGAACAGTACCCGGGATTTCACTGTGGAAAGGTGTACTTCAATCCGTGCGGAGCGCCGTATGATGCGGTTTTGACAGGAGATTCCGGGCAAGAAGTGGAACTGGGGTGCGGCTATGACGGACTGATCGGCGATCCGCTCCGGGCGGAACGCTGGATGCAGAACAATCATATCTCAAAAGTAATGTGGGCACTCAACCGGCTGGAACAGGGAAGCTACGGCAATGTAAGCTGCCAGTGGCGATATGATATGCCGGAGCGGCCGGTGTTTGTATTGAAGGTGCAGATCAGAGAGCCGGAGACCGTTCCATTCCCGGAATCAGAGACGGCCCTCCGGGAGAAAATGGTAGCAGCGCTGGCAAGCTATTGGGCCGCATTGCCGGAATCGGCCCAGGCAGATATAACAGATGTGGAGGCAGTGTACAGGCACTATGCCACGAAGCGGGAAGAACAACAGCCCTATGACAACAGCTTTTATATTGTCCATGTTTCCGTGACCAATGGCGTCTTACCGATAGAGCGGATCATGACAGCGGCTATGAAAGAAGAGAAGATATGAGCGCAATGAGGCGAAAGAACCGGGAACTGAGGTGTTCGTCACAGAGCGCAAAAAGCCACGGTGCCGTGAGCATTGCTCACGGCACCGTGGCTTTTATTGAGAAATCTGTTTTTCTACCGGAACCTTTCGCTTCAGCGGAAAGCCCAGAAGACAGAGAAGCGCACCCAAAAGGGGATGGAAAATCGGCTTTTGATTCCAATTTATGATCCGATAGAGAAACGGCCTGAGAACCGAGTATACATTCCCTACATCTACAAAGAAGGCGATACAAACAAAGAGTGAGGACAGGATACCGCAGAGAACAATGGTCAAAAGAGCCCGGCGAAGGCAACGAACCCACGGTCTTTCCGGGAGCTTGACTGCCGCGGCGAGAGACAATACTTGTACCAGCGACCAGCCCAGAAGCAATAAGAATACGGGCCGCACCACATACATCAAAGCTGCGGTCCAACACGGGTCATAGTGGAAGCTTTGGATATCCTGGGCTGTGGGCAGGAAAAACCGATACAGCAGATAGATGGCCGCAGTCAGCCCGCAGCCTGCCGTAGCTTGGATCAGAGCAGTTTTTCGCCCTTCTGGCACCGGCGGGCCATAGAGGACAGCGTTGGCGTCTGTATCAAAAATTTCCGCTAACCGCAGGATCTGATCTACATCGGGCCGGGTGCGGCCATTTTCATAGTTGGAAACTGTCTGCCGGGTGACAAACAGCTGCTCTGCCAGTTCCTCCTGCGTCAGATGCCTTTGCTGACGCAGATCCCGAATGTTTTTTCCAATGTCACGCATCATGCCTCACCTCACCGTCAGTCTATCAGAAACCGGGAGAAATGTCACGCAAGGAATCTTTTCTATGGTGCACTTTCAATGGAAAAAGCTTGCTCAGTTCGCCCGGAGGTGAATGGAGATATTTTCTAACCTGTAAAATGGCTCGGCGGCGGTGGGGGTCAGCCCCTCCAGCACATCAGACTCGTACAGTGTGGAGACCGTCTTGAAGCAGATGGGCAGGATGGGAGCCTGGCTCTGCAGGTACCGACACAGGCCCCGGAACGCTGCCTCCCGGTTTCCTCCGGAGCGACAGCCCTCCAAAAGCTGATCGCACTGGGGATCGCTCCATCCACCGTAATTGAGACTGCCGCCGGTGGCGAGCAGGGAGGAAACGTCCCAGTCCGCCGTTAGCCGTACCTCACCGTAATAAAGGTCAAAGCGGCCGGCGGCCAGTGCGGCGGTGTATTCCTCCCAAGGCAGCTCCACGGTTTCTGTGGCAGCGCCGGCAGCGGTGAAGGCGGCGGCAATCTGCCGGGCCATGGAGACTTTGAAGCTGTTTTCGCTGTTGACCAGCAGGCGCAGCGTGCGGCTGGGCCGGGTCTCACAGGCATTCAGAGCATCGGTGAAGGCCACCACGGAATCTGTCTGCTCCAAGTCTGCCGGATAGAGAGGGGACACCGGAGAAACGGGGAACTGCGCTGCTTTAGCGTGGCCGGAAAGTAAGCTGCTCACCAAGGCCCTGCGGCTGACGCCCAGAGAAAGGCAGCGGCGGAACGCGGCATCGTCCAGCCCCTTTGCGGAGACATTGATCCCAAGATACTGAAACACGGTGGTGTCGGCATCATCGTAGCTGACGCTGCCGGAAACGGCAACAGGGTCCGTGCCGGTGAGATCTGCCACGATCAGCTGCACATCCCGGGAAGAAAAGCGGTAGAGCATGGACTCCTGATCCGCTGTACCGGTGAGGGAGATCCGTTCCACCGGCTGACTGAGGTGCCGCCACCAGTTCTGGCTGGCGATCAGACAGCTTTCGCTGCTTTCGTCATAGAGGTAAGGACCGGTTCCCAGAGGGACGCTGTGCTTCTCCGTGCCGGACTTCAGAATGGGAATGTCCAGCAGAGCGGGCAGACCGATATTGGGGCGGGTGAGGGTCAGGGTCACCGTACCGTCCCCGGCGGAAATGCTTTTGACATCCGACAGCCGTCTGGCGTAGCGGGCGGAGCTGCGGGCGGCGGTGAGGGTGGCTTTCACGTCGGCGGCGGTGAGGGGAGATCCGTCGGAAAACACCACGCCGTCACGGAGGGTCAGCTTGTAGGTCAGCGTTTCCGAATCGTAGGTGTAGGATGCGCACAGCAGCGGCTGGGGCGTGAAGGTCTGATCCAGCCGGAACAATCCCTCATAGAGAAGGGAGGCCACCGTCTGCTGAACGCCGTCGGGACAGGTGAGGGGATTCAGAGGCTGCCCCTCTAAATAGGGCAGGGCGAACACGGCGGGCAGACCGCTGTGCTCTTCCTCTACGGGGGTCTCCTCCGACGGAAAGGGCAGTTCATCTGCGGAGGATTCGTCGATCTGGGCGCAGCCGGTCAGAAGGGAGAGGGTCAGAGTCAGGACCGCCGCCCAGGCGGTGATTCGTTTCATAGGCCCTCCTTCAGAGAAATGACGGCCACTTGGACGCCTCGCTGATCGCCCATTTTCCGGTGCGACCAGAACAGGTCGGGGCGGCAGGCGGTGCAGATGCCGGAGACCTCGATCCGCTCCGGCAGCAGACCGGCGCGTAGCAGCCATTGGCGGTTCAGCCCGGCCAGATCCACATGGAATTTGGGACCTTTGACCGTGATATAGGCGTCGGCATCCGCTCCCAATGCGGCTTGCATGGCCTCCGGCACATCTCCGTCTGTCTCGAAGCAGCAGGGGCCGATGCAGGGACCCAGTGCCGCCAGCAGCTCGGCGGGACGGCTCCCATAGGCCGCACCCATGGCTGCCACGGTTTTCTCCACGATCCCGGCGGCACAGCCCCGCCAACCGGCGTGAACGGCGCCGATGGCCTGATGGACGGGATCGTACAGCAGCACGGTGCCGCAGTCGGCGGAAAAGACCGTCAGGGGCAGACCGGGGACGCTGGTGATGAGAGCATCCACATCTGTGTAGTCCCGGGGACGGAGCAGACCCTTCCCGGCATCCTCTGCCGTGACGGTGCGGATATTGGCGGTGTGGGTCTGCTGACTGAGGACCGCACGGGTCTCGTCCAGGCCCAGAACGGCGAAAAAGCGGCGGTAATTTTCCCGCAGCTTTTCCGGGCCATCCCCCTGTCCGGGGCGAAGGTTCAGGCTGTCCCACGGTGCGGGGGACACGCCGCCCTTCCGGGTGGAAAAGCCGTGGGGGACATCATTCAAAACATCGGCGGTGAACCACACCAGACCGGTTTGCTCATGCTGTTGAAAGGGCATAGTTAACCTCGCTTGTTCTCTTAAAAAATGCCCTCTGGAAAGCCAGAGGGCAGAGTTATGGTGTTTTCTGGAGTTCCCGTTCCCCTTTCGGCAGCGGGAAAGGGAAACGGGGAACTGATCAACGCCGCAGGGCGGCGCGGTTTGCACGGAATCTTACAGATCCGGGTGATACTCCTTGCAGGTGCACTTCTTCCACTTCAGCCCGCTACCGCAGGGACAGGGATCGTTGCGGCCGATCTTCACGGTCTTTTTCACGGGCTGCTTTTTAGGCGTGGTGCCGTCGCCGCCCACGTTCTCCACGGTGGCCTTGGCGACCCGCTCCCGCTTGACCTCTTCGTCCTTCTTCAGCCGGACGGAGTACAGCCGACGGACGGTCTCATCCTGAATGGCAGAGACCATTTCCTCAAACATATCCAAGGATTCCCGCTTGTAGACGTCCACGGGGTTGTTGTTGCCGTAGCCCTGGAGCCGGACGCCCTGCTTCAGATCGTCCATGGCGTCGATATGATCCATCCAGTATTCGTCTACCACCCGGAGCATGATGACACGCTCCAGCTCCCGCATGATGGGCGTGGTGACCTCCTGCTCCTTGGCTTCGTAGGTCTTTTCGGCGGCGGCGATAAACGCCTCGTCAAAGTCCTCCTGGGTCTTGGAGGGAATTTCCTCGTCGGAGAATTCCACGGCGCCCTTGGCGAAGTAGATACCCTCCATGCCCTTGAGCATCTCGTGATACTGGGCGGCGTCCAGCTGCTGATTTTCACCGAAGGCCAGCGCCACATGGTTGCTGACGGAGGTGTGCATCATGTTCAGCACGGTCTCCTTGATGTCCAAACCGTCCAACACCTGACGGCGCTGGGCGTAGATGATCTCGCGCTGCTTATTCATGACGTCGTCGTATTCCAGAACGGACTTACGGGACTGGAAGTTGCGGCTCTCCACGGTGGTCTGGGCGTTTTCGATGGCACGGGTCAGCATCTTGTTTTCGATGGGGGTGTCCTCGTCCAGATCGAATTTCTCCATCATGTTCTGGATGCGGTCGCCGCCGAACAGACGCATGAGGTCATCTTCCAGAGAAATATAGAACCGGGTCTCACCGGGGTCGCCCTGACGGCCGGCACGGCCACGGAGCTGATTGTCGATCCGGCGGGATTCGTGGCGCTCGGTGCCGATGATGAACAGGCCGCCGGCCGCACGGACCTTTTCAGCCTCCTCCTTGATGATGGCCTTGTGATAGGCCATCCGCTCGGCAAACAGCTTCCGGGCGGCCAGAATATCGGCGTTGTCGGTGTCGGCGTAGCCGGTGGCGTCCACGATGACCTCCTCGGAGTAGCCGGCCTTCACCAGATCGGCCCGGGAGAGGTACTCGGCGTTGCCGCCCAGCATAATATCCGTACCACGGCCAGCCATGTTGGTGGCCACGGTGACGGCGCCCAGCTTACCGGCCTGAGCCACGATCTCGGCTTCCTTCTCGTGGTTTTTGGCGTTCAGCAGATTGTGCTGAATGCCTTCCCGCTGGAGCAGGTGGCTCAGCAGCTCGTTCTTCTCGATGGACACGGTACCCACCAGAACGGGCTGGCCCTTCTCGTGGCACTCCTTTACCTGCTGGATGACCGCCCGGAACTTGCCCGCTTCGGTCTTGTACACCACGTCGTGGTGGTCCACACGCTGGTTGGGACGGTTGGTGGGGATCTCCACAATGTCCAGATTGTAGATGGTGCCGAATTCCTCCGCCTCAGTCATGGCGGTACCGGTCATACCGGAGAGCTTATCGTACAGACGGAAGTAGTTCTGGAAGGTGATGGTAGCCAGGGTCTTGTTTTCACTGTTGACGTTGACGTGCTCCTTGGCTTCGATGGCTTGATGGAGACCGTTGGAGTACCGGCGGCCGAACATGAGACGGCCGGTGAACTCGTCCACGATGATGACCTCGCCGTCCTTCACCACGTAGTCAATATCCCGCTTCATGGTGCCGTGGGCCTTCAACGCCTGATTGATGTGGTGGTTCAGCGTGGCGTTGGAGGGATCGGACAGGTTCTCCACATGGAAGAATTCCTCCGCCTTGGCAATGCCGGAAGCGGTGAGGGTGGCTGTCTTGGCCTTTTCGTCCACGATATAGTCGGCATCGATGTGGGAGTCCTCTTCCTCCTTATCGTCCACCTGCACAACTACCTTTTTCTTCAGGCGGGAGACGAACATCTCCGCCATATCGTACATCTGGGTGGACTTTTCGCCCTGACCGGAGATGATCAGGGGAGTACGGGCCTCATCGATCAGGATGGAGTCCACCTCGTCCACGATGGCGAAGCTGTGGCCCCGTTGCACCAGCTCGCTGGAGTAGATGCACATATTGTCGCGGAGGTAGTCGAAGCCCATCTCGTTGTTGGTGCCGTAGGTGATGTCGGCGGCGTAGGCGTCCTTGCGCTGCTGAGCGGTGAGGCCGTGGATGATGAGGCCTACCTTCAGACCCAGGAAGCGGTGGACCTTGCCCATCCACTCGGAGTCACGCTTGGCCAGATAGTCATTGACAGTGACAACATGGACGCCCTTGCCCGTCAGCGCATTCAGATAGGCGGGGAGGGTGGCTACCAGGGTCTTGCCTTCACCGGTCTTCATCTCGGCGATCCGGCCCTGATGCAGCACGATGCCACCCACCAGCTGCACCCGGTAGGGACGCATGCCCAATACACGGTCCGCGGCCTCCCGCACGGTGGCAAAAGCCTCCGGCAGAATGTCATCCAGGGTCTCGCCGTTGGCAAGACGCTCCTTGAACTCCGGGGTCTTGGCTTGAAGCTCTGCATCGGTGAGGGCCTTGTATTCGTCGCCCAGCGCCTCGATCTTATCCACAATGGGGTAGATGGATTTCAGCTCCCGGGAGCTATAATCGCCAAAGATAGATTTCAGAAATCCCATAGGTTATAAAACATCCTTTCGCACTCCCGTCCGTTTCCGGGCGGAAGGAAAATATACCATGTATAAGTGGGTGCGCACATAAGCACCCACAATAAAACAAGCATACTATATCATATTCGCTCCGGGATTGCAAAGAAAAATGGGAAAGATACGAAAAAAGTTTACAAAATATCTGCGCGGCTGAGAGGATAATCGTTTAACAGCTTTTTGCAGCCGTCAGAATCGGGGAACGGAAAGCCGGAAGCAAGGCTATTTAATGTCAAATTCCGCCGCCAGCGCAAAATCCACGACCCGCTTGTCCTGTTCCGTCTCGTTTTCATGAAACTCGAAAAACCACTTGACCGCCCGGTAGTGGCCGGTATCCAGAGAGCCGTAGCGGCCAGCCCACTGGAAGGCCATCTCCCTCGGCATGTCTTTTTCAAAAATTACAAAACAGATTTTATAGTTCCCTATTATAACAGACGTGGGAGAATAAAAAAAGTTCCGGCATATTCCGGCAAACCCGGCAAAATGACCGGAGAAGTTCACGAAACCTTTCTTGTGCTTTCCGGGGCCTTGTGTTAAGATGATCTTAACAGGAGAACAACGCGGAAAACCCGGACGAAAAAAGAAGGAGGCCCATTATGAAGCTGAACTTTTACGGCGCTGACCAGTGCGTGACCGGCAGCTGTCACTGTCTGGAGGTCAACGGCAAAAACATCCTGATCGACTGCGGCTTGCAGCAGGGACGGGACGAGGTAAACAACGAAGCCCTGCCCTTCCATCCCGGCAGCATCGACTTCGTGCTCATCACCCACGCCCATATCGACCATACCGGCCGGGTCCCCATGCTGGTGAAGCAGGGCTTTCAGGGCCGCATCCTCACCACCCGTGTGACGGCTAACCTCATGGACATCATGCTGCTGGATTCCGCCCACATTCAGGAGTCCGACGCTGAGTGGAAGAACCGCAAGGCGGCCCGTTCCGGCGCCCCCAAGGTGGAGCCGCTGTATACCATTGAGGACGCGGAAAATGTGAAGCAGTACGTCACCACCTGCGAATACGGCGAGGATGTGGAACTGTGCGAGGGCGTCAGCGTCCGATTTGCCGACGCGGGACATCTGCTGGGCAGCGCCTGCATCACCGTTACCGCCACGGAAAACGGCGTCACCAAAAAGCTGATCTTCTCCGGCGATCTGGGCAACGTGGATCAGCCCATCATCCGGAATCCCAGCCACTTTGCCGGGGCGGACTATGTGGTGATGGAGTCCACCTACGGCAACCGCAACCACACTGAGGTGTGGAGCTACACCGAGAACCTGGCGAAGATCATCGACGATACCATGGCCCGGGGCGGCAATGTGGTAATTCCCGCCTTTGCCGTGGGCCGCACACAGGAGCTCCTCTACTTCATCCGGGAGATCAAGGATAAGCAGTTGGTGAAGTCCAACCCGGATTTCCCGGTTTACATCGACTCGCCTCTGGCCCGCCGTGCCACCACCATCTTCACCGGGGATCTGGACGGCTATCTGGATGCCGACGCTCTGGCGCTGGTGCAGGACGGCACCCACATGTTCAACTTCTCCAACCTCCGCATGACGGAGACGGTGGAGGAATCCAAGGGGCTGAACGAGGACGGTATCCCCAAGGTCATCATCTCCGCCTCCGGTATGTGCGACGCGGGCCGTATCCGTCACCACCTGAAGCACAACCTCTGGAAGCCGGAGTGCACCATCGTGTTCGTGGGCTATCAGGGGGAGGGCACCTTGGGCCGCTCCCTGCTGGAGGGCGTCAGAAGTGTGAAGCTCTTCGGCGAGGAGATCGCCGTTCACGCCAAGATCGTGAACTTTCAGGGCCTTTCCTCCCATGCCGACCGGGATCACCTGCTGGCGTGGATCGCTGACATCAAGGCCCCCAAGCCCCAGCACGTGTTCATCGTCCACGGCGACCGGGAGGTGGCTCCCTACTTTGCCGAGAGCGTGGAAAAGCTGGGCTTTACTGCCCACGCACCGCAGTACACCGAGGTCTACGACCTGCTCGAGGATAAGATCGTGGCTCCCGGCTACCTGCCGGAACGGAAGGCCAAGGCCGTGGGCGGTCAGCGGGTCAGCTCTGCCTACGAGCGTCTGGTGGCGCTGGGTCAGCGGATGGTGGACGTCATCCGCCGCTCCAAGGGCCGGGACAACAAGACCCTTGGCCGCTGGGCGGATCAACTCCGTCAGCTTCTGGACAAGTGGGAGGAATCCTGATAGAATATACCTACCCGCAGGACGTACCGTGTGGCAGCGGGGGCGATGCTCCCCGCTGCCGCACATTTTCAGGACTTGTACGCCCGAAGGCAGAGGGATCTGAGCGAAGCGGGAAACCCAAACAGGGACCCACATACACGATTTTCCCTGCCGCCGCGGAATTGCGAATCATCTGAATCTAAATGAGGATAAAAGGGATAAAAGCCATGGAAGCATTGGAAAAAGGCAGCGTCTATACCGCCGTCATTGACGGCTATTCCAGCGAGGGACTGGGAATCGCCCGGGTAAATGGGGCTGTGGTGTTCGTGCCCCACGCCGTCCGGGGGGAGGAGATCGACCTCCGGATCACCAAGGTGATGAAAACCTCCTGCGCCGGCGAGATCGTAAAGATCCATAATCCGTCTCCCGAACGCATGGAGCCGGAGTGCCCCTATGCCGGGAAATGCGGCGGCTGCGCCTACCGTCACCTCACCTATCCGGAGGAACTGTGGGCCAAGCGCCAGCGGGTGCAGGATGCACTGACCCGCATCGGCGGGCTGGAACTGACCGTGGAGGAGATCCTGGGGGCGAAAAACCCGGAGCATTACCGCAACAAGAGCCAGTACCCCGTGGGGGCTGACGGCTCCATCGGCTTTTTTCAGGCTCGGACCCACAAGGTTGTGCCCATCCGCCGCTGTCTGATCCAGACGGAGGCCGCCGACCGCACCGCCCAAGCGGTGGGGGAGTGGATGCGCCGCTACAAGATCTCCGCCTACGATGAGACCACCGGAAAGGGCCTCGTGCGCCATGTCTGCGTCCGGGTGAACCGGAAAGGCGAAAGCCTTTGCTGCGTGGTGGTCAACGGCAATAAGGTGCCGCGGGAGCCGGAGCTGGCGGCCTATGTCACCGCCGCTGTACCCCATACCGTAGGCGTCCTGCTGAACAGCAACACCCGCCGGGGCAATGTGGTCTTAGGAGACAAATATCGGACGCTGTTCGGCCGGAATTATCTGATGGACACCCTCTGCGGCCTGGAATTCAAGCTGTCCATGCCTTCCTTCTATCAGGTGAACCGAGATCAGGCGGAGGTGCTGTACGGCAAGGCGCTGGAATTCGCGGGCCTTACCGGGAATGAAACTGTATTGGACCTCTATTGCGGTATCGGTACCATTACCCTGTGTCTCGCGAAGGCGGCCAAACGGGTCATTGGCGCGGAGATCGTGCCCCCCGCCATCCGGGACGCCAAGGAGAACGCCCTCCGCAATCACGTCGAAAACGCGGAGTTTTTCTGCGGAGACGCGGCGGACATCGCTGCCAAGCTGGAGAGCGACGGCCTGCGGCCGGATGTGGTGACGGTGGACCCGCCCCGGAAGGGATTGGCCCCGGAGGTCATCGCTTCCGTGGCAGCCATGGGGCCGGAGAAGGTGGTCTATGTCTCCTGCGACCCGGCGACGCTGGGCCGGGACGTGAAGATCTTCCGGGAGTTCGGCTACGAAGCCAAGCGGGCCGCCGCCGTGGATATGTTCCCCGGCACCGCCCATGTGGAGACGGTTGTCTTGCTTTCCAAGGGTGAGGTCGACTCGAAAAAGATTCGGGTTGAGTTCTCTTTGGAAGATATGGATATGTCCGAATTTCAGGATGGGGCAACCTATCCGCAGATCAAGGAGTATGTGTTGGAGCATACCGGGTTAAAGGTGTCCAACCTCTATATCTCACAGATTAAACGAAAATGTGGGATTGGGGTTGGTAAGAACTATAATCTGCCGAAGTCCGAGGATTCCAGACAGCCCCAGTGTCCACCGGAAAAAGAGAAAGCAATCCGAGAAGCATTCAAATATTTTGGGATGATCTAACATCCAGCAAAGTGGAGGTTTCTTATGGATAGGTTGATTTCTTGTGAGTTCAACATGGATAATGCCTGTGTGGAACTGAAATTCTTAGATGGCAGTATGATTGCTATTGATACAATAGCCGTGGAGAATGAGGTTGCTGACAATATGTATCAGCGGTCAGAGCTGGACTATCTAATCTACAATGACCCGGTTGGATATGCAGACTTGATCTTGAACGGTGATCCCGAAATTTATCTAAAAACTGTAACTGAATGTAAACCCTTAGATTAAAACTCAGCCCTCTGCCTTTTTCTTGGCAGAGGGCCGTTTTTTGCTTAACAGTTATTGAGCATCCCTTAATTGCTCTACAACACTGCATTTCGCTGCATTGTCATACATCATGCAAGGAATCAGCCACCCCAGCAGAAGAAATACCGGAATTGTCAGCAGGACAGGCAGAATGGTGAATCGATACTCAAAGAACCAGAACATACTGCCCAGCATTTTTCCTGCAAGAGGTCCCACCGCCAGCGACAGAATAAAGGCCGCCGATACGGAGGACATTGCGTAAAACAATCCCTCGTAGATCAGCATGGTTTTGAGCTGCCGGTTCGTCATTCCTACAGCCTGAAGCACAGCAAATTCACGGCGGCGGGAAAGAATACTGGTCATCATGGCGTTGAAGAAATTTAAGAGTCCCACCAGCCCGATGATAGCACAGAGGATACCACCTACCAGAAGGAACATCTGCCGGAACTGAGCAAACTCAGAGCGAGCCGTGGCCTTGCTTTCATACATCAAGGGTGAAAACTCACCGGCAGTGAGCTTCGATAGATATTGCTCTGCTTCGGCCTCGTCTGCGTCGTCTGCTGTGTCGAACAGGTAGAGCATCGGAATGGCCGCACCGCCGCTGTCCCTCTGTGCGGTATCCACAGACAAAACTGTCTCATATCCAATACCACCATAACGATAACTCATGGAATACGGAAGCTCTACCAAGGCGCAGACCGTGTACTCTACATCTCTGGCTCCATACAGTTTTTCCTGAAAGTACTCCTCCGGTGTATCTTCGGTGCGGAGTTCCCCGGTGCGGCTGTCGATATATTTCACATCGTCCGCATAGGTGGCGGTGATCGTGTCTCCCACCTTGGGGTAGTATTCAGGATTGGGCAGATTACCGTAGTCATCTAAGGAAACCGCAATGGCAATAGCGTTATTGTTTGGCTCCAGCATAGGAGAAATATCTCCGTCGAACACTTGCAGCTTGTCAAACAGGCTGTTATCCAGAGCCTCGATTCTGGTATCTCCCATCACCATATCGCCCCGGTGCTCCATGCGGCTCATATGGCTGTCCAACTGCTCAGCACTTTCGTACCTTGCATAGTCCTGCCGCAGAGCATCCTCCGTCATCCAAAGATATACGGGTTTTCGCACAGCATATCCCGTGCCGGAAAGACTGGACTTTGTATTTGCTGCGATCTCTTCGATCTGTTCCGGCGTGATGAATTCATCTGCCGGGTTGTAACGGAAATAGTCGGGCGTGCTGACGATAAAATCGGCGCAGGTCATGAAGGATACATACTTCTCCATGCTGAAGCCGCCCACAAAGGCACACAGTGCATTGAACAGCGTCACCGACAGTGCCAGAGACACCACCACCAGCACCGTCTTTTTTTTGTTTCGTCCCAGATTGGCAAAGGCCATCTGATGGAGCTTCGCTCCCCGGGTGCTGCGCTGTTTTTTCTTGGTCTGCATCGCATCTGTATATTTGATAGCCTCCACCGGAGAAACCCTGGCTGCCATTTTCCCGGGCTTGGAGCAGGACAAAAGCACCGTCAGCAGGGCAAACAGCACGGAGCCAACAAAGATCACAGGCGAAGTGCTGATGGTGGTGATGCCCGCATCCAACTGGGTGGAGCGCAAGACAACAGGCACCAGAACAGCGCCAATGCCATAGCCCAACAGCAGCCCCGCCGGAATGCCGATCAGACAAAGCAGAAGTGCCTGCTGGCGAATGATGCGTTTGAGCTGCCGGGGCGTTGTGCCAATGGTTTTCAGAAGCCCGTAAAACCGGATATCCCCCGCAACAGAGATCTGGAAAATGTTATAGATGATAAGATACCCGGTGAAAATCACCAGCAGCAAAAAAGCTGCTATGGCGATCACAAGTTCCGGATCGAGATGCGACTCCAGCTGGGATGAGGTATATCCCCAGTTGACGCCGATCCGGACGCTGTTGGGATCGGTATAGCTGTCCCATGTGTAGCCGAGATCGGTATCCACCTGCTCCATCTGCCCTTGAATGTTTGTACTGGAAGCCATCATGACATTCAGGTCAGTGCGGAAGGGCTGTAAACCTGTTTTCACTGCCTGCGCTTCGATATCATCTGCGTAATCACGGCTGATGTTGATGTAATGAACAGGCATTAGTTCATCATAGTCCCAATAGCCCACCAGCGTAAAGGTATCTGTTACAGTAAAGGCGGTTTGATCCTTGTCCGTGATGGAATAGGAAACCGTGACCTCTGCGCCCAGTTCCGGCGTCACGCCAAGCAGCTGCAACGCTGCCGTATCCATGGTCACCTCTTTGCCGCTTTCGGGCATCCGTCCGGTAGTAGGGGTGGCATAGCTCCATTTGGTGCAGTTGGCATCCATGTAGCTGATCTCTGCCGGCGTTTTGGAAAAGACACCATCCGCAGTGATGCCGATCACCTTCCGTGCCCCCGCAGACTTTACCTTCGGGTGGGCGGCGATACGTTCCGCCTGCTCGGGGGAAACATCCTTAAAGGTGCCGTGTGCATAGCCGCCTACCTGCCGAAACTGGTAGGTTTCATAGCTGGCGTTCAACGACAAGACAATGGTGAACATGGACGTAAATAGCAGCGTTGTCAGCGCAATGGCAAAAATGGCGATCAGATTGCGGCGACGGTTCGCATAAAGAGATTTTAAGCTGAGCTTTCGAATACATTTTCTGTTTTTGACATTCATCGTAGCCACCTCCCGTTAGTTCTGGGAGACGATCCGACCATCTTCGATACGGATAATGCGGTCTGCCATCTGCGCAATTTCTTCGTTGTGAGTGATCATTACGATTGTCTGGGCGAACTTTTGACTGGTGACTTTCAAAAGGCTCAATACATCCTGGCTGGTTTTGGAATCCAGATTGCCGGTGGGTTTATCTGCCAGAATGATAGCGGGTGCTGCCGCCAGCGCACGGGCAATGGCTACCCGCTGCTGTTGACCGCCTGAGAGCTGATTGGGCAGCGCATCCAGACGGTCATCTAGCCCAAGGGTCTGTACAATCTGCTGTACGAAATCCTTATTGACCTTGCCACCGTCCAGCTCAATGGGTAGAACAATATTTTCATACACATTCAGCACCGGAACAAGATTATATGCTTGGAACACAAAGCCGATTTTCCTGCGGCGGAAGATGGTCAGCGCTTCCTCCTTCAGGGAGAAAATATCCTGTCCGTCCACCATGACCGTGCCGCTTGTAGGGCGATCCAGCCCGCCCAGCATGTGCAGCAGCGTGGATTTGCCGGAGCCGGATGTGCCGACAATTGCAACAAATTCGCCCTTCTTTACACTTAAATCAACTCCATCCAACGCATGAACTGCGTTATTGCCGGAGCCATAAATCTTTTTCAGGTTTTTTGCCTGTAAAACTTCCATAAATGAGTACCTCCATGAAAAAATCTGTATGTATGAAAGGAAATGATCCTTTGATACATACAGATTATCGCATAGGAATCTTTCCACATTCTTTCCGGCGGAAAATGAAATCTAACAGTTTTGATAGAATTGTTGTTATTTCGGCAGAAATATGGAAAACGTACTTCCTTTTCCCGGAACGGAAGCAACCTTGATATAACCGCCCTCGCCGGATATGATCTGTCGGGCAAGGTATAAGCCGATGCCGACCCCTTCTTGTTTCTGCACACTATTTGAGCGGTAAAAGCGAGCAAATATCTTCGCTTGCTCACTTTCCGGGATGCCTGAACCGGTATCCGATATATCGATCCTTGCAAACATTTCATAGCTTACGGCAGAAATAGTAATGGTGCCATGCTCTGTATATTTGATGGCGTTGTCTACGATATTAGCCAGCGCTTCCGCTGTCCATTTGAAGTCGAATACAGCAAAAGCATCTGTATCCTGCATTTGCAAAGACAATCCTTTTTCAGAAGCCTTGGCAGTATATTGTTCTACCACACTTTCAAGCAGCGGCTGCAGCGCTGTCGGCTGGGGGGAGAGTGAAATGATCCCGTTTTCCAGTCTGGAAAGCTTTACGAGAGAATCGATCAGAAATCGCAGCTTTTCCGATTGTTTGTACAGCGCCTCCACATTTGCCTTCGCCGATGCAGGCAGAGTTTCCTCCATCAAAAGCTCGCTGTATAACAGCAGGTTTGCAATCGGCGTTTTTGTCTGGTGGGAGATGTCCGCAATCAAGGTTTTGATTTTGTCTTTTTCCTGCGCTATGTTTTGAGAAGATGCTTCTGCGGCGGAAAGATAGTGCGCAAACTTCGTTTCCAATGCAGATAGCTGGCTTTCATCAAAATTGGTTTCAGAAAAGGAGCCGGTCATGGCAGCGTCCAGCATTCTTTCGATTTCTTCCATCGTTTTTCTGGCCTTTCTCCGCTCCCATAACACAACAGCTGCCGCCGCCAGAAAACACAGCAGTATGATCACAATGCCGGTTTTATTCATCTTTTGTCACCCAGCTATAACCGATTCCATAGACGGTTTTAATGTATTTCTGTGCGCCAAGCTTATCCCTCAGACGCTTGATCGTAACAGACAAAGCATTTTCATCCACATATTCTGCGCCATCTGTCCAGACCCGGTCGACAAGGTCTCCACGGGTCATGGTTCGGCCTCGGTTTTCAACAAGCAGGCGCAGTAATTTTTGTTCTGTTTTACTCAATTCCACTTTTGAATCTCCCACATAAAAGGTCATAGCCTCAAAGTCAAAGTGAAATAGATCCATATGGATCGGCGCATTTTTATGGCTTGACGCTTGCTTTCGCAGTTGGGTATTCACCCTTGCCCGCAAAACCGAAAGAGAAAAGGGCTTGGTAATGTAATCATCAGCACCTCTCTCCAGTCCGTCTACGATGTCCAGATCGGTGTCGTTGGCAGTCAGCAGAATAACAGGAACTCCGGGTATGTTTTCCTTGACCTCCCGGAGCAGCTCAAGCCCACTGCCATCCGGCAGATTGATATCCAACAGGATCAGGGATACACCGCCGCAAAGCAATTGCTCTCTTGCCGCTTTTAGATCATGGCAGGATATAATCTGGCGGTCATCTGCTTTCAGCGCTTTGCATAAGCCTTGATTCAAGCCGATATCATCTTCAACAATCAGTAATTGCTCCATATATCTCACTCCCTCGTTATTCAAATACCACCATTATTTCCTTGGGCAATTTTTCGTTCTCACAGTTCAGAAGATAGGCGATTGCTCTGCTTGCAAATTTGTTTGTTTTCACTGTATCCCAATCGGCAAGCAAAATGACCTCTGCCTTGCCGTTCTCAAAATCTAATGATATTTCGCCCCATTCGCCGTCGCAGTCTGCCTGATATTCGTAGATTGCGGCGGCGATTTTCTTTTTTCGCTTGATCTTGGATTTCTGTTTTAGCCGGACTGCATGGATTGCGCCCTCGGCAACCAACAATTCCGTCAACTTGTCCACTGCTTTTCGGTAGGCTCGTTCTGCACCGCTGGCTGTACTGCCCTCAAACATAACCGCCAGTTCTTCAAAGGTGGGGCGGTCTTTCCATGAGCTGACACGCCCACAGGTCATGCAAATTGCTAACCGTTTTTCAAGCAAGGTCTGTTCCCGGTAATTCAGTTTCTCAAATGCCCGCTGCACCTTTTCTGCCTGTATGCCGTTCCAGAGGATATCGGTATAGTTCCAGCTATCGTCAAGGGCTACATCCTCGCCTGTTTCCTCGCCGTTCTCGTCTGTCACATAGAATGGCTGCTGATTGCGGATTCCACGGACAACTTTCAGATATTCTTCCGCAAGGACAAGATCGCAGTTGTATTTCTTGGAAAATTCGTTGACCGCATCCTTGGTATTGTGGTACAGCCAAGCCATTGACCGCACCATTTTGTAATTGGTCAGAGAGGACACCGACCATTTTTCTTCGCCCATGCGAAAACGGAGCATAGCATCCCGGATGAACGGGAAAATGTATGTAGCATACTCTGCACCCTTGGCAAGGTCATAGTCCATCAGCTTTTGGAGCATTTGCTCCCGGCAGGAGAGCTTTATATCTATAAATCGGTCTGTGTCATACAGATCGCCGCCATCCACACCGAGAAAGTCTTTGATGCGCTTGTTAAGCTGCGGCTCGTAGTGGTGTAGGAAGAATGAGAAATATATCAAATTCTTTTCCTGCAAGGCAGACAGGATATATTCGTTCAGATTGCCCACCGCTGGAGGCTCCGGTTCCAGTTGGAAGATGCGCTCTGCCGCATAAGGAATGATGCCGTCACCGTGCGGATTGACAGCGTGTTTTGGTATGTATCCGGTCATGTCCCATGAAAAATCACTCAGCATAGCGCACCTCCTTTCGGTTCTTTCTCTATCAATATCGACAGTAATTATGCATCGAACTTTTTGTTAGTAGTATTATTTTCGTCGTCCATCATATCACTTAGCACGGCAAAAGCTTGGCTCAGCGGCACAGCCTTAGAAGTCCAGTTTTTCAAACTAAACAAGTTGGAAGATTCATCAAACACATCAAATTCGTCTGTCCCATCAGTGATTTTCTTCAAGTACAACATTTCTATCAAATACAAAGCTCCCAAGATATTTAGTACATTCTCCTGCTTTGCTTGCTTCAACTGCTCATAGCGGTTGTGCTTGACATCTGTAAATGCTCCCCACCATTGCAACGACTGTGCGGGCTGGGTAATATCCCAATTCATAAACGGTTGTATTTCGATATCGTATTCCTGTACACTGATTTTTTGATTTTTTATATCCGGTGTGTTGGTCAAAATATACTGTGCATAGTCTGCAACCGTTTTTCGATCCGTTGTATTGAAACCGCAAAACTCTTTGAATACAGTATCCAACTCTGCCCCTATGGCTTGAATTAAGAGGGCATATCCGTTAGAAAATGCATCAAAATTGTCCTCATGTAGTTCTACAAACTCTATTGATTCAACAAAACGCTTTTCGAGCATTAAGTAGTATTTCCAATGATTCTGACTAAGTTCTTTTCTATTCATGTTTGTCCCTTTCTTTGTATATTTTTGCACTTGCTTCCTTTTTCAAAGCCGCCTGGTCCATTTCTTTTTCATAAGATCCCTTGGCATAGGCTACATTGCTCAATGCCCGGAGCATCTTATCTTTTGCCAGCTTTTTCATAACCTCTGCAAGATCAGCGTCCAGAGTACCACGCTTCACATAGCGGTTTATGGTGTTCAGCCGTTTCTCATAAATCTGTTTCACCGGATGATCGTCCGCAAGCTCCCGTTGTTCTCTGCCTTTCAGGTTGCCGATCTGCCGACAGGTGCGGTGCAGCTTGTCCCCCGGTGCATAGCCGCCACAGTATTTGGTGTGCCGTGCGTTGGTGGTCAGAAACCACTTGCCGCAGATTTTGCATTTCTTTGGTGCATGACCAACACACAGGCCCTCAAAGAGATCAGACCGGAACATCCCTACAAAGGATACATAGTGCATCCGCTTGACCAGCTTCGCAACTTTTTCGCCGGGACGGATGACGGATACATACTGAACGGAATTGTTCAGGGTAGACATCCAGGCATTGCCTTCCGTGATGGAAAACTCCGGCGGGAAATAGCTGCCGAACATTTTTGCAAAACCCTCTGCGGTGCGGTCTGCTTCGTTGCCGTCTGTTTTTTCTGCAAAATCAAGCATGGCCGTTTGGTATTCCCCAAGGGAGTATGCCAGATGCCCGAAAACTGCGGTATAGCGTTGGAGCATCATCGCATCGGTAAAGTTCTGGATTTCTTCAAATTGCAAAGAATTGGTTGCGGCTTTTATGGCAAACTCCACATATTTCAGCGCATTGTCCACAGTAAAGACTTTTTCAATCCGTTCTCTGTGCTTTGAGATATTCATATAGGAGAACGGCGGTGTTTGACTGAGAATATCAAGCATCGTCAGAGCAGCTTCCTTTGCAATAGGACAGAGTGCAGAAGCATCCTGTCCGGCGTTTAATATTCCAAGCAGCAGATTGATTTTCTCGCATTGCTCGTTTATTTTTGCAATGGTATTCACAGGAACATTCAGTGCATCACAGGCAAGCGTACCGACAGGAAATGTTTTGCTCTCATATATGACCGTATCCTGCCAGAAATCCAATGTCATCAATTCTTGATTCATGCTTGCCCTCCTGTCCTGTTTTTTCATTTTTCTAATTATATCATGTAAATGTGAAGAAATCTACGTCCTCAGATAAGTTGTCCTGTTTTTTGAAACAGGATTGTCCTGTCATTAGCCTGTTTTTTGAAAAATCCGTCATAACCATAATAGAAGGAGCGAAGCACCTGCCAATCACGGCGGGTGCTTCGTGCTTTCCAGAATATTATGAACGGAGGGTTTTCTATGACAATCTATGAAACCATCAAGGCGGCAATCAGCGTCAAGCAAGCCGCCGAACACTACGGGCTGAAAGTGAGCCACAACGGCATGGCTTGCTGCCCGTTCCACAACGACAGGCATCCGAGCTTGAAGCTGAATGAGGACTATTTTTTCTGCTTCGGCTGCGGAGCCAAAGGGGATGTGATCGACCTTGTGGCAAGGCTGTTCAATCTGAGCAGTTATGAAGCAGCGCAAAAGCTGGCTTTGGACTTCGGGCTTGACCCGAAACCGCCCACTGCCGCAGCTATGGTCAAGCCGAAGCGTCCCTATATCCGTCAGTTCCGGGAGGATGAAATGCTGTGCTTCCGGGTGCTGACGGATTATTTGCATCTGTTGGAAGATTGGAAAGTGCGCTATGCTCCCAAGACACCGGAAGATGCTCTGGATGACCGTTTTGTGGAAGCCTGCCAGATGCACTGCTATATCGAATATATGGCAGATGTGCTGACGGTGGGTGATCTGGAAGAACGGGTGGCATTGGTGGACAAGCTGATGCAGGACGGCAAAATTGCTTTTCTGCAAGAGTATACCGCACAAAAGAAAAAGGAGGTGGCGCACCATGGCGAAGAACCGGAAAACGCCTGATATGAACTTGCCCATGTGGTTTGACGGGCAGAACATCAACGAAGCTCTGTTTTGTGAAGAATTTCTGCAGGAGCGCAGAATCATCTTCGCAAACGGAGCTTTTTTCACGCCCGATGGTCGAGTGACGGACGATCTTCCTCTGCGTGGGGAGATTTACGACAAGCTGAAATTCTGTGCCGTAAACAATATCCCCCGGAAGATCACCAACATTCTGGAAGTGCTGAAACTGGAAGCGCAAGTGCCGGACTTTCCACCGGAGCAGGATCGGATTCATTTGTCCAACGGTACGCTGCTATTGAACGGCACATTTACCGAGGGCAGACCGGCTATCGTGCGGAGCCGTTTGCCGGTTGCTTACAATCCCGATGCTACTGCGCCGGTGATCTGGCTGAACTTTCTGGATGGGTTGCTTTACGCCGAGGACATTCCAACTTTGCAGGAGTTTATCGGCTATTGCCTGATTCCCTCCAACAAGGGGCAGCGCATGATGGTGATTAAAGGCAACGGCGGCGAGGGTAAATCTCAAATCGGTGCGGTACTGTCTACCATCTTCGGCACGAATATGAAAGACGGCAGCATCGGCAAGATTTCTGAAAACCGCTTCGCCCGTGCCGATTTGGAACACATTCTCCTGTGCGTGGATGATGATATGCGGATGGAAGCTCTGCGCCAGACCAACTATGTAAAATCCATCGTGACAGCACAAGGCAAGATGGATTTGGAACGTAAAGGCAAGCAGAGTTATCAGGGCTGGATGTTCGCCCGATTGCTGGCATTCAGCAACGGTGATCTGCAAGCCTTGTATGACCGCAGCGACGGATTTTATCGCAGACAGCTTGTGCTGACCACCAAGGAAAAGCAGGTGGACAGAGCTGACGATCCTGATCTTGCAGAGAAGATGAAAGCTGAAGCCGAGGGTATCTTCCTGTGGGCATTTGAAGGCTTGCAGCGGCTTGTTGCCAACAACTTTAAGTTTACGGAGAGTGACCGCATCCGTGAAAATCGGGAAGCGGTCAAGCGTGACAACAACAATATCTTTGATTTCATGGAATCAGAGGGATATATCCGGTGCAAAGCGGATGCGTCCATCAGCTCCAAGGATTTCTATGAAATCTACCGGATGTGGTGCGAGGAAAACTCCCTTGCACCGCTGAAAGCCCGCAGCTTCAGCGACGCCATGATTGCCAATGCCAGAAAATTCAATCTGGAGCATTGCAACAACATCACCAACTCTGCTGGACGGCGGGTTTGGGGATTCATGGGAGTGGAAGCCATTGCACGACCTCATATAAATGGGTTTTACGGAGATTCGCCGTGTACGTACGTACCGGAGGACATTCCGGAGGAATGGCGGCAGGTCGAGTAAATCCCATTGCTGGTACGTATGTACGCAGCAAAAGAGCGTGAAACGCTTGTTATAGAAACAGCACACATCCTCTCGTTCGGGCTGTTTCTATGTCCACAGGCTTTTGAAAAAGTGTCTGTGGACACCGGCTGCAAGAGGAAGTTGACACAGAACAGCTTCATGCAGACGGGCTGACCATGGGAAAAGGCGCAGACATTTTCGCCTTGGTCAGCAGAGGTCACCGCAGTGACCGCATTCCCCCTCGGGAGAGCCCTCGGAGAGCCCACGGCACTTTGCAGCCAGTATGGATGAAAGTGTCATAGTGGGTTATTACACTTTGAAAAAGTGCCGTTCTCCAGCCTTCCGCTGTTGCAAATCTCAAAGAAAGGAAAAATCCAATGGCAAGAAATGATGGAATAGACCGTACCGTAGCCAGAAATCAGGACTTGGAAACACCGGCTGATGTGGCGAAGGTACAGGAACACAATGAGCGTGAAAAGGACAGCTACAGCAATCAGGACATCGTGCCGGAACGCACTTCTCTGAACGTCCATTTCAAAGCACCCACGGACGATTATGTAAAAATGTTTGAGCAGATGGAACAAGACGGCGTGATCTCCACCAGAGGTCTGAAACCGGATGCCGTCAAATACGGTGAGTTGGTATTTGATGTGAATTCCGCTTATTTCTACAATCATGGCGGCTATGAATTTGCGAAACAGTTTTATGCCGATGCCTACAAAGCTGCTGCGGAGATCGTAGGTGGTGAGCAGTATATCCTCTCCGCTGTGATGCACGCCGATGAGCGCAACCGAGCAATGTCCGAAGCTTTGGGCGAAGATGTGTACCACTACCACCTTCATGTGGTTTATATCCCGGTGGTGGAAAAGCAGATCCTTTGGTCGAAGCGATGCAAGGATGAAGCCCTCCGGGGAACCGTTAAGGAGGTCATCACACAGGTCAGCCGCAGTAAGAAATGGGAGTCCAAGCCGGTGCTTGGCGAGGACGGAAATCCCATGCTCAACGCAAAAGGGAAAAAGATTTTGAAGTCATCCTACAGTGTGTTGCAGGATGACTTTTTCAATTTCATGCGAAACGCCGGTTATACCGATGTGGAGCGTGGAGAACGTGGAAGCACCGAGGAACATCTGACTGTGACCCAGTTCAAGGTGCAGGCAGAACAGCAGCGGCTGGAAGCTGTGACCGGGCAGGTGGCACAGGCAGAACAGAATTTGGAGGATGCCAAAGCTGCCACAGCAAAACAGAAAAAGAAACTGGAATCTTTGCAAAAGGAAACCAAGGCGGCAAAGACCATTGCGCTGACAGTGCAGGACATTGAAGTAATGGGCAAAAAAGCCACATTCGGAAACAATATCACGCTGACACCGGATGAATGCGACACACTCAAACGCTATGCGGTCAATGGCATTATCGCCAATGCTGACAACAAGCGTCTGAAAGAAAAACTGGCTTCCGCAGAAAAGACGGTTTCCATCTGGAAGCAGCGGTATGAAGCGGTAAACGAAAAATATATGGAACTCAAACAGAAAGCCCAACCCTTTCTGGATGCACTGGAAATCGCATCCGAAAAGGTTCGGGCTTTTATCAATTCTATCCTCATCAGAGGAAAGCAAACACAGGAACACGAACACCCTGCCCGGAAGCGTGGACAGGATATGGAACTTTGATGGAGGAATCGCCTATTGAAGAAATATTATGAGGAAGCGAAATATAATGCGGCATTTGACCGCTGTGTGGATGTTATGAGCCAGATGCTCCAGAAATATGGACATCAGGTTTTGGATAAATTGGAACAGGACGCACCGCAGGGAGTGGAGCATTCCGAGGAAAGTAATCAAGCGCAGCTTCTGACGGATAAGGCTGCATAAAATTTGCAATTTACACGTTGCGTATTCGCTATGGCTATGCTATAATGATTACGCAACGTGTATTTTTTGCTTTTGTGGAGAAAAGACGGATGGATTGTAAAAACAGAATTATAAAGTTGCGTGAAAGCACAGGACTGAATCGGAAAGATTTTTGCAAGCTCGTCCATATTCCTTACCGGACTATGACTGAATGGGAATTGGACAACCGCCATGCACCGGATTATGTGCTGTGGCTTTTGGAGTATTATATCCGCAACGAGGGACTTATGGTAAAAGGAAGGAATGAGGGAGGTGGAGATTCTGAAAAAGAAACAACTTAAATGCTATCTTTATACAAGAGTGTCCACCTCGATGCAGGTTGACGGATACAGCTTGGATGCCCAGCGTGACAAGCTGCGGAAGTATGCGGCATACGAGGATATGATCGTTGCCGGGGAGTATTCTGACGAGGGCTTTTCCGGAAAGAACATTCAAGGGCGGCAGGAGTTTCAACGGATGCTGAATGACATCCAGGACGGCAAAGATGATGTTTCTTATGTGTTGGTCTTTAAGCTGTCCCGATTTGGCAGAAATGCAGCGGACGTTCTGAATTCTTTGCAACTCATGCAGGATTTCGGTGTCAATCTGATCTGCGTGGAGGATGGCATTGACAGCTCCAAGGATGCAGGAAAGCTGATGATCTCTGTGCTGTCTGCGGTGGCAGAGATTGAGCGAGAAAATATCCGCACACAGACAATGGCAGGACGTGAGCAAAAGGCTCGTGAGGGCAAATGGAACGGCGGTTTCGCTCCATATGGATACAAACTGGAAAATGGAAACCTTGTCATTGCAGAGGATGAAGTGGAAGTAATTCGTGTCATTTATGACCGCTACATTCACACTAATGAGGGTGTTGCAGGAGTTGCAAAATATCTGAACCGCAATGGTTATACTAAGAAACTAAGACAGAATAATACCATTCCGGGATTTTCAAGAGATTTTGTGAAAAATGTATTGTACAATCCTGTTTATATGGGAAAGATTGCTTACGGCAGACGAAGAACAGAAAAGAAACAGGGTACAAGAAACGAGATGCACGTGGTTGAGCAGTCGGAGTTCCCGGTTTATGAAGGACAACACGAAGCTATCATTTCCGAAGAGGATTGGTATCTGGCACAGGAAAAGCGCAAGATCAATTCTTTTAAGCGGGAAAAGGTTAACAATCCAGACCACGCACACATCCTGTCCGGTATCTTGAAATGCCCATGCTGCGGAAAGAGTATGTACGGCAATATCGCCAAGGCGCACAGCAAGGACAAGAAAACACGGTATTATTACTACTGCAAAAATACGGTAACACCTACCGGGCATGAGTGCAGTTTCCGTCTGAATATCGAGCAGACGGAAATCAACAAATTTGTGGCGAAGGTTATCTCCGCTATGGTCAACAATCCACGGTTTGTAGAAGCGATTCAGGCGAAAATCGGAACAGCAGTTGATACAGAAGATATGGAACGGCAGATTGCTGTCCTACAAGGGCGGCTAAAGCAAGCCTTTGGAACGAAAAGCCGCTTGGAGCGGCAGATGGATACCTTGGACATCAACGATGTCCACTATGACAGAAAGATTTTGGACTTGCAGCGCCGCTATGATGAGCAGTATGATACCATAGAGGAAATCGAAGTTCAGATTGGCGAATTGCAAAGTCAGATCCGCAGCATCCAGCAGGAGAAGATTTCCGGAGACAATATCTATCGCTTGTTGCTGGCATTTGATGAAGTCTACCATTCCGCAACGGAAGCGGAGCAGAAGGAGTTTATGAAGGCCTTTATCGAGCGAATTGAGATGTTCCCGGAGAAAAGGAAAGACGGAAGCTGGATAAAGAAGATCGTATTCAATTTTCCTGTGCCTGTTGATGGTGAGGAAGTGAAAGAACTTCCCTTGGAAACTGAAACAACAGTCGAGACGGTAGTCCTCTTGTCACGGGAAACAAATCCACTGACGGTTGAGGTCAGAATGGAAGTGGAAACCGGAGAGGTTAAGGAGCATCCGACCTATAAACGCATTCAGGAGTATGTGCAGGAAAAGTATGGCTTCAAAGTTCATACGGCATATATTGCCGAGGTCAAGCGCATGGTTGGACTGGATATGCACAAAGCCCCGAATGCTGTTGAACAGAAAAAGCATGAGTATCATCCCTGCCCGCCCGAAAAGGTCGAGGCAATCAAGGATGCGCTGCGGCATTTTGGCTTAATTTCAGAGTAAATCGACTGTGAGGGCAGTAAAAACGCCGTGCTAAAATCGAGTGTAGTGAAAACAGTAAAGTTCTTTCTCCCTGCACGAAAAAAGCACATCGGAAAGTAAAGCACGATGGAGTGTACACGGTACACTTCTGCGCGTGAGATTTTGCGAAACAGTACATTCCTACGCCATGCAGCAAAATGCGAAAGAGCTATCTGCAAGCAGAGCATTGCTTCACCCGCTGAAAATCGCTGTAATCAGGAACAGCCCAGCATCACGTCAAACGGCGTGGTGCTGGGCTTCTTTTATGTTGCGTTTCGGGGCTTTTTTGAGGATAAAATCGCCTATGTGCCGTTCGTTTTTCTATGCCGTATTGACATACTGCGCTCTACCCATCACGGTAACTGCGCGCTCTTGGAGTAAAAATGAACACTTTTCTCTGTATAGGGAGAAAGCCAGAGAGGAAAAAGAGGGTAAGCACAGGCTTTGGGAACGGTGTGTAAACCGCTTGCGGTTTTCCGCGGTTTCCATAGCAGCAGCGAGGGAGAAAAGGGAGGGGGGGGTTTTCGCTCAGGCGGCTTGCCGCCGCTCTTTTGCTCTCCCTTTTCTCCCTGAATATCAGGGATTATTCTGCATCATTGTTCGGCGTAACAGGGCGAAAGTCCTCCTGTACCCCTTCATTAAGGTCAAAGCACATGGTTTTTGCATCGGCAACCCAGAACCCGCGCACCCTGTAACGCTTGCCGGGAATCCAGTCCTCGCCGGTGACAGCGCGAAGCGGGTCAAGCAGATTCTTGTTGGAAATCGTAACAACACCTTTCTGTTCGCCTCTTGGCTTGGAGAACTTGAAGCCCTTCGGCTCGTTGCTCTTGCAGGAACGGATCGCAAATACTCTTGCTTTCGCATCCAGCAGACACAAAACAAAGGCGGGATAACCCAAGTCCTCAAGCACTTTCTTGGTGAAAGTCACGCCATTCTGATTCAGGAACATGTCCGGGTAGGCGTTGATGTTGGAGTCGATGGTTTCAAAGTTCAAAGCGGAAAAATCGAAGTTCATAGTAAAAATCCTTTCATTTCATAGTGTTTTGCGCCTCATCCACGATTTTCATAAACTCCTGACGTTCCATAAAAGACCAGCGGGAATCCATGATCAGATAGCCCTTGAAAAGACCATCCTTTACACGGTATGCGACGAAGTGATTGCTCAAACGGCGCAATGTAGCTCGTTTTGCTGTGCTGTGCCGCTCTGACAGCAGCTTTTGTACCTTGATCCAATCCTCTTTTTTGATAATCGCTGTGTGGTGATTTTCCTTGAAATACATATTCAAATCTGTATTTTTGACGGATTTATGGGTGCGAAAATCCTTGGTATAGGTTTTCTGCATCAAAGCATCACCGCAGTATTTCTCATTTCGGAGGATGCTGCGGACAGTACCGGCAGACCAGAGATCGTTCCCCATTGGAGACTTGATACCCTGTTCTGTCAGTGCGGCGGCGATTTCTGCCGGGGTTGCGCTCTCCAAGCAGCTTTCATAGATGTACTCAACAATTCTTGCCTCGGTCGGCTCAATGACAAGCTGCCCGAAATGATCACGATAGAAGCCAAGCGTATTCTGAACGGAGAATTTGTAGATACCCTCTGCCATCCGCCAGCGGATACCAGCCTTAATTGCCTCGCTCTTTTGCTGGGACTCCATTTCAGCCAGAGCTGCCAGCAATGAGATCAGCAGATTATTCCGCCCATCGCCGGTATAGGTGATTCCCTCTGTCTCAAACTCAACGGAAACGGGCGGGTTCAGCGCAGAAAGCGTTTGCAGATTGTCCAGAATATCCACGATATTTCTACCAAAACGGCTGATGCTTTTGGTGAGAATCAGGTCAATCTTCCCGTCAACTGCGTCGGCAATCATTTCCTGAAAGCCAAGACGTTTTTCAACGGTAGTTGCGCTGATGCCCTCGTCTTGATAAATCTCAACCAGCTCCCATTGCGGATTTGCCTCAATCCTCTTGGTAAAATGGTGAATCTGCATATCGAAGCTGCCGACCTGCTGTTCCTCCTGTGTGCTGACGCGGCAGTACGCCGCAACACGGAGTTTGGACGGCTCCTCTGCAAGTTCCCGCCGTTTCTGCGGTGGAATAATAACACCATTTCCACGCTGGTTATAAGAAATCTCGTCCTGCATCTGGCGGCGTTTCTGTTCCCGGCGTTCAGCTCGGCTGCTGGTTTGCCGCTCTGCCTCTATCGCTTTGGGGTCAAGCGGTTTCGCCATATTCTGCCTCCTGCATCAGAATCCGTCTGCGTTTTCTGCTTTGCATCGGCGCACCATCTCCTATGAACGGTTTTCAATTTCATTACTACCACGCTCCTTTTCGGAAAATTATGACAATCCGCATACGCGAGGTAAACGGAATAGTCACCCAAAGAAAAAGGCAGCAGAATTGCTCCTACTGCCTGAAACTGTATAAACTTGTGCATTTACATCGATCAAACATGGGGGTAGAAATTATAGACCCCTGCGAATGAGAGACGTTTTACAGCGCCTTAACCGTGTCGATAAACTGGCTCATGCTCATTGCACCCGGCAAGAGGTTTTCCTCATTTTCAAACACCATGTAATAGCGGAAATCCTTGCCCGCCGCTGTACGCCACGCTTGACCCAGCGCGATTTTCTCCCGGCTATCGTCGTTTTTCAGGTGTTCGCCCTTGGTTTCCGCACAGATGAGCTTGCCGCTTTGGGTCATAATCAGAATATCGGGGTAGTGCTTGATAAAGCCGTTGATTGCAAACCCTTGACGCGCAATATTCCTGTGCCGCCAGCGGACATTCGGCAGGGCGGTCAACTCTACAATCAGCTTCTGTTCCAGCTTGTTCATGTCGCCGTCCTCCGCCGTGTACAGCGAACGGGCGTATATGGCGGTATTGCTGGCGGGATGAATAGATGTGGGCAGACGGAACGAGGGCATACAGACGATACGTTCCGTTTCCAGCCATTTATCAAAAGTTTCCCGATAGTGGGCTTCCAGCAGCGTTTCGATCTTGTCACGGATCTTCGCCGCATAGCCCAGCGGGGCTTTCTCCATCGCGGCGAGCTGTGCCTTGTCCATATCGTCCACGATACGGTTTATGTAGGCTTTCAATTCGGCAGCGTCTACCATGTTCAGCTTATTAAGCTGACTGAACATCATATGATAAAGTTTTGAAGCGCGGCGAAAAAGGAGGCTCCTATGGCAACGATTTTACTGGCAGAGGACAACGAGGCCGTCCGCCTGCTGACCCAGGCCAAGCTCCGCCATCAATTTACAGTGGTGACGGCGGCGAACGGCCGGGAGACTCTGGATATCCTGAACCGGCAGCATGTGGATCTGATCGTGGCGGATGTGATGATGCCGGTGATGGACGGCTACCAGCTGGTGCGGACGCTGCGGGCGGAGGGCAACGAGATCCCCGTGCTGTTCCTCACCGCTCTGCAATCCATGGACAGCAAGCGGGAGGGCTTTTCTTCCGGCATTGACGATTATCTCACCAAGCCTGTGGATTACGAGGAGCTGATCTGGCGCATCCAGGCCCTGCTGCGGCGGGCCCACATCGCCAGCGAACAGCAGATCCTTGTGGGAAACACCCGACTGGATTCCGCATCCTACACCGTGACCTGCCGCGGGCAGACCCTGGAGCTGCCAAAGAAGGAATTTGACCTACTTTATAAGCTGCTGTCCTATCCGGGGCAAATCTTTACTCGCAGTAGCTGCTGGACGATGTGTGGGGGTATGTATCAGAGAGCGGGGAGGACACGGTCAAGACCCATATCAGCCGTCTGCGGAACCGGCTGAAGGACGTGGACGACTTTCAGATCATCACCATCAAGGGACTGGGATATAAGGCGGAGCTTGTGAAGGAGAAAGAGCAGTGAAAAGGAAACATTCCAAATACCGGAAAATATGGCTGCTGTGGGTGGCGTTGGAAGGGCTGGTAGCTACCTTCGCCATTATGAATTCATTTCTGCTGCTGCGTTATCTCTATTTTTCCAACGGCACCGCCATACCGGAAGCGTCTGTCAGTACTGCCGGATCTGTGCTCTCCGCCGTGTACCTGCCGCTTTTGATCACGCTGATCCTGACGACCGGGTTTCTGGAGCATAAGCTCAGCGCCAATGTGACAAACTTGATGGACGGACTTCGCGCCGTGGCGGGAGGAGACTATTCCGTCCGGCTGAAAACAGATAAGCATCAGCTGTTGGACGATCTGTGTGAGGATTTCAACCGCATGACGGAGGAATTGCAAAGCGTCCGCACCTTGCGGGAGGACTTTGTCAACAGCTATTCCCATGAATTCAAGACGCCGATCACCGCCATCAAGGGCTTTGCGGAGCTACTTTCCGAGCCGGATCTTACCGTGGAGGAGCGGCAGCAGTATCTGCGGATCATTCAGGACGAGTCCGCCCGTCTGGCGGAATTGACCAACCGGACGCTGCTGCTGACAAAATTGCAGTCCCAGCGGTTTTTGCCGGATCAAACCACGTTTTCTCTGGATGAGCAGATCCGTCGGTGCGCCATCCTCTGTGCCCACAGCTGGGAGGAAAAGCGCCTGACCTTTTCCGCAGAGCTGGAAAGCGTGGATTGTACCAGCAATGAGGAACTTTTGCGGCAGGTATGGATCAATCTCTTGAATAATGCGATCCGCTACACCCCGCCGGGCGGCGAGATCGGTGTGGAGCTGCGGCAGGTCGGCGGGGAGGCCGTTGTCCGGGTCTGGGATACCGGATCAGGCATGACGCCGGAGGTCCAGTCCCACATTTTTGAAAAATACTATCAGGGCGCGGCGGAGGATAAAAAGCACGGCCTGGGCCTGGGGCTTTCTATCGTCCATCGGATCATAGAATTGACGGAAGGACGCATTGAGGTGGATAGCCAGCCGCAGCAGGGGAGCAGCTTTACCGTTTATCTGCCGCTGAACCAAAAGGGAGCGTGACGCGGTGGGCCTGCCATGCAGAACGCTTATTTTTCTTTCCGTATTGACTGAAAACAGCGCAGCCCAGCAAAACTCCAAGGGAGGACGATCATGATCGAAAACCAAAACTCATATCCCATGAACCTGCTTGTCACGCTGGATCGGAATTACGTTCCTCAGCTGAATGTCATGTTGTTTTCCGCGCTCCAAAGTGCCCCCGCCGCATTTTTTGACGTATATATCCTGCATGACGAGGGGCTGTCAGCCTCCGATTTAACGGCGACCCGGGCGCTGCTGGGGCAGCGGGGGGCGCTGCATCTGATCCGTGTGGACGAAAGCGGGCTGACGGACGCACCAACGTCGGACCGGTATCCGAAGGCGATCTACTACCGGATCTTTGCCGCGAAATATCTGCCGCATACGCTGGACCGGGTATTATATCTCGACCCGGATCTCGTTGTGCGGAAAAGTCTGCGGGCGTTATATGAACTGCCTATGGACGCAGCCTTCTTTGCCGCGGCCTCCCACATCAGGGCCTTTCTGCACCGTTTCAACGAACTGCGCCTCGGCATGGGAGAGGATGATCCCTATATCAACTCCGGCGTCATGCTGATGAATCTGGAAGCCTTGCGGGCAAAGCAGGACACACAGGCGGTATTTGACTATATGGAACGCCACAAAGGACGGCTCATGCTGCCGGATCAGGACATCATCAGCGCCTTGTACGGACAAAGCATCATCCCGCTGGACCCGATCCAATATAACATGACGGAAAAGCTATTCACCCTTCACCGGTTCAACGGGGATGGCATGACGCTGGACGATGTGCGGCAGCGCTCGGCTGTCATCCACTACTGCGGGCGGAATAAGCCGTGGAAGCCCGGATACGTCGGTGAATTGGACGTGTTCTACAACGAAACCGTTTCTCAAATGGAGAAGGACTTGCCATAAAAGTATCAGTAGCCTTACCGGTGTTCCGGCAAGGCTGCTGTTGGATATATTTGATTGGAGCATCGTCACGCAGATAAACTTGGGATCAAAGAAAAATAAGTCGAGGGAAATTCCCTCGACTTATTTTCCGTGCCCTGTACCGTCCGGCCTGCCCCATAGGTCACATTGTGTACCTATGAACATGAACCCTTATGGTTCAAGGTTTTTCTTGGTGGAGAATAGCGGGATCGAACCGCTGACCTCTTGACTGCCAGAATTTAACTTTTCCCGGTGTGTGCATAATGTACAGCTTTTTTAAAAAATATAGAAGAAAAAATCGGACCAAAACAGAGAAAATATTTCTATATTTTCTGAGTAGTATTTTCTGTTTCAACATGACCGATTGTATACCGTGCTTTCTGATTTATAAGGAGTTTAAATCAGGACCGCTTTTTGAGAGAGACCTTCTGCAAAATCATAGTAATTCCAGACTTTTCGGGTATTCCATATTGTCGAAACTTGTGATTTCTTCATGCAGAATGCACGAACCAAAACTGTGATTTCGGATACTACTGTGTAGGGGCAAAAGCTGTGATTTCGTTGCCGTGAGTGCTCGACGAAACCTGTGATTCTGTCATGTAGAATGCGGACTTTTTCTGGATAAAACCTGTGATTCTGTCATATAGAATGCAAGCTTTTTGAGGGATGAAACCTGTGATTCCGTTATTCGACTGTCACGGAAAATGTAAGGAAAAAGTGGGGTGGGACCTGTGATTTCGCAACTTTTGTGCGCACAGCTTTCTGTCTAATCATACCTGTTCTTTAAAATCTAATTTTTGCCCTCACCGATCCTGCAAGCAGGAAGAACGTTGGAACAACTGAACCGACGAAGAAGGAGGGTGAGGAGAGAAACTGAACAGACGCGTCGGTTATGGCAGACGCCATCTACGGCGGCGCAACCATAGAAGCCACCCAAAATGATACGGTGAGACAGCTGCAAAGCACCATGAAAGGGTATCAGCGGCAGTTGTCTCATGACGGCGTGTATGCCGTGGTGACACTCATGGCAAACGATGATTCGCAGCGAGAGAATCCCGGTCAGGAAGATGGCGAGGAAGGAACTCTTGAAAAGACGGAACAGCCGAGAAAATGCTACATTTTCTGCCCGGAAAGAGACCGTGTGCGGTTATTTGAGGAGTTGGATCACAAAACGGCGGCGCCACTCATTCCTGCGTTTCGGGACTATGTACTTGCTTCGCTCCAAAAGCGAGGCAATCTCCGGCAGTTGGAGGTCATCTCGCAAAAGGAGCGGATCGACGCATGGACGCTGGATCTGGAACCGGATGATAAGAATGTCATGATGCCGGGGTCAAAACAAGCCTTTTATGTATGACCAATAGCAAAGAGCTGGAAAAATAGCGCTGAAATGAGCACCCAGAGGAAATGGCCTTTTGAGGCTGTCTCTCTGGGTGCTTATTTTTCATAGAGTAGATTTTAGTCATTTTATTCTTTTGCTATCCAAATATTGGATTTTGAGCATAATTAACCAAGCCCTTTCGAAAACCAAAGAGCTTCCTGAAATTGAGAGCCGCTATTTTGCTTCCGAAGAAGAATTTCCCTCGTTGCTTGCCTCGCGGCAATTTATCAAGGCGGTAATTCTTACGGATGTTTGCCGGTACCGTTTCTACGCCATTCCTAAGCTTTGCATAATTGCTGAATTCTTCACTTTGCATATACCTTTGGCTCTTTGCCCTGTTTGAAGCATTCTTTGAAGTAATGAATGTTGCATTCCATCCATCGATTTTTGGACGACACTGCCCTTGGTATGGACAACCAACGCAATGATTGCAATTAAACGAAACCTTACACTGCCTTGTCGTTTTAGTATAGCTTTGCCTTACAGGTTCGTGCCCTGCAGCACATCTCAAAAGTATTGTTCCGTCATCATTAAAAGTGAAATCAGCTAATGCATCTGGAGCCTCTTTTCCAATAAGTGCGGTTGTGATTAATTTGATGTTCTTTTCCTTTGCCAAAGCAAAATTATCCTGGCCTGCATATCCGCCATCGGTAATAAGAACGATTTCTTCTTCAGACCTGTCCATCTGTGATAAAGATTCTTGAAGAAATTGACTGTCAGTATGGATGTTCTTGTCATACTGATAATCGGTCACGACTGATCCGTTTTTATCAACGGTTTCTTCAAGGTTTGCAACATATCCTCTGTGAAGTTTACCGGCCTTGTTGCGATATGTGGCATCTGGATCAGACGGATTCTGTAACGCTGTTGAATTCATTGTTCCGTCTTCCTTTGTACGGAGTCTTCGTTTGCCATTTTCAACAACAGTCTGGTCTGAAAGGCACCTCAAAAACAGTTGGTACTCAGTAACTTCTTCGTAGTCTGTTCCGCATAGTTCAAGCAGCTTATCACTATCACTCAGCAAAGCCTGTATAATCTGCTCCATATTATCATTCAGCTGATGATAGAAAATTCTGTTATAGTCGTTTGAATCTGTATAGTGCTTCAAATCATCAGGAATCTTATTCGGATAGTTCTTATCAAAATATATCGCCAATTTAGAAATACAGGTGTATATCAGCTCCATGCGACTAAGAAAACGGATATTTCTTTTGAGGATTTACAGGTCAATGATAAGGTTATTATGTGTATCAGGAGCTCGGAAATGGAGAACTTCCGAAGCGGCGGCAACGAGGAGAATACGCTCAAAGTCGAACAATTGCAGTTGTATACGCAAAGACCTGCCGAATGGGTCTCGGCTGTCCAACGCTGCATCGAGGCTTTGAGATCGAGCCAGAGAGCATGAAGT
>OIWO01000196.1_pt1 | contig 73435 bp, 64 predicted proteins | sample 1587641 | NCBI WGS metagenome assembly OIWO01 (sample SAMEA3888924, study PRJEB22519) | human gut metagenome | biome: human gut; feature: human-associated habitat; material: faeces | place: Denmark | collected 2010
TAGGGCTCGTTAGGGACTTGCACCCATTAGACAATACACATGCTAGTCAAACAAAAAAAGAGTGTATCATAAATTCATGACACACTCTTTTTTGTTAATATTCTCAGACTGACGCCCCTATAATAGATCATTTCAGATGGATGGTCTGTGTTTTCCCCGTGATATCAGTTACCACGGCGATCCCTCCATCAAGAATCTCGACCTTCTCATATTTGGCATCAACAATCACTTTTCCTTTCAATGTCATAACGCCCCAATGTCTGGGAATCTCTTCAAAGGCGCAATAGGCTCCAACAGGTTGCGCTATGCTGCGATAAAGGGGTGGCACGACAACTCTGCCATCCACTTTAATGCCCCATTTCTTTCCAGCCTGATATAATTCCACATGTCCTGCTACAGACTTTTCATGCAAAAGAATCATCTCGCTTGCTTCCTTTTTCTTCTCCTGTAACATCATCTCATCATAGTATTTCTTGCCAAGGCGAGGCATTACAATATGAAGATCTTCATTTTCATTCTTTGGGTTATTGCATCCAATATAAGTCTTCTTCAAATATGAATCCACCAGGTAGTAGTCCTGCTTGCTGTCCATAACCACGATACAACCACAACGAAGAGTGGCACACTTCCAATACACATGTTCATAATCACCACGCAAGAAACATACTCGATTACTATCTATAGTAGCCTTCATCATCAAGCCATTGCCTCCTTCATAATAGTACCATTCCTGGCAACCACTATCTACTAAATAATTATAACGATATATCAGGTAATCCCCAAAATTGAACAGGTCATATTTGGAAGGGCAATATGGCCAAGAGAAATGTTCGTAGGTGCGAGACATATAAACATCTCCATATTTGATGAACTCCCAACCTTCTAGCGTAACCACCTTTGGAACATCGTAAACATTGGGACCATCGTCAATAATAGCTCCAGACAACAGGTCATAATAGCAGACCTCCTTTCTGCGATGTCGGTAGAACAGGATGTTGCCATCCAACAGCTTCATGTCACGGTAATCGCCTGGCTCCAAGACTTGTTCTCCCTGCCGGTTCACTACCGTCATCTTCCCATCAGGCAGCTTGATGATGCCAAACTCCCCTCTACTGTCCACAAACTCACGATACTGTATCGTTTGGAGCAATTCTTCATGACTCATCACCATCATCATTTCTGAATCTGGATGAATCTGAATATCGTCTTGCTTCTCGTTCATCAGGAAAAACTCTCTATCCTTGGCAGTCTCCTTCTTCTTGCCAACTTTCAGCTTTCCTTCAAACATAGCATTCCAGTTCCATACTTGCGAAGGCAACCCGAACACCCGATAAAGTCCCACATTATCTATAATTACGCAGTTCTTCTTTCCCTTAGCCACTCGCAATCCACGTCCCACCATTTGCAGATACTTGGCAAGCGACAGCGTTGGTCGAGCCAACTGTACAAACTCCACATCCGGGCAGTCAAATCCCTCCGAGAAGATATCCACATTCACCAATACTTGTATAGGAGCAAGTCCATCAGCAGCCCGCAAGCAAGTAGCACCCAGTCTATCGCCAACTCCATCAGCAGCCCGCAAGCAAGTAGTACCCAGGCTATCGCCAACTTTATCAGCAGCCCGCAAGCAAGTAGCACCCAGGCGGTCCCATCCCGCACAATCTGGCGAGACCTTTGATGGTCCGCCAACCTTAGAGCGTAGCGGTTCCGAGCGACGAGGAGGAGCGGTTACATCCCCTGTCCCCTGAGGGGAAAGGGGCTTGGGGAAAGCGGTGGAGCCTCCCTTAAGGGTAAGGGAGGACGGGTGGGTTTTCGAAAATGAAGAATATTTAAACCTTTCAATAAGTTCTTTTCGTAAAGAACTTGGCGTTTTACTATCAATAGCAACAGCCGCGATGCCGTGTTCTCTGTAGAACTCGGCAATAGCATTAGCATGAGAAATATTGATAGCATACACGATGCCCTTTCTGTCTTTACCATATTCCTCCAAGCTCCGATAGAGCCTTTCGATGCTCGGTTTCTTATTCAGCAACATATCCATTTCCTTGTTTTGGTAGTCACCATCAGCTCCTCGCTTCTGCAAGGAGTCGATGAGCCGTTGCGTCACACCATCCGATTTGATGCTCACGAAATCGTATGTCGCCAATCTTCCCTTGCTGATAAATTCAGGAACACTCCACGACTGCACCAAGACATCAAACAGATCAGTGAATCCCTTACCATTCAATCGGCAAGGTGTAGCCGTCAGTCCCAGGAACTTAGCATTTGGGAATCTCTCCCACATTCCCTTGTAAGTCTTGGCAAGCGCATGGTGCGCCTCATCAATCACTATCATTCCCGGTTCTTCCTCTATCTCGTCATAGTGTTTCGACAACCATTGTATCGACACAGCCTTGATAGGAACATTGAATGCGCTAGCCGACAAACAATCTGGCGAGACCTTTGATGCTCCACTCATCCCCAGGTGGTCACCAAGTCCCTCAACAGGCCGCAAGCAAGCAGCACCCAGGCGGTCCCATCCCGCACAATCTGGCGAGACCTTTGATGGTCCGCCAACCTTAGAGCGTAGCGGTTCCGAGCACCGGAGGGCGGTTACATCCCCGCTTCCTGAGGAAGAGGGGCTTGGGGAGAAAGTGGAGCCCTCTTTGGAAAGAGGGACGGGGTGATTCGAAAAACTGAAATTCAAAAGAAACTTATTCAAAGTGTCTTTTATCTGCGAAACCAACTCCCTTCTATGGGCAACAATCCAAACATGACAATTAGAATGTTCCCTCAAAAACGATTCTACGACCGAAGCGAGTAGAACCGTTTTTCCCGTACCAGTTGGCATTTGTGCCATTACGGACCGATGAAGGCGCAACGCCTTCTCAATCCGTTCCTTCATATCCTCTTGGTAATCAAATAACTTTATTTCCTTCATTCAAAAGAGATTATTTCTTCAATAGATTCTCAACATCCTTGATGGCTTTATCAAGGCAAAAGCCCCTTTGCCTTTGAAAATCTCCCAACCATAAGACTTCAATTGCTTCAATGTCTTCACAAAGTCTTCTCGCCAGTTGGATGGGGCGTGTGGCAATGTCTCCATTGCCACCTCAAAGCCATCACGCACAATCTTTTTCATGCGAGTAGCCTGTTTCGGATAGTCAGCGATATACCAATCTGAGTAGTTGGCACCACTGAAGGCAATAGAAGAGGCGATAAAATGAGCATAAGCATAGTTGCTGCCTTCCAAATAAACATGCGCTTGCTTCATCCAACATTCCAACACACGCAAATCATAGTCGAGGTCAGTGGAATCTTCCACAGTCCAATTGAGGTTGCCCGAATCGCTTGCCCAACACAGCAGCATGGGCAAAGCAAGCCTCCACCTGTTCCTTATAGTTACCACGCTCCGGCTTCCAATATTTTTCCACCAAAGCGGTAGCGAAGTCCTCATGCGTGGCTGCATACTGACGAACAAAGCCTTTCATCTCCTTGCCCGATATTTTCGAGAGAACTTTATCTATCTTGTCAAAATCCGTATTTGTGTTCATAGACCATAAATATCTATTACAATTAATAATCTCATAAAAAGCGTTTGATACATTCCTTATCTTCATCAGGTACTTCCGATATAGAAGGTTTAAAAACTATATGCTTTTCATTTATTTCTGATATATATGGCTCTAATTTCTTTATATCTTCGAATGATATACCATATTTCAGCATCCAAATAGACTTTTCATTAGCAGTTCCATATTTGATGAGTTTAGCTACGACCAAAGCTCTTTCATCATTATGCCCTTCTGCATATTTTTTAAATGCAGCATAATAAATGTCAGAAAGTTTGAAGTCTATCAACTTATCTAAGTAATCATATGTATCATATACCAATGTATCAAAATCAACATTTGCAATTGAATCATTTGGTGGGAACAAAGAAAAAGAATGAATATTCATATTTGGTATATCTTGATAGCCTACCATATAATTCACTTTGTTTCCTTTAACCAATCGAGAATATCTTGCATTGCATATGGCACTAAATGTTTTCCCTTCTATTCTCCATGTCAATATATTTACAGCTTGTTTCAAAACCGAAGATTCTCCTTTTAACAACTCTCTGCCGAGATGCATCTCATATATTTTGCACAATCCATCTCTAAATTCTTTATATCCATTGCCTTTGTATCTTATGCTAAATTTTAAGTATTCAAAAGAGCAATCTAATATTTGTTTTATTATATCTGAAACATCTTTCGAACAAAGGACTTCGACTTGATTTTGTGGCATATTATATTCATCATTGAATGTCCCTTCTTTTAAGGACTTTTTAAAATCGTAATAGTCATCATTCTCATCAGTATCATCCTCTAATTGAGATTTGTTGTTAAGACTTTCTTTACGCTTCATGAGTTTGCGGAACTTTGATATATCACTATCATTTTTCAATATGACAAATCCATAATCAAATTTCTTTTCTGTTGTTGACCGACCTGCTCGCCCAATTAGATTTTTGACACCCAAAGGATTGCTTGCTTCAAATCTCTTCAAATAGACTACATCAAATGGCATATTGATACCTTGTTCTAAGGTTGATGTCGCAAGACATATTTTACAAAACCCAGCCTTTGCAACATTTTCAATCTGATGTCTGACATATAAAGGCATTGAACCATGATGAATTAGAATTCCTCTGCGAATCCAATAAAGCAATTTGGAGAATTTTCGCTTACCTGTAACAGTGGACGCTCCTAAATATTCACGTATAGAATCAATGCATTTATCCACAACATCGTTGTTCAATTCCTTACATAGGGGCACATAGTCTTTGATTTCATCTAGGCTGCGCCCTTTCGTTATATGTGATTTGGAACAATAAATCAATACACTTCGCCCTTCGCTCCGTATTGCATTGGCAATTGGATCTGTTTCACAGAGAATTTTCCTATGGCCCATAATTTGAGGGTCAATACCAAAATGATAGAATTTTCCGTTTACTTTTACCAAATAAATTTGCCCTACATTTCTCTGCTGATAAATTTTAGCATTGTTTTTTCCACAATCTATATTGTTCTTCTCAAATTGAGCTTCAGGATTAACTACAAAAGGTTGAGCGAAAACTAATTTTGCTTTAGGATATGCCCTCACACATCTTCTTACTATACTATCAAAATACAGTCCTCTAACAGAATCCTCATCTCCCAGTTGCGCCTCGTCAAACAAAAACATACCAACGGCATAACTTCCTTTATCCTTAAATAAATCACGACATCGTTCAGGTGTCACAACAAACACATTTCTGTCAGAGTTTTCTGTATTGATTTTGTCGATATGCGTCAGAATGTTAACCCTCTTATTTGCAATTTGTTGGGACAAAGCTAATTCATACTCATATATAAGTGACCGTGATGGTAATACGATAACAACATCTTTCTGGCTTTGTTCTATCAAATTTCTGAAAACAAACGACTTTCCTGTACTTGTCGGAGCCGAAAATGAGAAATAGTGTTTGGTATTTATGTTTTCTAAGATATTGACCTGTATTGGTGTGTAATCTTGGTTAAATATGTTCTTGATTGCTCGATGTTGGATGTTGAATATTAACTCACGCACAGAATGTGGTTCTATATGTCCTTTATAGTAAAGTGCCATGAAACTCACGATTTCATTTAGTCTGTTTTCTGTTAATTTACGGCGATAAAGTGCTAAATATGACAAAATTTCCATATCAGAATAGCTACACAATCCCGACTTGTATATTCGATTAAGGGTACGATTGAGAATTTCTTCACATTCTTCTCCTTGAATAATTTTTTTTATAATATCCTTCATAATTCTACTGCCACACAAATAGTTTCTGAAAAATTCTTGATTTGTTGCAAATCTTTATTAGTAAGCATGTTCTTTGTAAGCTGTTGTGTTTCCATATTTGTACACGAGAACGCTGCAATAAAGCCCTTTTCCCCAGGCTTCACTTTATTCAAGGCTTCCCTTGAAAAGAATGGTCCCAAATCCTTAAGGTCTTTGATGTCATTTTTTTCTCTTTCAAATCGTACAATCTGTTCAAAAGCTTTTGAATATGCATTCTTGTTAGAGACATATTTAGCCTCACCAAATAGTATTATTTTCGTATCGGTGTTCTCCATATGCAAGTCGAATCCAGGATTTCCACTTATTTTCTGCTTGAAAAATTCTGCCAGTGGAATGTTCTTGTATTTTGCATCTGTATCCGTGATACTTTCTCTTGAGAGTTCCGAAACGACATATTCACCCACTTCCTTTGACACGTCATCGCCATTGGTATGGTGAAGATTCTTTTCTAATTCTTTTACGGTATCACTTGTACATGCCTCTATACTTTCTCGCAAATAATCTTCTTCTATATTTTTCAGCCAAGACTCATCTTTAAAAACTTTCAATATATATTCAACAGCTTTGCTTAAATCATTCACTTTTACACGAATGAACAATATAGAATTAGAGTCAATGAAATTTGCCTCTTTTATTGAAAATGATGATTTGTCCATATTATACACTTGTTTATTTTTCCACAGAAAGAGTTTCCTTTTCACCGATTTCATGAATGATAGAAAACATTTTGTTTAAAAACGGGCTACTAGGCTCCATCACCGAAAAGTAGCTCAAAAAATGGGAAAGGGATCCGTTCGCCCGTATATCTATTATCTTATTCCATGTATCTTCTTCCATACAGCAAACCAAGTTCTGAACAAAGGTTCGCTCAATGCCTCAGTAGGATAATGCTTCACGAAGCGTAAGTTGCGCAAACTCATTCTGAGATAGCGATGAAGTTTGCCTTCATTTTCCTTGCTTCCAAGTCGAGTATCAAATTTACCAAAATTGCCTCCTTGCATGATTTCAGCCAACAAAAAACGACCCTCATTCACATCAATAGGTGCAATCATTTTCGCCTCAGGTAACCCCAAAACTTCATGCAGCACATACATCACAGCTCCAGCAAACTTCCATAAACCAAGATATTTCAGCTCACGCTGCAATGCCGTCAGATTCTTCACTCTTCGTTCTTCACTCTTCACTAAAACAAAGTAGTAGTCTATTAATTGACGTAAGCCAATACCCTCAGTAAACACATGGCGATAGAGATGAGAGAGGATATATATAACATTGAAGTTCATCGTTGGCACTGTAATTTCCCCATACCCATCTGGTAAAGTAACTACATTAGAGCATTGCAAATCCATCACCTCCTTAAACCATTTCTGCATCCTGCTATTATGAACAGGAAAGAACATGTACGAAGGAGTAAAATGCACCTCTATTGCCGTTTTCATAACAGGGAAGTCTACATGGTGATAACGCATCACCTGATTCGGACACACCTTATTTATATATTGCATCACTCGTTTCCTGCCACCAGTGAGATAGATGTCTATATCTCCAGGAGTACGCATATAAGGGTCAGGATAAAGCAACGCATTCCCCTGCCCCTTCAAGATACAGTTAGCAATGCCCTTGTTCTCGAAGTTCTTGCAAACTTTTACGGAATCCAGAAACAGTCTGATATTCTGTTTTCGTATCTGTTCCGCCATCACCATCCATTGCATCAGTAGCTTCTGCTCTGGTGCCAACTCCTTTGGCAATCGCCGGATGCCATAAAACAGCACACCAAGCAAAGCCTGCTTCTTGGCAATAGCATACAGCTCCTTCCAATCCACCTCCTTCAAAGAACCAGGTATTTCCTTGGCAGAACCAATGCAGAATCGCAAGAAATCAAAGAAAATCTTTTGTTGTTTCAACATAAAGTTGTACTTTTGCACGCATGAAGCAAGCCATACGCATCATATTATCCTACATAGCAGCTATCATCCTTCTTCCGATAGCCTTGCTATGTAAGTTCTTCCGGAGAAAGTAATCCTACTTTTTTCGGAAAGGATCCTTGTATATTCCCAAGAGCTGCTTACCGAAGTAATAAAAGAACTGCATGTCATCTACGAAGTAACGCTTGAAAAGACGCTTTGGTTCCTTCATGCAACGATACAACCATTCCATACCGATTTTCTGCCAAATCTTAGGCGCACGTTTCAAAGTTCCTGCTTCGAAGTCGATGGTAGCACCCAGAGCCATGAATACCTTTACTCCAGGCATCTTATCACGATACTTCATTATCCACTTCTCCTGCTTAGGCGCACCCACACCGACAAGCAGCACATTAGCACCACTCTCGTTCACGATGCGAACCAACTCCTCGCATTCATCCTCATGCTTCTCGAAGCCAAAGGAAGGAGAATGAGCACCTACCACCATCTGGCGCCCTACCTTCTCATTGATACGTTCCATAGCCTTGGCTGCAATACCCTCCTTGGCACCAAGCAAGAAGATCTTGCAGTCAGCATCATCCTTATGATACATATAATAAGAGGTGAAGAAGCTGGAACCCGGAATCGCTTCCTTGATTGGAGTCTTCAACAACTTACCGAACAGGTAGAGAATCTTACTGTCACACACCACCCATTCCGACTTCTGATACACATCATAAAACTCCTTGTCCTTCTGAAGCTTTATCAGATGATCAAGATTAGGAGTCACAAGAACACCCTCCTTCAGGTTCTCCAAGAGTTCCTGACGAGTAATGTTCAGAATATCTATATTTAATACTTTTACAGTTTCCATTGTATACTAACAATATTTTTTTGTATCAACAAATTTCAACGACACACAATTCTTTATAACTCACTTATAATTTTATCCAAGACATCATCAACCTTATAATAATTCAATCGTGCCTTTTCAAACAATTCTAGAAATCTTGCATAAGATCCATCTGTTTTTTCAACTCGTTGTCTATCTATCTCAACGCCATTTTCATTCACTAAAGCTATTGACATACTCTCCATGTCAAGATTGGCATTAAATCCCAAACTTCTTCTTGGTCCAACAATCAAAACCGATATATTACCAACCATTGTTTGGAATTCATTACTTTGGGAAGTTATATCCCACTTTTTCATACCTTCAGAAGTAGCATCAAGCAACTTATCAATCAGTTCATTATATTTATTATTCTTCATGTTCTTCGTACTTTAATCGATTCTTTAATGTACACAAATATTGTTGAAGTTCTGAACATCTTTCAATAATATTTGACTTAGTAAACAACAAGCCACTTTTAGTTTTTGGTTCAATATTTCTCAATGTTGACAAATCAACAGCTAAGCGATTACATAGCATTTGCAATACTTCATCATTCTCTAATCCTAGAGACGGGATGTTTTTTATTTGAATTACAAATTGATTCAACTTTTCTAGATGAATCAACGTTGCCTCAATATTTTCTACTCTCAACATATTTATTGCATCAGAACATATTTCCGCATGTTGGCTTATGTCCATAATAGCTTCCCTCTTATCTAAGAAGATTACTTTTTTATTAATTTCCTCTCTTATTTTCTCTTGTTTTTGAGATATTGATGCTATTCTGATTATTGTTTCTATAATAGCATAAATAGAAGCCATACTACCAATTACAGATATGATTGTCCCAACTTTTTTATCTGAACTATCATCAACGATAGTTAACCATAATGCAACAGCTGTAACTACCAAAGAAGAAAGAATCGCTATTAAGCGGTTAATATTATTCTTTAAAAAAGATATCATAACTATTTTATCAATAATAATAACATAAAAATATGGAAAAGTCTATCAGCAACTGTTTGATTATAATTATAAGGAGACTGTAATCCATGACATAATGCATTTCGAACATTCCAACCTCTCTGATCTGTCAATACAACCCTGAAATAATATGCAATATTCTCATTGAAAGTACTACTAATAACTTCATCTCGTAATATATCATCCAATATTCTTAATGTATATCCTTGACTTTTAGAATTATTTTGTGGCTTAATGACAGGCTTTCCACTTTTATCTAAAAGTTCTCTGAAAAAACTTTCTATTTGAGGAACTATAAGGTGACAAAATACTAGATAGTTTTCTTTGAAGAAAGAAGTTAAAGCTTCTTCTATTACAAAATATCTATCATCAACTATTATAGGAGAGTCTTCAACCATCTTCATAATATTAGCTATAGAGAAAACCTGATTCTCGACTAAAGCTTTTATTATAAAATTCAAAGGAAGACTTTGCAAATTTATATTCTGGCATATATACATTACTAATTGTCCTTCAAAATCATTTTCAATACCTCCAACCTGGGACAATGGTCTTCCTTTTTCATCTTCTAATTGGGTTGGAATCAAGTATTGTAAAGGAAATCTTACTGCCATATCTTTTAGGTTTTTTTCCTGTTCTTTCTTATCCAAGACAAAGTACAAACAGAATTTTTGAATCTGTTCCATAGTATCACCTTGAACTATGAAATCTTTAAGTTGCATTAAAGCTTCAATTGGATAAGTAAACTCAAACTTCGATGCTTGCATTTCCTTTGCAGCCACCTTACTTGAACTTTCTATTTGACCTAAAAGTCTTTTATATTCACTATGAAGGTTAAATTTTAAATACAATCTTGCTACCATCTCTAAATTTCCTGCTTTCTGCATATTCGACATGGTAGAAGCAACTATAGACAGAGCTGATTCTAAGCAATTGAGTACCCGCTTACATTCATTTTGTTGATTATTTTTAGAATAGTATTCCGCCAAAAGAGTCACTTGTTCCTTTAATGTCCAAAACAAAGATTTGTCCTTGTTTAAGCCATTATATAATCTTTCCAGTCTTTTTTCATGTCTTTCAATTACTATTCTAGCTTCATCCTGAGTAAAAAATCTTTTATTATTAATAATCAACAGCAAATACATTCCCCAAAGACGAGGCGATTTATCATCCATATCATATTTGATGTCAAATGCAGACAATACATCTTTTATTTTACCAAGATATTTATTATTCTTACATCCTAAATCAAACAAGCGATTAGAAATATTCACTGTTATTACCGGATGTGATGGATATTCACCAGAAACAACAGCTAAAAGCGAATCTATATAATTATTATATAAATCCGAAGGATATGATTTTGCAGAGACCTTTTTCATAAAGTCCCATACTAGTCCCGAATAACGAGCCTTCAAATAAGGATTTACAACTTCACAGCTCCTTTTATACCAATAACTTACTGCTTCTTCTGTCACATCAGACAAAGACGGATAAGAAAAAGTCTTCCCATCATCTGTCCTTCCATGAAATTTAGGACCAAAATAAGTACCCCATTCGCTTTTATCAACAGATGGAGTCAAATTAAAGCATACACTTTCAAAGCGAAATTCTTTAGATTGCTTAACAGCATCTGAAGACTTATTCAAAAGCTCACAAATTTCATAAAAGTCAAAGCCTTTTCGGTCTTTAACATCATATTCTCTAATTATATCAATTACCTCCATAAAATTATCCTCCATTTTTACCAATTATCTAAACTCATAAATTCTTTTTCCTCTCACAATAAGTCGACAAGTACCTAACTGTGTTGTCGACTACGCTATAGCCAACTAAGCCTTAAACTACCACCATACTTACATCAGCAAGCAATTTAGAATGCCTACATCCCAGGCGGTCCCAGCCCGCACAATCTGGCGCAGACCGCTTTGGTCCGCCAACCTTATAGCGTAGCGGTTCTGAGCACCGGAGGGCGGTTACATCCTCTCGTCCCTGAGGGAAGAGAGGCTTGGTGAGAAAGGTGGAGCCTTCTTTAATGATAAAGAAGGACGGGATGATTTTAGAGCCATGATAACATCCCATCCAGGAGAAGATCCAGTGTATTGGATGAAAAAGCAATACAATGGTACCGATTGAGTGATACAATGGTACCGATTGCACCACTATCGTCCTTTATTTCCCAAACTCTTTAATTCTCTGTTCCTCTTACAAAGAGCAATCAAGCAGTTGTCCATTCTTCACAACTACGATATAGCCATCCAAGCCTTGAACTACGACCTTGCTTTCATCGGCTGCATGAACCATGCAGTTCTTGCATTCATACAATCGAGTACCATAGCTTTACAGATATATCAATATCAAAAAAGAAAGAACCCAACCAACAATACACAACTGGACAAATCTGTCTTTCATTAATACTTTGGTCGGACTTCCACTTTTAACATCTACGATTGTAATCTGCAAATATCTCAATATACCAGCCAAGACAAACACTGTAGTTAGGTAAATATAATGAGAATTAAACTGCTCCATAACATCATCCGAAACAGTATACATTACATAAGCAACCAATGTAACAGCAGAAACAATAGTTAATGCCTGATTCATAAAGTCCAAGTTATAGCGGTTGACATTCTTTCTTGGTAATACTCCCGTTTCTTGATACAATACAACATCATCTCTTCTCTTGGCAAAAGCAAGGAACAATGCTAACAAGAAAGTCATCAAGACTATCCAATGAGAAAGAATGATATCATTGACAACGCCTCCTAAAATAACACGAAGGACAAAACCAATTGCTATGATGAAAACATCTACTAAGGCTATTTGCTTAAGCTTTACACAATAGGCAATATTCATCAGATAATAGAAGCAAATAACACCTATCACCTGCATATTGGAATAGCCGAGAGTCCAAAACGCAAGATTTAAAGAAAGAAATAGCATCAACGCCATTAATCCATAAGCTTGAGGAATACTAACTGCTCCAGATGCAATAGGACGCTTACATTTTTTAGGATGCTTTCTATCTGCGGCTACATCATATATATCATTAAAGCAATATATGCTACTAGCCGCAAAGCTATAACAGAAGAATGCAATTACTGCATTTATCAACATCTGGACATTTGCCAAATCCCCATGAAAAAACAATGGCAAGAAAATAAACATATTCTTTACCCATTGTTGCGGACGTAATAACAATATAATATTTCTCATTTCAAAATTTCTTTTTAGTCAAAAATAAAAGTTTTTTGTCTTTAAATGACATTAGCCCTATAGTTGCATATAGAATCATAATTGGCACATAAGAATAATGGTATCTCATTCCTCCATATAAAACACAATGCATTCCACAAGCTAAAATAATAGGCAGAACGAATACTCCCCAATATCCCCATATTTTTTTTCGAAGTTTCCATAAACCAATTATCATTAAGAAGAATGTTATATAATAGAAAAGAGAAAAGCCTACTATTCTAAAAGCTCGTTTACATAGCTCCAATTTTGAATATAATGATGTTTTTGAGGTTGCTACATTATTTAAAGGTAAATCCATATAATTATCCCCCCACCAAAGTCGAGCCATCTTTATTGGTACATAGGATACATATTTAACAGGATGCTGAGCTATCCATTGTATTGCATGTGATTTCCAAATAGAATCTTTTTGATAAACATTGGCATTCTTTTCAATGTATCCAATATCCCCTTTTTTAAAGACTTCATCATTCACAGTACCATTCATATGATCGTTTGCTCCCATAATCAAATTAACACCTAACGTTGAACCCGAAGCATCCTTTGCTGCAGTATTACTAGAGATTATCAAAGACAAACCTGTTGAAAAGACGAAATAAGATATGCAATATACCACAATTCGCTTCCAACCAAAATTTTTAAAGTACATATAAAAGAGTATGGAAGCTACAAAAATAACAAGCAATGGGCGTGTATAATTGGCATAACACATTATCATGGAAGACAGAACCAGCCAAATATACTTAGGACGCAATAGTGCTAAACTTCCAAACAACAAACAAGTAAAAAACAAATCACTCATCACTGGTATAGAAGATATCATATTACTATACATGAGACAATATAAAATTGTAGCATAGTCCGATGCTTCATCATTTACAAGTTCTTTAATTATTTTTCGAACAGACGCCAATAAAATCAGATTCAAGCCTATTCCAATAATACCATGATACATAAATGTTCCAAATACCTTTAATTCCAATATCAAGAAATTAATGAAACCTGGATTAAACAAATATTGTTGACTATTTAATTGGTGTATATTTGGATACCATTGCCCCCCCATGTAGCATTCCATTGCAGAATCCATATATAATTTTGCATCACTATATTGTGGAAGGTTCCAATATTTTATAACTAAAAACACTTGTATTACAAGCCATAACACGAAAGATAGCCTCATGACTATCTTTCTTTTATCATATAGAAAATTCATACTCTTCATTATTCAAATAACAATACACTTTCTATTAACTATAATTCTCAAACAGGATTATAATCAAACAAGACAATCCTTACTTAACATTTTCAAATACAATGTTTTCAAATCTCCAAATACTTTCTCTGGGAAAAAGTCCTGTACTACATTGAAAGCATTATTACCTTGTTTTCTAATCGCATCACGATTTTCAATATAAAACTTGATAGCATCAGCTATACCCTTTGTATCACCAGGCTCAACCAAGATACCATTTTCACCACTCATGATAATCTCAGGAATTCCCCCTACAGGAGTAGATATGACAGGATGGCTATAAGCCATTGCTTCAAGGATAGCAATAGGCAATCCCTCATTGTAGGATGGCAAAATATAAACATCTTCCCAATTCAAACAATCGATTTTCTTCTGACCTGCAATCCAACCTTCATATGTTATAAACGATTCCAAGCCATTCTCACGAATATAAGCCTTGATATCACCATCAACCTCATTACCTCCCATACGAAGTAAAAGCTTATCGGCAAAATACTCCTTATTGTTCACAATAGCTTCCAATAAGTCAAAGCCTCCTTTGCGCTTGCTGATTTCCCCCATATACATCAAATGGAGTTTTTCATCAGCTACATGTTTCTTTGGCTGACGTACAGGCGGAGATACTATATTGTTAAGTACATGAATCTTACAATCATCCATTCCGACAAAAGCAAAATACTCTTTCCAAGATTGCGAAAGAACGATTAAAGCATCACACTTTTGAAACGTATCCGTAATAGCTTGCTTATCATCCGAGCCTTCATAATATTCTACAAAATCAGCAGCATGTTCATGCAGAATCACCTTCTTGCCACATTTCTTGGCAAGCTTAATAAACAATTTGCATCTTTCAAAAGAAGCATTAGCCGCCCCATGAATATGCACAATCTTGATTCGCTTGTCAAACGTCAGCAAGAACCATGTTCTTACCAAAGCTTGCAAGGCATACCATGATTTCACCGCTTTGTTTCCCAACTTCCAAGTAGGTATAAATCGCATGTTCTCGATGTACTTTCCGTATGATACAAGAACAGCCGTCATACCGCCCTTTGTCTTCTTTGAGACTCCCAAGAAAAGGACTTGGGATGATAAATCTTTAGCTATATATTTTCTTTCCATACTTCTATTCCTTCTCTTGAAGACTTCTTACTTCCGACATATCTATACACCTTGCAGAAATACCACACTTTTCCAGTTTGTATCTCAACAATGCCGCATAATCATCTTCATGCGTTGAAAGCAATATGCAACTATCACCAAAAGCATGGCGAATGGTCTCTACAAATCCCCACACATTGATATCATCAATTGTCTGAACAGGATCATCGATGGCAATAAAAGTCTGCGAACTATATAGCTTATTCAAAGCCATGACAAAAGCAAAGACCACAGAGACCAATTGACCGCTGCTCAAATTATACAGAGCATCAACATCTGAATGATACTCTGTAACAAACAACACACGTTTTACTTTTGACTCATTTTTTATAAACAATCCTCTTCCATAATAATTTTCCTGCATAATGCGACCAGAATAAACATAGAAAAGAATCTCTATGTCAGAAATAACTTTTTTCAAATATACATTTTTATAAGAAGTGAGTTCCGCTTTTAGCTTTCGAAGTTCATTAATTTTATGGACACAAAAAGCTTGTTTTTTCTCAAATTGAGATTTCTGAACTTCCTTATTCTTATAGAGATTCGATTTTATAGCATTCCATTCATATAATAAATAAGCACGTTTCTTCTCTATGTTTTCGGAAGTTAAGATTTTGGGACTCGCAAACTTAGCATACGATGTAAATACTTTATCTAATGTCAAATAATCCAACAAGGAATCCTGCTCTTGCTTTGCATCATTCAAACCTTGCTGCAACATAGTAAGAAACTCTTCCGCTGTACATTCAGGATTATAAGGAAGTTCTCCATAAGCAAGAATTTCCTTCAAGTATGGAGCATAGACATCAAAATCTATTTCTTTATATTTTGCATAGCCTACTTCTGTAAGTTTCCATTCGTCAAATTGAGCTTGAAGAGAACCGACTAATTTCGCAAGAAGTTCTCTCAACTCTTTCAGCATTTTGCCCAATCCTTTATGCAATTCAGGATATGTTTCACTTAAAACATGCTCATAGCTATCAATCTTCTCTTTTAATATGGCACTCTCTTTGTATTCTTGTCCACATAATGGACATTGGGTCAGATTGAGAGCTGAATAAGTTTTGTCAAAGACACTCTTAAACTTTCCTCGCTCATTTTGCAAGTTTGCAAGAGCCTTACCTAATTGAGAGGACGAACGTCCGATAGGCTGAATTGCCTCAAACTTGGACTTAATTTCAGCTCTCAATTCATTTTCTACAATATCAGCAAACTCACCTTGCAACAAAGGTGTTACCGCATCCTGCAAATTATCAATCGTAACCTGGTTTATAGCAGGCAACAGTTTTGTCTTAAATATATCATATAGGTTATACTTTCCTCGCATCAAGGAAAGGAATTGGAAATAAGGGAAATTAGGAAATAAAGGAGAATTCAACAAACTATCAATTTTCTTGTTTTTTGTCCATTTAGCATATTCACTGCGATGAAGACAGAAGTAACCCAATTGATCCAAGACGCCATTTTCACAGAGCAAACCATTAAACTTCTCATATGAAAGTTGTGGATTTTCCTTATCCCAATCAAAATCTTTATCTGCAATAAGACGAATATACTCACATTCTTTTCCTTCCTCTCCCTTTTCCATATCAGAGAGATCATGTTTGAGTACCTCTATCCTTTCCGAAAAGACTTTGTTGGCATCTTTCAACTTTTTATCAATCTTAGATATTTTTGCAATCTGTCTATCAATCTGAGTTGTATTAAACAACTCATTGATATGCTCTGCTCGTTCTGTTTCCTTACTTTTCAGAAAAGAAGTTGCCTCCTCTTGACTCACATAATTAAGAAAAGAATAAGATTTCAAAAACTCATCAAGTCCAAACTGTCCATTATATTCTTCGTTAACATATTCCCCATCTTTCATGTATTGCACTTTTAATACAGTGAAAGCATGTTCAAAGTTGATAGGATTAGATATATTCTTTTCTTCCCTATAGAGAGAAACTCTCTTACCATCAACATCTAACCAAACAGAAACGTTAACGTATGGATTATCATTATCATATACCAAAGGCAATACCTCTTGGCTCAAAGACGTATTATGTCTATGATAAGCCAGATACGACTCATATCTTTTTATTCTGCCTGTAAACACAAGTTCAATAACATCAAAGATTGTAGTCTTTCCATAACCATTCTTGCCAGACAGGATAATTGCTTGGTATGGATCAAATCTAACATCCAATTCTTTAAATCCCTTGAAATTCTCCAAAGAAACAGAGATTATTCTAATCTTGCCCATCGCCTATTGAATTTAAAATTTCATCTAAATATGTATCCATTGCATCCTCTACATCAGGAAAATCATTTACCCAATCATTAGTTTCCAAAACTAAAGAAGAAGACCAATATTCGGGATAAGCCAATTCCAAATGTGACTTTTCCATTTGTACCAACAAGAAGGGTAGTTTATGAGCAATGCCATATAATAGAGTGTAAGCACCATCTGGAGTATCTTCCTTTAATTGTTCAAAGACATTTCTATCACAAAGATAATCTGAAAGTTTCTTTTCTGCATCTACTAAGATTTCATCTTGTAACTTAGCAAAAGCCTCATCAGTATAAAGAAGTACATATTTTTTGAAGAAAAACTTATCATTTTCTATCTCTACAGCCCATTGACGTTTCTCCTCTTCAACACGTTCTTCTTTTTTCAGCACCAACACTGATATATTTTTGTCAGCAGCTGGATAGCTATCTGTTGCATGCCGATACTTGTCATACAACGCCAGCTGTGCATCTTCATTTTTATCAAAATCACCAAATATCATCCAAAAATCAGACTTGGCTTCATTGGCTAAGATAGGCGAATGCTCTATCTCTCCAATCACAGAATATCTAGCTTGAAAAAATTCTGTCAAAATCAACTCGTTAATATTTTCCATCTATCTTGTCTTGTTTGCTTACCAATCCCACTTTTTTTGTTTCGAAGATGCTGCGTTCATCATTAGTCTTACTTTCCACATCAGAGATTGTCGGTAAATACGTTCCAATATCATCTATGGACTCAAGAACATCACCTACTAACCAATCATATTCATAAAGTGAGTTATTATTGGTTCTGTTTCTTATAATTTTCTTGCACAACGTGGCAGCTTTCAGATCTTTATTCAATGAGGTCGGAGTCTCCTTACCTTTAATTGTGTTCCAACTCAAATCATCATCAAGAAGTTCAAGCTCTGAGACGACATTAAACAATGCCAATACTTTACCTTTCGCAGACACATTTGCATAATCATCAACACTTCTTTTCGATATATCATCTATAGGATGCACACGCCGTAAGAATGGTTCCATCTCATCTGGTTTCATAGCCCGAAGACGCTCAACCAAAAAAGAAATGTGTTCTTTTTGCTCATCAGTTATCTCATCGTTGTCTTCATCGCAACATATATCATCCAAATCTTTTATAAGCTTATACTTAATACGTGTTATATAACTATCTCGATCATAAACGAAAACTTCTTCTTTTGCAAAAAGTCTATCAATAATAGATTGAAAACTAATTGCAGAATATTCTTCCTTGGCTATTTTATATAAAGCTTCCTTGTTGGTCTTTGTAATATATTTCTGATGAATATCAAGAACCTTTTGGTCTACCAGTGCCACCAAAGAATAAACTACCTTATCTATTGTAGGTTCATTTTTATGTAATAGCTGATTAACAACACCAGATATTAACTCTATTAATTTACCTGGTTCACAGTAGTTTTGAGTATTTGTAAAAGGATACATGATTATCCCTTGTTCAACCTTCAACTCCTTATTCGTATGGAAATACAACCTACATTCATCTGTACATTGGTCAGCAAGAATTTTCAATTTCTTCTTCATTTTTCTGAATTCAACTGTATAATCAGTCACGTTCTTTTCGTTCTTGCATTGATGAAGACTCACAAGTTTATCATTGTCAGCCATGATAGCAAAGTCTTCATAAGAATCCAGATAGAGTTTGTAACCATTATACTTGTCCCTATTCTCCGCTATCAGTCTAAGACAATGATACAATCCACAAAGTCCTTGATATATAAAACCAGCCCAGCTACCTATGGCAGAATTATAATATTTTCGTTCAACAGTGTTCTTTGACATTTCAATACAACTTTACCACTTCCTTCCATCTGTAATCCCTATCCCCAAAAGTCTGTGAAAACAAACGAGAAAGGCATTTGCATAAAAAAGAAGCCATTAATACGATTACAATCATGATAGGTAAGTTCAAAGGAAAGATTCCATTCATTTTAGTTGTGAATACACTATACTGAATCAAATAAGATTCCAGACAAAGACCAGAAATCGTCATAATAACAGCATATCCACCCTTCTTTGAATACAGTTTCTCCCAAAACTTAGCATGACACCACTTATAGAAATAAAACACAATACCCATCAAAGGCAAGAGTGTAACAATTTGATACGGAGCAACAACTGCATATTTCTTCGCAGCAAACTGAATTCCATAGAAGAATAACAGGCTAGCTATCATCTTCAAGAAATCAAATACAGCATGAAACTTCAAATCCTTGCGCTTCAATCCCATCCATGAGCCAAACAGCATGAATGCAAAATAAGGAATCCAACGAAACAATGTAGTGATACCATACATTCCCTTTTCTCCTTTTTCATACTTATAAGGAAACAACGCTACATACACCACTAATGACACTATCCCTGTCAAAGCGATAATGTGCGGTATGTACTTAACGGCATAACGCTTTATGGCATAGATGAGCATATAATATATCATGATTGCAATGATAAATTCACCCCCCAGAATTCAGATAAGTTCAAGCTACTACGGAGCGAAAAAAGCCCCCATAACCGTACAAACAAACACAGAAGGATAAATTCTGTTGATTCTTCGCTTATACCAATTGTCAAAACTTAGGTTACGTTTACTAAGCAACAAAGTATATCCCGAAGCAAACAAGAAAAGCACATTACCAATAACTCCACCTGTAGCCAATATACCATACTTTACATACAAAGCATCCATATGACTGTTGATAATCAGAAATACAGCCAAGAATTTCAAGATGTCTATACTATAATCTCTTTTTCTCATATAACATTTACACTCTGATCCACCTATTACTTTCCAAGTCGAATTTCTTAATGACTTTAGCAGGATTACCTGCGACCATACAGTAGTCGGGTATATCTTTGGTTATAACACTCATAGCCCCTACTACAACATGATTTCCAATTGATACAGGGCCAAAGCATTTAACCCCTAACCCAAAATCTACATGGTGCCCAACTTTTATGATAGGGTCATTATCTGCGCCTTTATTGCCAAAAACAACCCCAGCTCGCAAGGTACAATAGTCTCCTATGCTCGCATTTTTTTTCACCCATAGCATATCCCCCAAATGATAAACAATCAATCCTTTACCACATGTGTTTGGGTAAATCGTAATGTGAGTTTTTAAGCTATAATACTTATATAAATACCACCAAAACAGAAATAACAAAGATTTTCTTTTGCCCGTATTCATATAGTATTCCACATGTCTGAGAGCAACGATATAATGCCAAATATACCATTTTTCGTTATGCAGAATCCAATCCTTCAAGGATGAAGTACCCAAACGTCCATCAGCTTGCAAGTACTCCTTTATCTTTTTTTTGCTATTTATCATAACAGCACCATTTATTTAAAATGATTAAACTAAAGTTTATTTACATGCAAAGAGTCTATACCAACAATCCAATATGCTATAGAAAAGGAAACCTAGCTTATGTTTTATGCGCTCTGCATAAACTATGTCTTTGAACAAACTTTGTGGAACATATTTTTTTAATTGCTCATCAGTTTCTATATAAATTTTCTTACTTTTATTTAATATCGCCTCTTTCATCATATTTCTTCTGAGGCTAGACTGTGCTCTTGCAATATCGTTAGAAGATATAAATATTTGATTATCAGCAGCATACTCTAGAATTCGATTAAAAGCAATCAAGCCATCAGGACGCACAAAATCTATCTTCTTACGAGTTACACTTTGTTGATTCACAGTATAGCCATAAAGATTCTCATTCACATAACTAAAAGCAGAAGCACTTACCACAAGCTTAAACAATACCAACCAATCCTCACCTGTTCTAATACTGGCATCAAACGTAATATGATTATCCTCTATTAAAGAACGCTTATAGATTCCCCCCCACACACCCAAAACAGTTCTGCGAGACACTAGTAATCGAAGATAGTCCTTTCTATTGTGTGAAAAATTTATTTCAAAAGGCTGAACATTACCAAAGCAAACCTCATTTAAACCAAAGCGAAGGACATCATATTCCCAAAATTTGTTTTTAGCTAAAACAATTAGTGAATCAGAGCGCAAGACATCATCACCATCAACATACATTATCCAGTCACCATGACTTTTATTTAGCCCATAGTTTCTTGCACAACTTACACCTTGATTAGTCGTGTGAAAAACAAATACATTGCCATATTTTTGAGCATAGTTATCACATATCTGAGGAGAGTTATCTGTGCTACCATCATCAACAACAACGATTTCCACCTCTAACTCATTTACTGCCTGCAAATTAATCAGGCTATCTAAACAAGCCTTTAAGTATTGAGCACAATTAAAAACTGGAACTATAATTGATATTTTCTTTTTCATCATACAAACCGAGATAAAATTTTAATTCGAATTATGTTTTTTTTACTTAATTCACATTCCTTCGGAACTGATTTAATAGCTTCTAAAACTATCATTCGTCCTATAAGATTACAGAAAGGCAAAAGTTTTTTCAAAATTTCGATATAATTTGAAATATAATATTTCCCACTTCTAAGCATATATGTAATTGCTAATCGATAGATAAGAGATCTCTGAGCAGCCTGACAATCGTCATCAATAGAATTTACAAAATCAGAAAGGGATTTTATCCATGATTGAATGTTGTGTTCATTTGGAGCTTGAGTTATACTTCCAGGCCGAATGTTATATAAATAAGTATCCTTTTTACATATAGCATAAGCTGTAACATATTTTGAAGCGAAGAAAGTCCAATAATCATCCTCATGCAATAAACCTTCCTTAAAAAACAAGTTATTATCAATAAACCATCTACGTTTTATTAACTTGTTCCAAGCTGTTGCAGGATAATAAGTCCAAAGCATTCTCCATTTAATCAATTTATGATTTTCTGAATACAAAGGTAATCTATGATTATTTTCCATACTCAGATAATGAAACTCTTCTGTAGCATTTGTGATGGCTCCAGCCTGAACTATATCAGCTTTGGGATATAAATTAGCTGTTTTCACTAAATCTTCTAAGCAATTAGGAGTAATGCTATCATCACTATCTAAAAAATATAGATAGTCCCCAGACGCATACTTTACTCCAGTATTTCTTGCTGCAGAAAGTCCTCCATTTACAGAATGTTCATATATTTTAAAATTAATATTGCCATCATAATTTTCAATTAAATTTTTAGCAATTTCTATACTCTGATCTTTTGTGCAATCATTAATTAAAATACATTCAATATCATTTGTATAACTCTGTTTCATCACAGAGTTCAAACAATCCGAAATATACTTTTCCACACCATAAATCGGAATTATTACTGAAACTTTCATCATTTTATACTTTTAATATTTTAGCTTCTTTAGATTTATCCATCATCATATTGATGATAATTGTAAAAATAGGAATCATGGCAGGGTTTACCCCTGGTATTGATGATAAAGAAAACATTATAAATGTTGCTAATACAAAAAACGCAGCACTTTTATTGTTTCTTTTCCAAGAATATATCATTGGAGAAATAAACAATAATGCATAAGCAACAATTCCAACACATCCCTGATCAGCCATAACACCAAACCAAAGAGATTCTGCGCCATACAAATCAGAATCCAAATTCATTAAAACTACATCATTATAGAGAAATCCAATACCATTTCCCCAAATAGGAGAGTGCATTAAATAGCTCCACGATATAAGCAATTGAGTTAATCGCATATCAGAATTACTTCCATTCACTGTTTCCGTATTAGAGATCGAATCAATTATCTGTTGTAAATAATCACCAGCAAACAATGATAATACAGGCAACATCATGCAGAGAATAAAAATTTGTTTTCCTTTAATATGCGACAACCACATCAAACTACTTACAAAGACCGCAATAATACAACTACGTGCACCAGTTAAGAACACACTTAATGCGCACAAAAAGATAATCAAGACATTACGGCGATTCTGGTGGATAAACTTTGTTTTATATGCAACAAGTAAAAGGGCATAAACAAACAACATAACTCCTCCCAATGTTGTGTGCATTGAAAATATGGCCTGTGCTCTTTTAAAACCAAACCTTATTTCTGTAATAAAAGCAGATTGTATATAATATCCACTTTCTACCAAAAACCTCAATAAAGGATTGGTCTTTGTCACTGTTTCATATAGTACATACAGAGAAATCAGCAAGCCAAACCATAAAGATATCTTCAATAGACTTGTCAATGTTTGATGTGGATACTTCTTTAACAAGAACCAAATACAATAAGCATATATAGCCGACTGGCAGATATTAAATACCAATGTCGGCGTATGACGATATTGATGGGACACACCAAAATTAGTCAAGGTTAATGAAAATATAAAAACTAAAAACATGTATCTAAATGGGAACTTTTTTATTAAACCAGCAGCATTTTTATATTTTATAAAAAATATCATAGATACAAATACTGAAAAAATGCTATAGGGGCTGATACTTCCTAACATAAACGATCCCAACAAGACATATGTAATCAAAATGAGAGGGAAACATGTCGGCATCTTACAATATGCCAAATAACCCAAATACAAGAACAAAAAAATAACAAAATAATTCATTGAAAAAATACTATTTTTACTAAATTATCCTAGCACCGTCAATAATTTACATATTAAATTCTTTGATACTATAGAATCTATCTGCGGCAGAATAGTTTGTGTGAATTTATAATCTTATCATAGTCTTCAACTGTTAAGACTTTAGGAGGACAATGCACAGACCAATCTGTATAGCGAAGATTATCATTGACTACTTGATTTTTAAACGGTGAATTTAAAAAGATGGTTTGAAAGAATACTTCTTCTCCACAGGTACTATCAGTCAATCTACCCAACAAATCGTTCGATATGGCAGAATTCAACACCCAATCTATTGCCCCCCTAGGAATAGAACAATACACCAAACCACCGTACATTTTATAAGAAGGAAGCGAACGACCTTTAGTAAACAGGCGTTGCCACCAATAATATAAAATATCAAGAAGCTTAAACTTTCTTTGACGTAAATCATATTTTGAAGCCAACGACTTATATTTTACAATATCTAAGCCGCCATGCCACCATCCCTTTCTAGGTAAAGAGAAATAGCTCACATAGATTTTCTCTTTTTGAAGTAATTCTTCAAACTTATCAAAATTGCAAGCATAAAAATCTTGCCCAGTTATTAGATGGTAGAAATCATATTTATCACCACTTGCATAAGCTTTTTCTATTAAGAGCAAAAAAGCTTTCAAATGTTCTACAGCTCCCCAATTGATTTTAAATTCACTAAAGACCTTTGCTCTTTTTGATATATCTCCAACTCTTAATGGAGATTTCTTATCAATATGGACATAAAAATCAAAATTATCAGGAGCTATATTAATAATTCGATTAATTTGATCAATATCTTTATATACAGTCATTAATATACAATGTCTCATACCAAATAATCATTTATTATATATATTCTATTTTTAACATATCGATTCAAATATTTTAGGAATATTTGATCTTTAAATACCATTAAAACCAAAGCGTAAGCTATAAGAATTATAATCAAAAAAAACAGAACATTTAAAATATTACTATCAAAATCTACTACTAAAGAAGTTACCCAACCTATAGCAAAGGCAATGATTACATAAACAGAAACATCCTTAAGTTGCTTAACATAACTATATGGAAGGAGTTTACGAGTAGCCCAGACGTTTATTAACGTTCCAGTAATATTTATGAAAACGTTCGCTATAGCCAAGCCAACAACTCCGTATTGAAAACCTATAAAGAGGTAAACACAATATACTATCTTCTTCGGAAATTCAAGTTTTAATACCATCCCTGTCCTTCCTAGTGCTTGCATCAAACTAAGGCTCATCTGACCAACTGGTCCAAACATGATGCCAACGATGAGTATTTTAAAGAGTAAAGAACAGTAAAGCCATTTCTCTGTCCACAACAAGACAATAATATCATCTGAGGCAAAGCTTAAGAATGCAGTTAATGGAGCTATCAACATCACAAGCAATCGCATGATTTCACGGAATTTTTCAGTTAGCACCATTTCGTCATCTTGATACTTTGCAAGTACAGGAAGAGCGACTCTCTGTACTATTCCTGATGTTACACCATCAACATTGGTACATAATCCGTTTGCTTTAGAGAAATAGCCAAGCTCTTTCTTGCCTATAAACTTACCAATGACTATGGAATAAACTTGACTAAAAAATGTACCAATCAAATTTGCTCCCAACAATTTACTTCCAAAGCTCCACAACTTTGCCAATGATTGCTTGTCAAACTTCTCCTTAGGTATCCATTTTGCAAATATCCAAAGCAATACAACACGAATCAACGAAGCCAATACTGTCTGCAACGCTAAGGCATAAACACCCATTCCCCGATATGCCATAACAATAGCAATAATACCAGCAGGAAGTTGAGCCGACAAATTGATAATCGTCTGAAGACGAATATTTAGTTTCGCAGTCAATATTGCAGTCTGGACAATACATAATGAATTCAAGATGACATTTATCCCAACTATCTTAAGCAAAGGTATCAACAGAGGCTCCTTAAACCAGGTTGCAATACCTGGTGTGAACAACCATAGCAACGCATAACAAACCACCCCTATTACCACATTAAAATAAAATGCAGTAGAAAGATCTTTCTCTGTACGATGCTGATTTTGTATCAATGCATTCGCAAAGCCTGCTTCGATAAACACATTTGATACTGCAATAAAAATAGCAGTCAATCCTACGACTCCATAATCATAAGGAGTCAACAATCGCGCCAAGACGATGCCAATGACAAAACTTACAGCTTGACTGGATAGTTTCTCGAAGAAGCTCCAAATAGCTGCACTTACTCCTGTGTATGATGCCATAACATTTTATTCATTTCGTTAAAAACAGCTTGACAAGCTGTACCTTTTTCTTTAATACCCAAAAGTTTCCAATATTTGTCAACAGCCGCAGTGTATTTACTTTTATCAAAAGTTCGGATATTGCATAACAACTTCTCTTCTGTTTCTGCAAACATAAAAGGCATTTGATCTGGGGTTAAATAAAGACCTCTATCATACGATTCGTAATCTGGTGCATACAAGAAACAAGGTTTTCTTTGTACAGCAAATTCTGTAGAAACTGATGAAAAATCTGTAATAAGGATATCTGCAGCACAAAGCAAATCTTGCATATCATCATATTGAGTTACATTAATGACATAACGTGACAAGTGCTTAGCAAAGATGTCTGGTAGAGGAAAGTTTGCTACATTCGGATGAAATCTTAAAAGTAACTTCCACTCACCACCAAACTTTTCTTCAAAAGTTTTTATGAGTATTTCAGAATCAAAGCCATAATTATCGATTTCTGTAAGAGAACGAAATGTTGGAGCATACATCACTAGCTTGGTATGCTCACCTATATGATACTTCTCCAAAACACGCTTTTTCAAAGTATCATATATTTTCTGATTAAAGAAATCATCATATCTAGGTGTTCCTGCTTCAAGAATTTTACCAGTTGTGTACCAAGTAGAATGACGTATCCATTTTGAGAAATAGATACTTCCGCTCAGCATTAAATCTGTTTGACGACAATCCTTGATAGCACTATCTATGTAAACTTTGTCCAATACGGCAACACTGTCTTTCTCAGACTTTTTGGGTCCTGTTCCATGCCAAGTTTGGATATATAACTGTCCCTTACGTTTGTTAAACGAACTCATTCTGATATTTGCGACCAACATCTTGCAAGTTGCCAGCATATATATATGCTTTAGAGAAAACGTACGGATAAACTTTATACCACTATATTGATTTCTATAAAGTTTTGGATGGTTTACGACAGCAATTAACTGTAACTTGCCATCATCGTTGTGCTCTGCTACATAAGTAGCAATAGCCTTCGGATTGCAGTTAAAATGAGCTCCATTCCAACTTATAAAACAAACCTTATTTGAAGAAACAGGAAACATCTTACAGCATATTGGATAAAGAACATCCCATCTTCTAAGCTCCCATCTCCACTTTATTCCGTGAAGAATTCTATGTAAAGTTATTTTTCTATATTCCATTATAATGTTATTTTTCGAGGAAATGTTTAAGTATATTATTCTCTTCTGATTCTAATAACTTTTTATCAAACTTATAACTCAACTTATGTATAAAACAAGAATCCTTTATGAATTGATAATACTCTGGTGTATATTTACGAGAAAAGCTAAAGAGAAGAACATGAGGATTCATATTACAAACATACGGCATATTTTGCCAAAGTTCCTTACATTGCTTATCCTCTTCAACCAAAGCAGATAAAGCAAAATGGAACATATAGTAATTAATAATATAGTTCTTTCTTTGCCAATAATTAAACATCCAGTTCTTCATTCCACGCAATATTGGAGATTCCTTTTTGCTATGAATAAACCAGTTAGAACACTTTATCGGAGAAGCCCAATCAGGAAAAAGATGGCGCTGAAACATAAAATACTCACTCTTATCAATTACTTCTGGAAATGAAGATGTCAAGAGACAAGTTGCATCTAACCAATATCCACCATATTGAAGTAAAAGACAAGTACGCAGCATATCAGAATAATTTGCTTCGGGAATAATACCCTCAGCATGCATTTTCTCTATGAATGCGGGCATCTTAACATATTGAGTCAGATTATTCTCATCCAATAAGATAAGTGGATGTCCACCTGCATTAGCTCTCACACTGGCCAAACATCGTTTCACCAATTCTGGTGCATTCTCCCAACCTTGTTTCCAATACATAAAAATAGATTGGTTTTCTACTACATCATGTGGAGGTATCACTTTTTCACATTCTATGGACATATAAGCCCACTTCAAATGTCTTTTTACCCACTTATAGAAGAACCACTGTTGTTTGGTAAGATTCAACTCCCTAAAATATAAAAAATCAGGAAGCCATCTAAAAATCAATTGTACAATATTCATAGTCACTATTTTTGGAAAGCAGGCTACATGCAAAGAGCAGAAAAGTAGCTTATAAAAATGTGCCCCCATGCACTTCGCCTGCCAATAGTTTTTATCTTAGCTCTTCAGAATTTCAATTGTTCTGCTCACAGCATCACTCATTTCGTAAACTGGTTCAAAACCAATTTTCTTAATTCGTCCGTTCTCTAAAATAGCTTTAGTTGCAATACTATAGCCTTTTTTTTCTGTTTCAGATGGCAAATCAAAAATTACTTTTTTACCAATAGCCTCAGCACAAAATCTTGCAAAATCACGTAAATGAACATTCGTTTTTTCACTACTTACATTATACGGTACCCCAATCTCTCCCTGCAACAAAACGGTCAGTAATCCTCTTACTGCATCTGCAACATAAGTATAAGAAAAATACTGATTCCCCTCGCTCTTGAGAACTATATCTTTACCATCTATAGCATTTTTAATAAACTGCGAAGAAGCCTTAGTGTCATTTTCCAACATGGTTGGTCCAAAGATTCGACACAATCTGGCTATCTTCACGCTCGTGTTTCTTTCCGCTATATAAGACTGGCACAATGCCTCTGACGTTCGTTTTGACTCATTATAACAAGAACGTGAATTAGAAAGATTTAATATTCCATTATAATCCTCCGTAAAACTCTCTTCGTTTCGTGCATTACCATACACCTCATTAGTTGAAGTATACAATACCGTCGCATGGCATCTATCTGCAAGATTCAAAGCATTCTCTATACCCTTAACATTTATTAGTATGGTTTCTATCGGATACTTTGAATAAGCCAACGGATGCGTATTACTTGCCATAGGAATGATATAGTCTACACTTATATTTTCTGTGAATGGCTCACACACATCATGCTCAATGAATTCAAAATTGGGATTAGAAAAATACTCACCTAATCTTGCTTGCGCTTTCTCTGCATTTCTACCTACAGCATAGACTTTTACTTGATGTATACGCATCAGGGCATCAATCAGCATTACACCAACCATACCTGTAGCACCTGTTATCAAGAAAGACTTTCCTTGGAGTTTATCTATATCTTTTATGCTGAGAATATGATTTAGATCCTCAACATATAAAAGATTATGCTTGTTCAATTTCATCATTTGTTCTTTCTATTTAAATATCCTTTAAAAATTTCCAAATCATCAGGTGTTGTTAACTTGATATTCTTATCGCTACCTGCGGCGAAATGTAAACGAACACCTAGTTCTACCATCATGGTATTTGTATAGTGAGAACCATAAATACCAATCTGCTTTTCAAAAGCCTCATGGTACTTGCCATCCAACAAGTCAAAACGATAAGCTTGAGGCGTAGAAACACGTCGAATCGTTTCACGAGGAATAAACTTTGTTGTTGTAGATTCATCATCCTCGCTCACCAGAAATATTTGTTCATTATAAGGTAAAGATGTAACAGCATTACCATATTTCTGAGCTTTACATATAACATCAGCTAACACCTCAGCGTCTACCAATGGTCGAATACCGTCGTGAATGATAATCGTGTCATCCTTTGAGCATTTATCCTCCAAATTGAACACTCCATTTCTAATGGACTCCTGACCAGAGTTTCCCCCCTTTACAATCCATTTCAATTTAGATATATTGTATTGCTCAGCATAAGACCAAACAACATTTTCCCACCCATCAATACAGACAAGTTCAATGGCATCTACCATAGGATGCTTCTCAAAACTTTCAAGAGTATAGAGAAGAATAGGTTTGTCATACACATTGATAAACTGCTTTGGGATGCTTTGTCCCATTCTACTGCCGACACCGCCAGCTATTATAATTGCTATATTCATAAATATATTATTTTTTAGAGTTTACATTTATCCAAACATACATACTTTCTCATAACAAATGGCACAATCGCCAGAAAAGAAAACATAACCATCTAAAGTGGCGAATTAATATTTTCTAACGTATGTAGATACAAATCTGTTCTCTCTATCGATTTTGTTATTTCAAAATTATCGGTAAAACTTTTAAGTTCACTTGGCTCAACAAGACATTTTCTGACAATGCAACTTTTTACCAAGAACTCATAACATGGCATAAAAGTATGAGTTCCTCCTTTCCAATATTCATTGCCTGCAGCTGTCAAAATATCTACTTCATCAGTAAATCTGACTAAATCAAGGAGGTTATCAAGCTTATTCATATCACCACGATGATAGATATCATGGCAATCAACCTCTACTTCATAAACATAACCACCATATTTTCTAAAGAAATTCAATGCTGCGGAGAGCTCGAAGAATAAGAACAAGCAATCCTTCCTCAGAGGGATCTGAACTGGACGATTAGCGTTAAGTATATTTTCTACTTTCATTGACTCTTCGTCCATATATTGTTCAAAATTCGTTTGAGGTTGAATCTCTGCCCCGACCTCAAAATATCTTTTATCTACTCGATATAAATACATAAGCGTTTTATCTCCTAAAATTATTATTTTTCAATCTACAACTCATCTATTCTCTTAGTAAGCATTCAACCCCTATGACAAAATAACTCTATCCCGAGTGTTTACTGGGAGGATGCAGAGTATTTTAAGAATTTGAACATTTTCGATTTTTAAACAGGCTTAACTAAAAGTGCCTTTGTCATCAAGGCATAATGTATATTACCGATAAAGCATTCCCATTATTTTAAAATCGAGAGCATTCGCTCTAAAAAATTTTTATCTGCCATAAGACCCTATTTGTATAAATCTATGTTGATATCAAATGGAGAATCGAAGTCCTTCAGCATCGCATGCTTCGTATCTTTCTCTGAGAGATTAGCATGTTCCGTTGGTATCTTCCAATCAATACCAAGGGTATCATCGAGGATACTGATGCCACCATCAGCCTCTGGATGATAGAAGTTATCACACTTGTATTGGAAGACTGCTGTTTCTGAAAGGACGGCAAAACCATGGGCAAAGCCCTTTGGAATGAAGAACTGGCGATGATTGTCTTCTGTCAGCTCTACAGCCACATGCTTGCCATAGGTTGGTGATCCTTTACGGATATCTACAGCTACATCAAGCACTCTGCCTTTTACGCAGCGCACCAGCTTGCTCTGGGTATATGGTGGGCGTTGGAAGTGCAAGCCTCGCATTACGCCATAACTACTCATTGACTCGTTGTCTTGGCAGAAGTGAACACTGTGTCCCAGGATTGGGGCAACCTTTTCTTCAAACTCTCGCTCGCTGAAGCTCTCGAAGAAGTAGCCACGAGCATCACGGAAGAGGCGTGGCTCTATAATGAGTACGCCTTCAATATCAGTTTTGATTATATTCATTGTTTTCTAATATTCTAAATTCTTTTTTAGTGTTTGATTTTTCTCTTCAAGTATTGAAAGGAGATACTTGCCATAGTCATTCTTCAACATAGGCTGAGCATTTTCTCTCAACTGTTCTGCGGTAATCCAACCCTGACGGTATGCGATACCTTCCAAGCAAGCTACCTTCAAGCCCTGGCGCTTCTCCAGGACCTCAATAAATGTGGATGCTTCAGAAAGAGAATCATGGGTTCCGGTATCGAGCCAGGCAAATCCTCTTGCCATGGTCTGAACCTTCAGCTGCCTATCCTTCAAGAACTCCTGGTTTACGGTGGTGATTTCCAACTCACCACGAGCCGATGGTTTGATATGCTTAGCTACATCTACCACCTTGTTAGGATAGAAGTATAAACCTACCACTGCATAGTTGCTCTTTGGATGCTGAGGCTTCTCTTCAATGCTCAGGCAATTGCCTTGATCATCAAACTCTGCCACGCCATATCGTTCAGGATCGCTTACCCGATAGCCAAAAACGGTAGCCTTGTTGTTCTGCTCAGCATCTACGACTGCTTGATGCAGCATCTGATTTAATCCTGCACCATAGAAGATATTATCGCCTAATACGAGGCAAGCGGAATCATTACCAATGAATTTCTCACCGATAATGAAAGCTTGGGCTAAGCCATCTGGTGATGGCTGCTCAGCGTACTCGAACTTGACTCCGAACTGGCTTCCATCGCCTAAAAGGCGTTTAAAACCTGGCAGGTCAAATGGGGTTGAAATAATGAGTATCTCACGGATACCAGCCAACATCAATACCGAGATAGGATAATATATCATCGGTTTATCAAAGATAGGAATCAGCTGCTTGCTGATACCCTTCGTGATGGGGTACAAGCGTGTACCGCTTCCACCTGCTAATACTATTCCTTTCATAAAACTATTATTTATTGATCAATAACATGTTTTCTAAAATCATCCCGTCCTTCTTTACCATTAAAGAAGGCTCCACCTTTCTCACCAAGCCTCTCTTCCCTCAGGGACGAGAGGATGTAACCGCCCTCCGGTGCTCGTAACCGCTACGCTACAAGGTTGGCGGACCATCAAAGGTCTTCGCCATATTGTGCGGGATGGGACCGCATGGGATATACATTGATTGGTAAAGTATGTACTTTTTTCGAATTGCTCCAATATAGCATACTCTTCTATTTGGTATTATACCTTTTTCTTAGAACAACATGTCCAGCTAAAAACTTTCTTTCCTATCTCTTTCCACTCAGACAACTGAGATTGAGTGAAATCTGCTTCCCTGATGTTTTTCCACTCATTGTCATCCAATAATGAGTCAAGTAGATTCTTGCCACAACCTGGCACCAAAGAAGTTTTACCATGAACTTTATCGCAATAGTCAGAATAAGATTTGTCTTTAGCAAAATCTATTATTTCATCCCAATCAATAGTAATTCTTGAAAAATTACTTTTCCAATAATCACGACTATCTTTCTCATATAGAATTTGATATTTAAGACCTTCTTTAAAATCAAAATAAGAAAGGTCAGAATCTCTGAGACATGCTATATCAGAATTATACTTTTTCACAAGTTTTATTGGTATCAGATTTTCAATTTCTGAGACATTAAGCAGTATATAATAATCTGCATTATAGCGATTATGCCCTAAGAATTTTATGCTTTTAGCCGTTTTTCCTATTTTATCATTAGGATAACACTTATCACTATCTGCTATGGCAAAGATAAAGTTGTCGGACAAAATACTATCATTCTTCAATGCATTTCCGAAATCAGAACCACCACCTTTCCAAGTTTTATACCTTGAAGCCATATTTAATATTCTTTCTTGAGAAAGATAATAATTGCAAACAATTTGGTAGAACTTACCATCTCTCTGGTTTTCTGTACAGAGAAAAGTAGGAACACCAAGCAAGAATGTATCTTCTTCAAAAGGATTAATTTGAAGTTCTTTTCCTACTCTTGAGCAATGCTTAGACTTCGATATAACAGCATATATATCTAACTTAGCTATCAAACCATCTACATCTATGCGTTCCTTTTGAAGTTTTTTAAATTCTGTCATGGAATTTTCATCCAAAGCAGCCTCCAAAGTTTTCCTATCCTCATCTGTTAATTGACACTTCAAATAAACCTTATGACTATTAGTTCGGGAAGCGGTCATTAACTGCACCATTATGTCTATAGCTCTTTCCCGCTCCTTGCCTCGTTGCTGATGAAGTATCACATCAACAATATCCCTTTCTACTTTAATAAACATCTTCTGATAAAAAACCAGTTGGCCAATGTTCGACAAAACCACGCTCATTATATTGAGCTTCTTCTATGTAATTCTCATAACCTTCTTCTGCCGCATTGAACAGAACAATGTTAGCCTTGTCCTTATCCAAGTTATTCTGTTCTATCTCAATGCCAACAGAATTCAATATTGCTTCGCTATGAGTCTCTATAATAAATCTCATATTTTTTCCAGCCGCACTTGCAATAACCTTCGCTAACATCGCTCCAAACTTAGCTTGCATTCTCGGATGTAAATGCAACTCAGGCTGCTCTATAACTATGAACTTTGGAATATCCCCATCACCTCTATAAAATATAGAACGGCGAGAAGGAGCCTTAATTGCATTCCAAATCATCGTAAGAATCGGCAATAACTGTGTATATCCAAATCCTGTGTCCACAAGATTTCTTGGAGAGTTGACACCATCTTTTATCTGCAACTCGATATGACCTTCATGCTTAATTACATCTATAGAAAACTCAAACAAAGAAGAAGTCCAATCTTGAAATAACATACGATCTTTCTCTGATAAATTAGCAAGATACATAGCTAAGTTTTTGCCATCAGATTCGATTTCATCTACTGCATAATTCTGATATCTATAATATCTCTCTGTAGAGACACGCAAAGGACGTACATAAGTAATGCATGTACTAATATCGAAAAGATAATAATTGATATTCTCGATAATTTCATTTAAGTGCATAAGAATATACATCTCATTCAGCACTTCATCTTCACCTTCAATATTGAGACTTTTCAAATAACGAGAGCTTACTTTTTTGTCAATCAAGTAAAAAGCATCTTCCAATTCCATTAAAGGATATGACTCCTCATTTTCTGCTGTCTTGATATTTTTCCTAAAAAAATCGAGAGACTTTCGGATTACTCCCATATATAAACTATCTTCTCTATCTTCGTATATACGTGGAATCAAGTTAATCGCATTATTACTCAAAGCAGGATGAAACTTTGCTTCTATGCCATGCCCATTAATTATAATCTGTGTATTTTCGTCTTCTGATATCAGAATTTGAACGACTTGATCCAAATACTTTATGACAACCAACGAAAAATAGTCTTCATTTTCTTTTCCATTCGTTTTCTTACCTGAAATTTCGAGTTTAACCGAAATCTCAACAGTTTTGGCTATATCCTCTTCCGACAATCCCTTTACATTTGCACGTCTTCTAAATCTTTGGAAACGTAAATTTTGTGACGAAAAAGTAAAACTTATATCAATGTTTCCTTTACCATTATGCACCGTATTAAGAAAATCCTTGAAGTCTACATCCGAAGAATACCACAGAAAAGTTCCATTTCGATTCACACCCAAACTTTGCTTAAGCAATGGGAAGAACTTTAAAAATGAACTCTTGCCACTACTATTAGCACCTACCAAAAAGGTAATAGGCTTAAGATGGATGACGCCTGTGTCTTTGAATTTTCTGTAATTTGTCAATTGTAATGTATCCATAACATCTAATTTATTAGTTTGACAACAAATTCCAATCTAAGCAATTCTTGCATATCTTATCAATATTGCCAGTAAACTCTTTTGTGTCCAAGAAATAGCTTGGATAAGCCTTTCTAAGCTCATCCACCTTACTAACAGAAACCAATACTGCTGCATTTTTGCCATCTTGTAATTTGCTTTCAATTTCTGTATATTTTTCTGAGGCCAACTTTTCTTCATTCCTTTTAAAGGAAGTCACATTAACAGTTGTATTCTCAAAATTAATAAAAATCAAATAGTATGAATATTCCTGAGTTTTATCTTCTGTTTCATGGACACTAACATTCAACGCTTTCAATATATCAGAATAGTGATATTTTTTGTTTCTCCAATAGCAATCTACCATCAATTCTTTCATCGGTATATTGGCAAAACTACGAGCTACAGGCAATTGTTCTTTAAAACAAAACAAAGCACTAACCACCTTGAAAAAATCCTGCCACTCATCATCTCCTTGACTTGATTTCAAGGGTGTATTAGTGTATAACGCCGCTGTTTCCACTGCTGTTGCCCATAAGTGTTGAAGTCGTGTGCGTATCTGCAACTCTATTCTCAATCCATCATAGTCCTTGTTTTCACAATGGTATATGTAAGCAAAATGTATACTGCGATAGCCACTGTCTTTTGGCTCATTGACATAATCGTACATTCTTCTACACTCAAAATCAGCAATTGGCAAGCTACGTAAAAGTGCCTGTAAGCGGAGCAATTCTTCCACAGTATTTATGACTATCCTCAAACCGCCAATATCTTGCATCCCACCTAATCCCATTTCTGGATTCAAGTCCAATTTATATTGGATAGATGTCAAACGCTTCAATCTTCTGGAAATCAAAAATGGGCGAATATTATTGAAATCCAAGAAGGCCACAATCTTTTGTTGTAACATATCCAGAGGAATTAAATGCAAACTTCGCCAATCATTAATCTTCTCAATTGCCTGCTTGAAAGTTTCTTGGTCGGTTGCCGTAAGCATTATTTTGCCAGTCTTATCTATTTCCTTACGAGAATACTTCATATTTTCAACTCATTTTGTGAAGAGGAAATTTATCTTTATCCATCAGACGCTTCTCTAAATTATAAAAATCTGAAGATGCATAATTTGCCTCCAATTCCTTTTCTCGACTTTCATATCCTGCATGACCTCCATCAATGTCATAACCACATTTCAATTTTTCATACTCATTGCATGTAGGTGACGTGATATGAAATATCTCTGACAATTTTGGACAATATTTCTTATTAGTCAAAACTTCTATTGGGAACAAAGCGACATTATCAAGCGTCCAACTTGGAAATTCAAACTCATCAGTTTTCAAAGAAGATGTATAACAAATGCCATATACAAAGCTATCGGTCTTCCTCGTTTCTTTCTTGTCATTATGAGATATAATCCATTCACTCACCAACTGAGGAACTATATACTCTGGCTTAAAAACAGCATCTAAATTCTTGACGATTACCATTGAAGCAATCAAAAGTGGCATCAAAAACAAAACTGCTTTAATGTCTTCGTCATATTTTTCTTTTGAAGGGATACGCATATTCAACAAAGCTATTTTCTTCTGAGTTTCAATACGAGAAAACATACATAAATCAAAATCTACCCTATGCAACTCTTCCCAACATGCATAAGTTGTTGCGCCAACATACAAGCAAGGATAACCAGGGAAACTATAACGCTGTGTCTTGACGATTCCCCGTTTATCAAATGGTATATGAAACATATCCTCATACGTAAATTTACCATTACCACTATGAGTTCTCGCCCTAAAGAAACTACTATGCTCACCCAATATAGTTACAGGAAGCACCTCACTCAATCCTTTGTGACCAGATGTACCATAGAAGAGATTGGACAATTTACTAAAAGTTTGTGAATGCAAACCCTTATATTGCGCCTTGACCATTTCTTTCAATGTCTCACAAATATGAGTAACCTCTTTCTTGACTTCCATTTCCACTTCTGGAGTATCATCAAGATAACTTTGATATGTTCGAAAACAATCGGATAATAAAACACGAAATTCTTTATCGTCTTTATTTTCGACTGGGAGCATAGCAATTAGCTTATCATATAACTCATCTTTTGTCATTGTATGATAATTTTTTATTTTCTAACTTAAATGAATCGACTCTGCTATTACCATTTTAGTAAATCACCGTTAGAACGTAACTACTGATTTTCAGTAGTTAGCACATCCAACATTTTTCCCCCAAAAAACATATTATTAATTGGTATTGCCAAAGCTACCTATTAGGCAGCCTTGACATTCACCTTTTTGTTCGAGTTATAATTACATGGGATTAGGGACATGATAAGATTTTCGAAAACCTACCCGTCCTTCCTTACCGTTAAAGAAGGAGTCCTTCTATTTACTGTTTCTATTAATCTAATCCAATTCCATCTCATCATATTTCAACTCTCTTCCTCCCATCTTCCTTGAATGAGTATATACATACTTTGAGTAAGAAAGAAGGGCAGACAGAATCTTGCCACCATCCACTTCGATGATAGAGCTTTCTTTTTTACCGAGACTGTCGATGGAGCAGAGAGTGATGCCTTGATGCTCGTCGTTCTCATCGTCAGAACATATCCAATAGCGGTCATGAAGAGGACCATCCTTTGAATTGTCGTCATACCATACAAAGTTGAGACTAATGGTATTGGTTACTCCTGATGAAATAGACCTCCATGATGTGGTGTAATCCTCATTTTGATATTTCTGACGATGGGTAAGTATCCTTATCTCCAAATCGTTGTTGATGTCGCAGAGCTGCTTGATAATAGCGAGGTCTTGTGGCTTGAAATATGGGTCGATAATGGTCAGTGTGTTGTAATTGAATGACTGATACCAATTCAAAATGTAAGCCTTGGCTTTCTCCTCTTCTCCTACTTGGATATAGCCATCATCGTTGAAAGTGCTTGTACGGATCAAACTCTCTACACGGTCAATCCGTTCTTTGGTGTCGGCAGCCAACGAAAGGACCAGTTTCAAGTTGTAACGGAAGGCACGATGCATGTTGAGCAAGAAGTCCTTGTTCTGCTTAGACTGCTTGTACTTGCGGTACACATCCTCCATGATATACAAAATAGCATATTTGGCATCGTCTATGTTATGGTCGTAGATGTGCTTGATGGAAAGGTCGAGAATGCGATTCAATTCCAATACTTGACCTTTGCCGTTAAGCAGGTTGTCAAGTTGCTTGGTAAAGAATTTCACTTGCTCACGACGGTTAAGGTTGTCTATCGTATCCAACTTGTCGTGTGCCTGTTTCAACTTCTTGGCTGATGATATATGGTTAAGCAACCGGTTCTTATATTGCACACGGGCTGGATCCTTGTCGAGATTGTTAACCATCTCTTCCGCTAGTTCTGGCTTGTGCTGATAAACCATATCTATCAAGCGTTTATAATCGTCGAGCGTTCCATTCAGGCGAAGGCTTCGCATGGCGGTTTCGGCAACAGGCTTAACCAGGTTGCCAAGATTATTCTCCACACACTCATTGATGCTCATATCGAGGCGGTTCACCTTATCGAAAGTAGAAGATATTGACTCTGCCAGTTCTATGCCTTTTTCAAAGAACACTTCTTTGTCTCCCTTCTTCTGGAAATAAGGGGCTATCTGAAGAAACAGGAAAGCCTTGTCTGCCTTATTGTCGATACGATCAATGGCATCAAACCAGGTCTTGCTGTCCTTATTAGAGAACTCTGATTTAGAATGGCGCAAAGCTGCAAGACAGGCTATCTTATAGCCATCATGCTGGATACCAAAGCGAGTAGGAAGTTTCTCGTTCACTATTCTCTCTATCTCATTGACTATTGCATTCTTCTGATTACTACTTAATGTCTGCTTAGGTTTTCCTTCTTTCAGACTCTTGGCAATGATATTGACCACCTGATAGAAAATTTCATCGTTGGTAGAATGCTCCAGAATGGCTATAAGGTCTTGATAGTCCTTGTATTCCAATGGGTATGCCTGATATTCCGCAGATACCCCAGACAGAGAGGCTTCCTTGCAGAAGATGAATTCTGTTACATGCTTTAAACAGTCGTTCATGAACTGCTCATCGTAGCGGGTCAAGAGAGAATAAAGGGTATCCCTGCTATAATAGAACATGGCTGGCGCAATGCCATAAATGACTATTTTCTGATCCAATACCGAACAGGTGTCAAAATGAGCAGGGAAATATTTTCCGCATAGTTGGTTGAATTGCTTGGTATCGTTGGCAAGATAGTACTCCAAAGCGATATTGCTCCAAATAACAGCTTTCTCGCCATCTGACAACTGCGCATCTATATCATCAGCGAACTGCGTCAAGAGCTGTTCGTCTTCGCACATGCCATATCGTACAAGAAGTCCCATTGAACGGGAATAAAGTTCGAGGGCTATGTCGTATGCCGTGATACAAGATGATGATGCCAAGAAACACTCAGTCTTCATCTTGCGACATTTTTTCAGGATGTCCTCGGCATCACCGCTTGAGACTTTGGCAAAGTTCTTTGCCAGGAAAAAGCCACATTCGATTCTTTCTTTCAACATCTCTATAGACTGCCAATTGTCTAATACTAAACCTTTAATCTTATTGGCAAATGAATCTTCTGGAAAGTGTTTCGTCATCCACAAGTATATACGCATAAAGATGATAACCTTGCGTGAAGGACGTTCCAATTTCTCAAAATAATGAAAATTGGCTTTCAACACTGGAAGGAATGCCTCATGATTTATCTGTTCGGCATAATACAACATGCGAGACAGTAATTCGAGAGGGTTCTCACGGTTGTCGTAGGTATTGTCGGTCTTGGCAATTAAATCGAAAAACTTATCCAGCTTCACCTTTTTCTCTTCCTGTTTCAACAGATACTGACTGGCAGCCAAAGAATAGGCTCGCTTCTTGCGTTCCGTTGTGTTGATTTGGTCTATCAACTCATCTATCATCGTTGGGTAATCACATACCAATGCCTTGATTGGTTCTTCCACCACTTTCAGATGATAGGCGGTTTCTTCCAAAAGGTGTCGGATACCCGATATGATGTCACGGCGTATGTCGCCAGTGGAACAGCCCAAAGTATTCTCTGTCTCTGACCGTTTGCCCAGATAGTCAAACCTACCTAACAGTTTTGACAGACAAGACACACGAACCGATTCGTCTTCCAAATCACAGATGTAGAGATACAGAAGTTCAAGTCGGGACTTGCTCTCCTCTGGAAGGATGTCTTTTGTTGCCTCAATGATAGTCAGTTCGGCATCCACATAATCAAACGTCGGGTATTTGATGGTGTCGGTGAGAGATTCGATATAAGCCATAGCCTTTTTCATCTCTTCGGGCGTCATCTTTGACATAGAATGACAAACGGTGTTGAGAATCTTGGCTTTCGGCATATCTGTATCTGAAACTGCCACTATCAATTGAATAGCTTGCAAAACAGCTTTGCCAATATTTTCCTTGTTCTCATGCTCAGGCAACCATATCTGCAACAAATGCAGCTTACGGGAATTGCTTGGCAGTTTAGCCAACTCACCCAAGAAGTAATCAACCGAGACATCTGCAAACAAGTTCTTGGCGGCATGAGTGAACGTGCGCAACTCATCATCCTCAATCTTGGCACTGACCATATCGAAATTGGTTACGTTGCCTGTTTCTGCATCCGTCTTGTTTGACATCAACGACATCAACGTGTAAACCCTATCGGCATTGACTGTCTCCTTGTTTGCCTTAGCTACTTTGTCAACAATGGCTATAGCTGACTCATAATCTATTGGCATCAAGAGTTTTGCCAACTCAATGGCTTTGCTTGGTATTTTCTCAAACTGTATGGTAGATACAAGTTGGTTAATGTTCTCTTTCAGTACCTCATAGTCGGAAGGGTTCAACAAATCCTTCTTTCTGGCAATAAGCAGAAATGACTTCAGGCGTTCCTCTGAAAGATACACATTACGAGATAATGCCAATGCTTGCTCGGAATGTCCAGTTGCAAGAAGAGCTTCCAGTTCGTTGTCCCACAACTCATTTTTCTCTATCTCGCGAGACATGGACTTATTGAGAGCAAAACGGAACAGGGTTGCCGCATATTTCTCCGGCTCATCTTTGCAGGCTTCATAGCCAAACTCGCACTGCTCGTTGAGAGCTGCCTGAGAATGCTTGTTGACAAGTATCTTCTGGATATTGTCCCTGCTGAGAAAGTTGACCAGCTGGTCTGTCTTATGCAAAGTCTTCATGAGAGGTGGGATGAAGCTGCAATGGGAAATCATATATTGTGGCATCTGCAAAACATGGAGTATCTTCAACTCTATGTTCTGCTTCAAACTCGTCAACTGACGCTTCAGGTATTTATGAAAGCCCTCATTGATGAGGGTACAAATACCCGACGGATCTATATGTACAAACTCCTTATATTTCTCAGACACCCCAAGAAATTCATCTTCTGACAGCGACAAGATGGCTGCTGCCACTGGCACTTGAAGAGGAAACTCCGTATAGGTCAATAAAGCGAAGAAATCATATGTCAAAGTTTCGTTTGTATCAAATATATGATGAAAATCAGCATCATACAAGTCGGTAGTGCCTGATGCATTTGATGCTACCAGATCCTTCAGTTTACCTTTCTTGATATAACGGTTGAGCACTGTTTCCATACGGCTTCCCAATCCTCTTGTGATGTCGCATAGGGCTTGAAGTTCTTCTTCATTGATGTCTGAAACTGATTTTCGGAAATAATCCTTTACGTCGGCATCACCAAACGGAATTATCTCGTATTCACTGATACTCAACTTGGAACAGGAAGGTATGATATTCTTGATATCTTCTTTCTTGCCTGAAAAAATGAAGCGACCATTGTTCCAAAACATCTTCTCCAAAAAACGTTTGACACTCTCAACCTTTTCTGGCGGAACATGATCAAAACCATCAAAGACGAAGTATAATGGCTTATCTGAACGTTTGATTTTTCGATAAACGGATGGCCATAATGCTGTAATGTTGGCTTTCTCTGCATCCCTAATATCGAAGAGTTCATCTGCCCCGTAGGCATACCAGTACAATTGCTCCACAACGCTGTGCTCCATCACATCCGCATCCATCAACATAATGTCAAGGCCATCGTTGAAATAGCTCATACAGTTACGACCATGCTCCCTGGCAAACTGCGCCAGCACAGTGGAAACGCCAACACCCTCTTCACCATATAGGCAAAGAACATTATCTTCTACCAAACGCTTTTCGCACAAAGCAAGTATCTCCTTGCGGATGATTTCGTTTGAGACTGGACATGGTTTGGTATCACTATAGTAAAACATGTCGAGTATAGAGCTTTCTGCAATGGCCTCCTTGTTACAAGGACGGTTGCTCAGCACTTTCCTGGCATATTCTGCTCCATAGAAATTCTGTATGGCATATTTTGCATTAGGCAATATCTGCACGTTACTCTGCTGGATATCGAATTTATTTTGCTCGTCTGACATAAATATGAATTTAAAGAGGGTTAGGATACTTTCCAAAGTATCTTAGGATACTTGGCGAAGTATCTTAGGATACTTGCCCATGTATCTTAAGATACTTTTTTGGGGGTGTTTTAGCGACCTGCTTGACGGATAGTCTTTTTGCGGGCCGTCCAGGCAGTATTGATTGCCACCCGGATGTTGTCGATGGTCTGCCCTTTCTCCCATTTCGGAACGAAGGGAAGGAGAAGGGAAATGAAACTCTGCTTCACTATCAGCTCATCGGTGAGGGATGGCTCTTGCTGTCGCATGGTTGCCACCACCTCGCCCAGGTCTCTCGCTGTCTTGCAGGAGCGAAGGAGGGTGATGTAGCCTCGCAAGGATTCCACCTTATTTATATATATAGATAAAGCCTGTTCTTCCTCGGTGAGAGGTTGAGGTGCTTCGCCATCCTTGGCAAGCGTCTTCTCAGCGAACTGGTCGCCATAGAAGTTTTGCTCTGCCTTTGTAGCGTTGGGGAGGATTTGGTTATTGCCTCCGTATATATTGAAAGTTACATCTGCCATATTATAAAGGTAAAAAAGTAAAAGGGTAAAAAAGTAAAAAATGACTTGCTGGCTATGATTTCTTAATGATTTTCTTAACCTTATTCAATAGATATTCAACGTTTTTCAATGCCTTTCAACGGAATTGTTTTCGAACCACGGATGTTGTATCTTTGCAACAGCTTAAACGAAGAACGAAGAGTGATGAGTGAAGAATTCAATACCCGGGGTGCTCGACATTCGAAGTTTGGAGTAGCTGACAATTTTAGTATTAACAATTTAAAAGAAAGGAATCGATTATGATTGAGTATTCTATTTACATGATGGGTAATCCTATCAAACCAGAGGAGCCTCAAAAGGCTTATGCCAAGAACCAAGTTCGTGAAATCTGGGACTTGAACAAGTTTTGCAAGCACATTGCATCACATAACGCTGGCTACAGCCGAGGTATGGTGAAAGCCATCCTGTCGGACATGTGCGACTGCATTGTAGAACAACTGCTCAACGGCAACAAGATTAAACTCGGTGAGTTTGGTGTCTTTAGCATCTCCATCAACTGTGAGGGTGCGGAGTCGCTGGAGAAGTTTAGCGAGGAGAACATCAAGTCGGTGAACATCAAGTTTAACCCTGGTGTGGACTTTGAGAACCTTGTTGATCAAGCTGAGTTCAAGCTCGTGGCAAGCCGTGCTGGTCAAGCTGCCTTGCTCAAGGCTGAAAAGGCGAACGAGAGTACCGTTGACCTGGAGGCTGCGAAGAAGAAGCCTACCAAGGACGACAAGAGTGACAACAAGCCATCGGGTGATGGTGGTGATACACCAAACCCTGGCGGTGGAAGCAGTACCGACTCTGGCACCGACGGTAGCGGTGATGGCCTGGAGTAGGATTCTCCCTGTGACTGCATCCTGCATAGTGCAGGGTGTGGTCACCCCTTCAAACTTATGTTTCACTTTTAAACACATTTCTGATTATGAAGAATTTTAATGATGGTTCCAAGAAGATTTCTTGGGTTTCAATTTTGAATGCTGCTGTTCAAGCTTTGATTGCAGCTCTTACTGCACTGGGAGTAAGCTCGTGCGCAAATGCCTTATAGCAATGTTAAATGTTAAGTGTTGAATGTTGAATTATGAATTGTGAATTATGAGACAAAGTCAATATATGTCGGCTAACGACATTAAATATCTGGTTTTGCATTGCTCGGCTAGCCGATGCAATGAGGACTATAGTATAGAACAGCTGCGACGCGACCATAAGGCGCGTGGGTTTTATGACATCGGCTACCACTTCTACATCCGTAAGGATGGAACGATGACGCAGCACCGGATGCTGTTGGAGGTTGGTGCTCATGCCAGACCTTATAATAGATGCTCTATCGGCATCTGCTATGAGGGAGGGCTCGATGAGCAAGGCAAGCCTTGCAACACCATGACAACTGAGCAGGAAACGAGACTCATTGACCTTTTCAGGAATCTGAAGATTCTCTTTCCGAAAGCGAAGATTGTGGGGCATCGGGATTTACCGGGGACTACTCCCAAAGAGTGTCCGTGTTTGGATGCTGGAAGCTGGGCTGCTCATCATCATCTCGATTAATACTCTGTTACTGGCGAGGTACTTTTCCTCGTCAGTACCACTTGCTTAATATCTGACATTTCCATATACTCTATTCGATTTTTTGCAAGTATGCTTTAGGAATATATCCTGTCGTAACAGCACACAACCCCTTGATACTCACATAAAGTTTATGATCTTTTTTGATACGGACGACATAGCCTTCCGCTCCTTTCAAAGGACCTTCAATGACTCGGAACTTGTCGCCTTTTGTAAACTTGGGATTATACTCATCGTAAAAATCCAGTCCTTCAACACCAGAAGTTGCTACAATATTGAAGATTTTCACTTCACGTTCTGAAATTTTAGAAGGTTCTTTCAAGTTCTCAGAATTTTTGCCACGATAGAGCATCACTTTATTGAGAAATTTGCGTTCAATCTCTTCGGCTTCTGTTCTCGTAGTACGGAAAAGAATGAGAGATGGCATAATAGGAACTTCCTTCACCAGACTCTTTTTCTTATTCTTGTCCCAATATTTTTGTTTCACATCATAAATATGCTCTATCCCTTTGGCAACGAAATATGCCTTGATAGGCTTTCCTTTCCCAAAAAATATCTTGAATGCGTACCAACTCTCCTCGTTATCTGGTTGTATCATTGTTTATTTTTTTCTATTTTGATCAGGGTGTACTTCTCATTCCCCCGTGTCGTGAAATCATGTTTCAAAACACTTGGCAAGAAAGGGTTGGTTAGTCTATTTCAAATAACGGAAACCTCTAATCACAGACGTACTCCTGATCCAAGAGCATGATAGTCTGCAACCCTTGGAATGATTAGCTGTCCGATTCCTTTGTCCTCAAAATCCTTCCCTCAATCACTCCCGTTCTTCTGAATCTCTATATAAGAGACACAGAAAACCGAAAAACATTCTTTCAATCAACGACTTAGAAGATTGTGTACGAGAAGAATGCTGAAAAAATGTAGAATTTCGTAGAATGATATTAATTTTTTAACACGCATAATTTGCTTGTTTCCAACAATTTTCGTAATTTTGCGGTAAGATTCTGTGTCTCTTATATAAAGATTCAGAAAAATTGGTTCATTTTGGTTCATTTTACATAATCCCTCTTTTTATTCTTTTTTGTGGCTTATAGGGCTGCCAGTATCTTGGCGTTGGCATCATCTACTTCTGAGCTTTTGATGGAACGGAGATAGATTTGTGTGGTGGTTTCGGAATGATGTCCCAATGCCTCGCTGATGACAGAGATAGAGATATGATTATCTCTTGCCGTCGTTGCCCAGGAATGGCGGGCAACATAGAGGGTGAGCTTGCCCTTGATGCCTATCGTAGCTCCAAACTTTCTGAGGTGGTAGGAGATACGCGCTTCCGCATTGTGATATAGGCGTGCCTCATCCTGCTTTTTGTCAATAGTTTTATCCTGTCTTTTGTTTCCATCATCAACAAGGAAAGGAAAGAGATAAGATGAGGAGGAGGTCTGCGCCTGATACTTTTCCAACAACTCCTGCATCTCCTTCTCCCATCGGATGGTGAGACGCTGTCCTGTCTTTCTTCTTGTATAATGAAGATAACCGTCCTTGAGGTCAGATTTGCGGAGATGAGCCAGGTCGATGAAAGAGATACCACGCAGATAGAAACTCATCAGGAATGTATCTCTTGCCATCTCTTCCTTGGGATTGAGATCCTTGACAGATTGCAGACTCTTGATCTGGCTGACATTCTCTGTAGGTATGGCTCTCTTGCGAGTTTGGGCAATACCGGTATAGACATCCGAGAAGGGATGCTGCTGTGGCGTCAGTCCCTTTGCCACAGCTTTGTTGTAGGTGGCACGGAGGATGCGGAGATAGAAGGAGCTGGTGTTTTTGCATACCTCCGCCGTATGATGCAGGTACGCCTCATACGAGCGCATCACTTCTGCATCTATCTCTTTTAGGGCAATATCCTTGTTGTCACGGTATCGCTTAAAGCTGTTGAGGGATGCCTTGTAATGCAGCGAGGTGCGGTATTGCCCGTTCTTCATCAACAGGGTGATGAGGAGGTTCATGAACTGGAATAAAGACTCTGATGTTTTCTTGTTTCTTGACATAATGACAGTGAATTTATGAAGTTTATTAATATATGATAGGGGCACCTCTGTCTCTATTCAAGAAACAAAGATGCCCCTATATAATATATTAATGTGTCAAGGACGCCAGTTCGTATGAAAACACAGGCTGACCTCCAATAGAGAAAAGAAACAAATAGATTTCTAATCTCTCAAGCACCCTACCGGCACAACATATACGCCGTCCTGCGGACGCTGGTAGGCATATTTACCGACACCAGTCAGCACCATTTTGAAAGACGGAGACTTCATCTTATCGGTATCGATTTTACTTTCCAAGGTCACCAGGTTTCTTGCGCCCTCCTCTATGAGCTTGTCGCCACCCAGCTTCACCTCTATCAATCCATACTTACCATTACGAAGATGAACTACAGCATCACACTCCAGACCTTTTCTATCACGAAAATGATAAACAGAACCACCTAATGCATCGGCATAAACTCTCAAATCACGTACACACAAGGTTTCAAAGAATAAGCCAAACGTACTCAAATCATTGATCAAATCATCCGGTCCCATTCCCAAAGCTGCCGTTGCTATCGAAGGGTCGGTAAAATATCTGGTATCAGAAGTACGTATCGCCGACTTGCTTCTCATATTCGGGTTCCAGGCAGTAGAATCCTCTATCACAAATATCTTCTTCAAAGCCTTGATGTAGGAATAGATGGTATTCTCACTAACCTCAGTACTCTCATTGTTGGCAATATCTGCCAATATAGTACCTGCAGTAGCCTGACTTCCCTGATTTCTCGCATACGAACGCATAATTCTCCGTGCTAATTCACTATCACGGTTGACTCCATCTACACGGGATACATCGAATCTGGTTACTGCCTCAAAATACTCAATGGCCTGTTGTAAAGCTGCCTGTTTGCTTTTCTTATCCAAGGCTTTCGGCCAGCCACCCCGACAAGTCAAATATGCCAGATGCTCCAAGTCAATGGGGTTGATTCCTTCTACGAAGTAATCCGTCCTGTCGGTTGCGAACAATTTGGCAAGGCTCACCTCTCCTGTAGAATCTCCTGATTCCCACAAACTCATTGTTCGGAGTTTGAGCCAGGCAAAACGCCCCGTACCCGTATGAAAGATTTCGTCATAACTAGGTGGTACAGCAGACCCGGTCAGTATGAACTGCCCATCATCATCACGCTTATCCACTTCATTTCTGACGGCATCCCAGAACTTAGGTGCTATTTGCCATTCATCTATCAAACGTGGCGTTTCACCCCGAAGCAACAGTTTGATATTGGTATTGACCATAGCAATGTTCTGCTCCATAGTATCTGGATCAGACATAGACAGGATACTTTTAGCTTGTTGGCTGGCTAGAGTAGTTTTACCGCAATACTTAGGACCTTCTATCAAAACAGCTCCCATCGCATCCAGTTTTTCTGCCAATATTTTATCTGCAATTCTTGCTTTATATTCTTTCATAAAATCTCATTTTTATTTTCTGATGCAAAAATAATATATTTTATTGAATATCAAGCAAATAAAATGGTTAAACTTTGTTGATTTTCCATTCCATTGTGGCAGTTGACCCAATTTCATTATGGCAGTTGACCCAAATTCGTTGTGGCAGTTGACCCAATTCCGTTGTGGCAGTTGACCCAAATTCGTTGTGGCAGTTGGCGAAATTATTGCTTCTGATACATGTTTTATCCTGTTTCATGGACCATCACCGGCAACATAAAGAGCCGCAGCTACGGCACCTGCAGAGAACTGGGCTTCAGCTATCCCAACCATTTCGCCCGCCTCTTCAGACAAAAGACGGGAATGTCTCCTAGTGCTTTCAGAAAACAGCTGTTAAAAGAATAATCCTGCCTGTATCAGGAAGCAACGATGGAATGACTGAACTTATGATGCTTGACCATCCAGCGGTATACAACCACACAGATGATAACAGAGAACAGCGAACCGAACCACGTCGTGATACCCATAGGATAGAGCGTTTCCGGATACATCTCTGAGGCAAGATAAGCCAACGGAATTCTTACCAGAATGACCGACAGGAAATTATAAACAAAAGAGATGATGGAATAGCCGCAGGCTGTAAACAAGCCTGAGAAGCAGAAATGAATGCCGGCAAAAAGACAATCATAAATATATCCCTGCAGATAAACAGCTCCTTTTTCTACAACAACAGGATCATCGGTAAAGATACCCACTGCCACCTCCGGGAAAATCTCCCAAACGGCAATCATCAGCATGCCATAACCAAAGATGATGACAAGCGAACAGCGCAAAGTTTTAAGCACACGGTCTACATTGCCTGCACCATAGTTTTGGGAACAGATGGCTGAAACGGTAGACAGCATGGCAGAAGGAAGAATAAAAACCAGACCGATAAACTTCTCTACGATGCCCACAGCACCGGCATCATACACGCCTCGTCCATTGGCAATTACGGCAATGACAAGAAAGCCCAACTGGATGAAACCATCCTGCATAGCTATCGGGAAGCCTATCTTCAGAATACTTTTTACCGTCTGACGGTTTGGACGGAAATCATGTCTGTGAACATCAAATACTTCTCGGTGACGCCTGATGGCAATGAGGGCTACGATCACACTAAACATTTGCGATAAGGTAGTGCCCAATGCAGCACCTCGGGCTCCCCACCCCAGATATCCGATAAAGAAAAAGTCGAGAAGGATGTTCACCACACAGGCTACAGCAACGAAATACATCGGACTCTTCGAATCGCCCAAACCACGGAAGATAGAGGCTATCACATTATAAGCCATGATGAAAGGAATGCCGATAAAGCATACCATAAGATAATCACGGGTACCTTCCACAGCCTCAGGTGGCGTATCCATCAATCGGACAATACCATCACGGCAACAAAGCAACACCAACGCCAACAATATACTCAAGGTAAAGAACATGGTAGCAGTATTACCAATAACCCGGGAAGCCCGGCGCTGATCCTTTGCACCGATGGCATGAGCCGTATTCACAGTAGTACCCATAGCCAGACCAATGACTACGCAAGTAACAAAATACATTACCTGCGCACCATTAGATACAGCCGTAGTACTATCTACATTACAATATCTACCTATCACGAAAAGATCGGCCAAACCATAGAGAATCTGTAGGAAATAAGCCAGAATATAAGGTAACAGAAAGGTCGTGGTATTCCCCAAAATGCTACCTTGTGTCAAGTCTGTTCTATTCATCGGTTGCAAAGATACGATAAAAAACAGAGTTACTCCATGCGGGGCATAGTACAAAAAACTCCGAAGAACCAAGATTGATTCTTCGGAGTTTTTTGTACACCCTTAGGGATTCGAACCCTAGACCCACTGATTAAGAGTCAGTTGCTCTACCAACTGAGCTAAGGGTGCCTCTGCTAAAAGCTTTGTTTTCAAAAGCGAGTGCAAAGGTAATACATTTTTCTGAAACCACCAAACTTTTATGGATATTTTTTGATAAAATCTTTCATTTTATCCATTATGATTGGTTCCTGGAAGCATTATTCCTTCAGCCAACCACCTATCAGACTGATGATTTCCTGTCTTGTAGGCTCTGGGAACGACAAGATGCGAGTTTTGTGCGAACCGCCATGACACATATAAACATGCAGGTTCTTCTTGTTCTTGGTGAAAGGCAAGCCATAAATGCCCGAAGCTCCCCAAGGATCGATATCGCCATAAATATAAACCATCTTCGGATCATTCTTGGTCAGGAACTCTACCATATGATTATAGAGTGCTGGCGAGAACTTCACGTTTTCTGCCCCCTTTGGCACCATCAGTTTCTTCAGATAGCCCTTAGCTGTCTTGATACTGAGATATTTCTTGAATGGTTTGGTATAATAGCCGTAATAACCCAACTCCCGGGCTGCCTGCACATCAAACGAGGCTGTGGCATTATAATTGGTGAAATAGTCAGGTTCACACATGTTGATCCAGTAATCAAACACCATCTTGTCATCTGCCTCTCTTGCAGGAATCTTGTTGATGTCTTCTCCCCACTGCCAGAAAGCAAAGGCGTATTCGAATACAGAGTAATCAAAAATCTCTGCCAGCGGAGCATTGAATACATATTTCTTATCGTTGCAATATTTCTCGAACATTGGCAGCAACGCAGCCTTTCGCTTGAAGAGGAGCAACTGGAAATCGAGCACCTTCTGTCGGTTTTCCTTGGTTGATACCTGATATTGCAGGAACTTCTCATGTCGTCCATCCTCCACACCCTTGTTGAGCGGAGCTACGTATGGCACAGAAATATCTACATCATCAGGGAAGTAAGAACGGTAGAACATCGTAGTCTGTCCGCCCTTGCTGATGCCGGTAGCAATCCATTTTCCCTTGTACATCGCATGCAGGGTCTGGTTTACATGATGCAGATCATAGAGCGAATTCTCAACGGTAAGATAATCCCAGTTGCAAGGACTAGGCATCGACTTGTCGAAATAACGGTACTCTACGGTAATGATATTCGTATCGAAGAGTTTGGAAAGTTCTTCAATATATCCTTCACGCAGCGCATAGTTGGCATTATATCCCTCTGTCACGAGCACGGTAGGACGGTCGAATCCTCTATGGCAGAGCACCACCCTCTGTTCGAAATAGCCCTTGGATGCATCCTTGGCATCGAGCTGCTGCTTGATAAAGAACACATACTTTTCCGGGAATTGCGTACTTTTCAGCGTTTCCACGTTACTTACTCCAGGCAATGCAGCCAGTTGCTTACCAGCCACGCCCAGTTCTGCCGCCAGCATCTGCAAAGGCAGGATGAAGAGCAGCAGCATCAATTTCAAAAATCTCAGTTTCATCTGATTCTCTCTTTTTATTTATTATATTCTAAAATTCAAGATTGCAAAATACATTCTATATGTTTTCTAAAATCAGAACAAGAATCCTGCATTGATATAGAATCCTACATTCTTACCCAAGCTAGAATAATTAGCCTGAATGCTTACCGGACCCAATACGAAATCATAGGATGCTCTCAAGGCTCCTCCCCACAAATCATCACCGATAAGAATATGGGAAAACTTGCGGGCTTCCTTGCCATACTCTCCCAGAGCGGTAAGATAGAACTTACCTTTTACCCGATAGCGGAAACCGAGCTGACCAGTCACCACATTGCGCTCCAGCAGATGAACATGCTGCGCACTCTCCCATGCCACTTGCCAAGGCAGATAGTAACCGTCAGCTACTCCACCTGCATAATTCTGATAAATGGCTGGTACGGAACTGCCAAACAAGAAACGGATCTTGAGCTTAGGAAGCAGATAGAATCTGGAATTGAGACGTACGGCACATTCTCCTTGAAAAACAGCTTCACCGAAAGGATTACCATCAGCATAATGTATTCCGTCATCCGTATGCAGAATGCCCTGAACCTGAATGCGGCTACCACGGGTCGGGAAATAGCGGCGGTCGTAAGTATCCATCACAACAGATGCAAAGTAGTTCAGAAAATGGTCTGACGAACGTGTCTGGATGCTTCCGTCGCGTTCGAACATATCAGAATGATAATGATAATAATCAAACTGCACTCCCGATTTCAACCTGAAATTACCGATATCGCGGGTATAGAATCCAGCGAAAGAATGCGAAAGAAACTCCAGGGCATCCAACTTATGCTTGTCCGCATAAAGGTCGAAATCATAATGAGCCATACGATAGGAAATGCCAATTTTCGCTCCGAAAAGGTTGCCATAGGCATATTTCATTTCCAGATATGGATTACGGGAAATGCGTCCTGTAAAGGCATAATGATGACGAGTAGAAAACTGCTGGTTATTGGATATCTGCGCAATGACGCTCGCCAAATCCTGCGTATCAAAACGTGCACCTACACTGATTCTTCTCGATTCGTTGGGTTCCAGCATGAATACCAGGTCATAAGGTTCCTCGTTAGACTGTCTGTATTCTACACGCGAAAAGATATTCAGTCCCCTGAGCATAGCAAGTGTGCCATCTATCTCCTCAGGACTGACTTCCGAATTCTCCCGTAAAGCAATTTTCTTTCTAATCCACTTTTCCTCCTCTCCGCTGATGCCTTCTATCCGGATGCTTCCTATATGATAGGCTTCCGTCTGAGAAGGTTTCAGCTGTTTGAGGCGTTTATCCTGTAATGTATCATCAGAGGCTACAGAATCACAAGCATCAGCATAGATATACTTTCTCAGAGCCATCAGTTCATCCCATTTCTGGCGGGCAGCCTGTTCTCCCCGCTGTATCATGGTATCAATGGCTTCAGATTGGAAACTGGCTGCCGAATAACCTTTCAGAGAAGGATTGATATAAAGATCGGCTTCAGCCATATTCTTCCGGTATTTGTTCTGCCCCATCATACTTATGAGCTGTTCTACAACAGAAGAAGCCGATTTCAGCTCTTCCTTCTTCTTCCAACCGGTACTCAAATCTACACAGATAATCACATCCGCTCCCATTTCCTTTGCCACATCAACCGGCAGATTGTTCAAGGCGCCGCCATCCACCAGCATCTTCCCTTTCCATTCTACCGGAGCAAACACGCCCGGTATCGACATGCTGGCACGCATCGCCAATGGCAATGAGCCCGATGAAAACACCACCTCCTTGCCTTCTACCAGATCTACCGCCACGCAACGGAAAGGGATAGGTAGGTTGGAGAAATCATCCACCTGATGATACCCCACGGTAAGTTTAGAGAAAAGGTTAAAGATATTCTGCCCCTTCACATAACCGGTTGGCAACGAGACCTTCCTCTCTTTGGAAAGAGGAATATGAACGATATATTTCTCCCTTTCTTCTTTAGAAAGAAAAGTCTCCGATTCACGTTTCACCTGGTCGCTCAAAAGGAAAAGCCAGTTCTGGTTACGGTAGAGGCTATCAATATCCGCAGCATCGTAGCCGATGGCATAGAGTCCGCCCACGATGGCACCGATACTGGTTCCGGCAATATAATCTACAGGAATATCAGCCTCTTCCAGCACCTTGAGCACACCTACTTCAGCCGCGCCCTTGGCACCACCTCCACCCAACACGAGCCCCACCTTCTTGCGTGGCTGCTGGGCTTGCAAAGGAGTATATGCAAAGAAGCAGCAGAATAAAACCAAAAAACATAATATCTTATCTCGATGTAACATCATATTGCTCCTTATTAAAATGAATAACTGGCACGGCAAATACTCTTCACTCTTCACCAACCCCTCTGAAATACCGATAAACAGGGCGATTGGCGGAGGTGAAGAGTTCTCAGAAGCTCTTCACCCACTCTTCACCACTCTTCACCTAAATACTTTTTCAAGAATCCGACAGAAAAGAGAAGAATGATATTTCTTTTCCTCCATAATTCTTTTGTTTTTAAAGTTATATAAAATCACTTGTATTTTGAGACAGAGAACCTTTTTGGATTCTGTCTCATATCCCAAATGTCAACAATATGCACCACATCCAAGGATTCATCATAATAATAAACCAACTTGAAATTACGCATAAAATTAGCACCCCGAAGCAAATAGCTAAACTTTGGTGCACCAAGAAAAGGGGGCTTACCTTCAGGATATTTTTTCAGGAAGTTCTGAATTTTCTTCAGTTCCTCTTTCCATCTTCGAGCTGTTTTCCTACCAAAATTCTCATAAGCATCGATAATATACTGGCGTTCCTTTTCTTCATACAGCTTGTGGACAACTATCTCAGCCATGGGAATTCCTCATATAAACGTTCATTAAAGGCATCAACAGACTCCCATTTAGACGAATCATCCTTTATGGTTTCACAATAATCGATACTATCCAAAAGACCCTCATAACTAAAATGATTTTTAAGAACAGGAATTTCATCTTTCTGCTCTATCCCAGAATCTATCATGTGATGAGATACAGACTCTGATGCAACAGATGCATAAACAGGCGATGGCTCACAAACCTTATCCCCGGCTATCTTCGATTCATCGATATGATATTTCTTTTCCTCCATATTTCTTTCGCTATTAAAGTTCCACGATTCTTATGTAAAGATGGTGCAAAAATACGAAGAAAGATTGGAAACCGCAAGAAAATCTACAAAAAAATGGCAGAGAACACTGAAAATTAATAGATTATACGGATTAAGTTGGATAAAAAAAAGGCCCTGTATAAATTTTTCTTCTTAAAATCTTTGGAGTATTAGCAAATATCTGTATCTTTGCACATAAAATATTTAAAATTAACAATTATGGCAACACAAATAAAGTTCATGAACGAGCGTTTGCAGCAAGAATTAGATAAACTTTGGGAATCTGGCGAACTGAGCAATGAGAAGTTGCAGGAAATGCAGTCTGATCAGCTAACGCTTTCATTGGTACCAAATTGCTTTTGAATACCCTAGGGTCATACTGAAAAGTTTTCTCCACGTTAAAAGAAGCATCATAAACAGTAAACTCAGGTGTTTGGTTGCTACTATTATTTTCAACTCCGATAGTTGAATAAGGAGTAATAACACCTGTAGTAGTAAGCCCTTTAGGGATGAAATCAAATCCATCACCTTTCACCTTAGTCACTTCAGAAATCTGTGCACTAGCAGCCAAAGCCATGACTGCAAAAGCGGAAACAAGTAATGTTCTCTTCATAATTAATTACAACAACAAGTTTGGATGTCTAGCAAACTTGAATTAAAAAGTTTATAAGTTCTTTTTCCTGCAATAACAAAGCGTAGACATCTTCACTTGACATTTGCCTAGCGACACATTTGCTATGCAGTTGCTACATATTATTCTACCCTTGTGAGCATCACCCTTCATAATGATTTTGCAAAAATAGTCTTTTTGATAGTATTCAGAAAATAAAAGCTACAGCCAAACACCCTTATCCATAGCAACAAAGCCAACCCTGATGCACATCAAGACCAGCCTCATCCCCATTAGAACGCAGAAACGTGGACGATCCACTTATCCAACGTTCCAAGGTGTTTGGCCTAACCTATATGCAACAGATAAGTTTTACGTCCACGCTATAGCGGACGCTTACTTATTTATTCTGTTGCACATGTTCTTCCGCGGCCAAACTTCAGGAACATTATTATCGAATAAACAGCAAACGCTATTATTTTAACCCACAAAAACAGACGTCATCGCCTTAGGGCGAATCAATCCGAATGCAAAGTAAATGCAAACGAGCGCAATGAAAGCTTGCTTTCAAATTGCCGAGTGCAGCTTTGCTTCTGCAAAGATACTGCAAAAATCAGAGATAACAAAAAGATTCGCCATTTTTTTTATATTATCCCCCATTTTTTCTTGCGAAATCAAAATATTCGTCGTATCTTTGCAAAAAGATTCAGTTACAAAAAGAAGCGTTATGGACAAGCAGATCAATGAACTCCTAGAGGTTCTGAAAGAATACAAGGAGCTGGGAATATCTGAGCAGATAGACTATCAGAAGTTCTATCTCTACTCTATCATCACCCACTCCACCGCCATCGAAGGCTCCACCGTAACCGAGATAGAGAACCAGCTTCTCTTCGACGAAGGCATCACGGCTAAAGGCAAACCGATGGTGGAACAACTCATGAACCTCGACCTGAAGAGAGCTTACGAACAATCCATCAGATGGGCAAGAGAACATAAGCCATTCACCGTGGAAATGCTCAAGAACCTCTCCGCCCTGGTAATGAGAAATACGGGCAGCCACTACAGCACCTTGATGGGCGAATTCGACTCATCAAAGGGAGACCTGCGCCTTGTTGGCGTTACGGCAGGAGCAGGCGGGCGCTCCTATATGGACTACCGCAAAGTTCCGATGAAACTGGAAGAACTCTGCAACCACATCAACCAGCGGAGAGAAGCGCTCATCAAAAGTCCCAACGCCATAGATGCCTACCTGCTAAGTTTCGATGCCCACAACATTCTCGTTACTATTCACCCATGGGTGGATGGCAACGGCAGAATGTCGCGCCTCATCATGAATCACCTACAGTTTGAATTCGGACTGGTACCTGCTAAAATCATCAAAGAAGATAAAGCGCAGTATATCGAAGCCCTCAATGAATCGAGAGAAGAAGAGGCAATGGCACCCTTCCAGGAATTCATGCTGAAAGAGCACACGCAAAACCTGAGAAACGAGATTCTTGAATACAGGAAATCTATGGAAGAAGATATTGCGATAGCTGATATCAAAGTGCAGATGGAAGGAGAAAACAAGATGGAAAAGGAGAAGCAGGAGGTGGTCCAGAAAGGTGGTCCAGAAAACAAGGAAGTGGTCCAGAAAGGTGGTCCAGAAACGAGAAATGCCATTTTGCACCTTATCGCCAGCAATGGAAATATCACTTCCCGAGAGATTGCTAACACTCTGAACATCAATAGAAGTGCCATCCTTAAGCATCTCAAGAAGATGCAGGAAGATCATATCATCCGTAGAGAAGGCTCGCAGAAATCAGGCAAATGGGTTGTCATATCATAATCCTGACCGATAAATATTATGTGAAAGCAAACACGGAAATACTCTTCACTCTTCACCAAACCCTCCGGAATACCGATAAACAGGGCGATTGCAGAGGTGAAGAGTTCGCAGCAGCTCTTCACCCACTCTTCACCCATATACTTCAACACATCAACGCATAAAGGAGGATACACATCTACCTATCGATTTTGAGTCCAGGTGAAGAGTGGTGAAGAGCGGGTGAAGAGTTGCTGATGACTCTTCACCTCCCGAAATGCCGATAAACACAGGGGATTTGGGAGGAAAGGTGAAGAGTGAAGAGATTTTTGCAGAATACTAAACATAAATCATATTGATAGGATTGGGAAATCTGGTTTCCCCGTCTGAGATGACTGTCTTATAGGAACAGCCGACTGTTCCCTATTCCGCCAGTCGGCTGTTCGCCCCAAACAGCCTACTGGCCATACGCAAACAGCACACTTATCTTTCGGAGATAAATATCAGAACATCGGAGATTTATCTGCCAAAAACAGCCATATCAAAACAAAAACGAAATGAAACTTCCCTGAAATTTGGAGGGTTTAAAAAAATATATTACCTTTGCACCCGCAAAAAAGATAAGATTATGAACGGATTGTATACTATATTATTATTGGTGCTGAGCAACATCTTCATGACGCTGGCTTGGTACGGACACCTCAAGTTGCAACAAACGGGCGTGAGCAGCAACTGGCCTCTTATCGGTGTCATCGCCTTCAGTTGGGCCATCGCCTTCTTCGAATATTGCTGTCAGGTACCAGCCAACCGCATCGGTTTCGTAGATAATGGCGGACCGTTTAATCTGGTCCAGCTCAAAGTGATTCAGGAATGCGTATCGCTTATCGTCTTCGCCATCATCGCCAATATCCTCTTTCAGGGACAGGGATTGCACTGGAATCATTTCGCAGCCTTCTGCTGCCTGATTGCAGCCGTTTATTTCGTATTCATGAAATAGCCGGATAAGGAGTTAACTCAATATAACTCCTTATCCGGCTACCTTTTTAGTTTTATACCTGCCCTACACCAGGTTAAAGATTTCGCTCGGCGTCTTGCGCTTCAATACTTCCAGTTGGAAGTCCTTGCCGGCTATGATGCCTTTGCTGCGCAGGATCTGCTCCACGGTTTTGCGTGCCAGCTCAGGATGGTTGTTCTCCTCGCTGAGATGACAGAGCCAGACGTGATGAAGCTCCGGTGTAGCATAATTAGCAAGCGCCTCGCCACAATCGTCGTTGCTCAGATGACCGTTATCTCCCAGAATGCGCTCCTTCAGATACTGGGGATAATGACCCTGCTGGAGCATCTCTACACTATGGTTCGCCTCGAGCACAAGATAGTTGGCACGGCCGATAAAGTCGTGCATCTCTTCAGTAATATGCCCCACATCGGTGATGAGGCAGAAGTTCACACCTCCGCACTCCACGAAATAGCCAACATTGTCGGTACTGTCATGGGGTACGCCGAACGGAGTAATCTTAAACTCGCCCAGTGTGAAAGTTACGTTCTTCTCTATCACACGAGCATGGTTAGGCTCTATCTTCTTTCGAACACAATAGTTGCGCTCGATGCCTTGATGTACTTTACGGGTCGTATATACCGGTAGATGATAGTCAGTACTCAGACTCCCCACCGACTTTACATGGTCGGCGTGGTCATGGGTGATGAGGACGTGATGCACATCCTCGAAGCGAAGTCCATAGTTATGGAAATGCTTCTTCAATATTCTTATTCCTACTCCTACGTCTATCAGTATCGAATCCGTATCAGTGTAAAGATAATAGCAATTGCCACTACTTCCACTGCCAAAGGATATAAATTTCAGCATTTTAATTGTTATTTTCCATGCAAAGTTAGCAAAAAAGATTCTTATTACAAAGTTTTTTACTATCTTTGTGCCGAAATATCGCAAAAAAATAGAATTTTTAAGATTTGAGAATCATGATAAAGAAGTCGATGATAGGTTTATGCATAGCTGTGGCATGCATGACCGCAAGTATATTCAGCCTTTCGGGATGTGAACCTCACGAAGGCAGCGAGGACCAACTGAAGGCTGACGTTGATTCGTTTGCCAACAATTATTTCAACTGGCATTTCCCGAAAGCCGTGAAGTATTGCACCCAGGAATCGGAGCGCTGGCTGCGCTATGCTGCAAGTAATGTGAACGAGACCGACGTGGAACTGCTGCGCCAGAAACCGGAGGATGCCAGCATCGAGATTACGGATATTGATTTCGGTGACGATGAAACAAGTGCCACCGTTACCCTTACGGTTCATAATTTTCTGCAGATGGACAGCATCGGACAGGATCCGCAGCTCATAGAACAGGCCGATTTCCAACTGCCGATGTGTATGGAAAAGGGACTCTGGAAGATTAAGCTGGATAAATTGCCTTGAAAAAAGTAAGGAGTTTCTGAGGGGCATCATAATCAAAAAAAGATGCCCTACAGAAACTCCTTGCTATAAACTGTTAACTATAAACTGTTAGCTGCACTTAGAACGGCAGACCAACTGCGAAATGGAAGGCGAAATCGCGGTCTAGTTTCGGGTGGATAATCGCCCAATGCTCTTCCTTCGTTCCGTAGGCCGGATTGATCGCCTTCATACCCATATCCAAACGGAGGATGAAGTAATCGAAATTCAACCTGAGACCTAAACCATAGGCTACAGCTATCTGTTTGTAGAATTCATCTATCTTGAACTGGCCACCAGGCTGATCCTGATAATTGCGAAGTGTCCAGATATTACCGGCATCGATAAACGCTGCACCCTCAAACTTCCAGAAGAGCGAAGTGCGGTATTCTGCATTCAAGTCGAGCTTCACATCACCCGTCTGGTTGATGAAATCTATTCTGCCGTCAGTTCCCTTAAACTTGCCCGGACCTAATTCTCTTACGCCCCAACCTCTTACCGAGTTGGCACCACCCGAGAAATAACGCTTTTCGAAAGGCAACACCGTACTGTTGCCGTAAGGATAAGCCACACCGATACCCGCATGCAGCGCCAGAGCATTGCGCTTATCAAACTGCATCAGATGGGTATAATCTACATCAAACTTGGCATACTGGGCATAAGCTATATTAAATAATGTACGCTGCCCCTGGCTGTTCACCTTGAAACCGAATGTCTTGGAAACACCGCTCAGCAGATTGCCCGAACTCTCTACATTCACTCGCACAGCATCTACCCCATCGCTATAACTCAAACCGAAACCCATCTTCATGATAAACAGGTCTTCGTAATTGTAGCGGAGGATGGCATTTCTGTTTTCTGCATTATCAAGATAGTCTCTCTTGAAAGTCTCGGATATCCATGGCATATACACATAGTTGAGATCGAGCAGGTCGAAACGCCAGGCCAGATGATGGCGTGGCTCTGTCCAGCGATAACGCCAGGCAGTAGAGAATACGCGGCGATGAAACTCCGGACGGTTCTGAAGATTCCAACTTGCCGACAACTCGCTGTTTGCCGTCTGTCTTCTTCTGAAATTTCTTGAAAGGAAAGGCGCCAAGAAACGAGGGAAAACCAGTTTGCCTTCAACCGAATATTCAGTATAGTTCTGATCCTGATACCCCTCCAGACCGGTAATGGCCTCGTAGGCTCCACGAAGTTCTATGCTCAGCTGCTCACTACCTCTGAAGAGATTTCGGTTGGTATAAGTGAGCGATGCAGCAGCTCCCAAGTCGCCCGCCGTATTGGTTCCTTCCGGCTGGAAGGCAATGGTAGAAGGCTTGTTGGTACTGATCTGGATATTGCAATCCATCTGCCGGCTGATGCTGTCCCTCTCCATTCCGTTCTCCGTAACCTGGTTGCTGTCAGGGACTTCAGAGAAACTGATGTTGGTATACTTCACCGCCTGCAGACGGGCAAAGTTGTTATAGGTGCGCTGCAAGGCGGCGGCACTGTAGGGACGGCCTTCTCTGAGGGCAGTGGCATTGAGCAAAACCTGATGGCGCAGATGGATTCGGTCGCTGTCATTACTCAGATAGTTGATGTTTCTGATTTCATATCGGGGATGATCAACCTCAGGAGCATTACTGTTTGCCTTATACTTCATCAGGTGGAGCGTCAGGGCGATATCCTTCTGTCCCGCAATCGTATCGGCAGAAAACTGGATAAAATCTTTATGAAAGCGGAAATAGCCATCATTGGTCAGAAGGCTGGAGATACGCCTGCGCTCATTATCCAATGTTTCTACCGTAAATCTCATACCCGGCTTAATCTGCTGATTATCGGGATTATCGAGATGCAGAAGTTGCTGGATATGTTCATCTTCCACTTCATATTTCACCTTACCTATCACAAAAGGTTCTCCGGGATGCAACAGATAGGTAGCATCCAGTTTCTTTCCTTTCTTGGTGGTATAGAGTGACACCCCGGCATGCATGAAGCCCTGGTTCTGCATGGCGGTAAGCAGATCCTGACAGGAGAGCCGCGCCTGCAAAGTATCATAGATGACAGGCTTCTTGCTGAAAGGATTCTTGAAGAGCGAGAAGAGTTTCGGCTTCTCTTTCTGGCGCACATACTGCTTGAGCGCCCCGGCATTATACCCTGCCGAGTCGCTCTTCACTTCCACCTTATTTAATATATACTCCCCTTCCGGCACCATTTTGCTTGAAGAACAAGATGCTATGAGCAGCGGCAAGGCAAGTAATGAAATCGTTTCTTTTTTCAAAATATCTATCGTTTTTGATATGCAAAGATAATGCAAAACAAATTAAATACAAAATATTTAGCACTTTTTATTTTGAAATGTCTATATTTTATGTTACCTTTGCACACATATAGACAAAAAATAAATGATTAGCAAGAATAAAATAAAGTACATACGTTCGCTCGAACTGAAGAAGAACAGAAATAAAGAAGAAAAGTTCGTGGCAGAAGGTTTCAAGGTGGTAGACGATCTGCTCGCTCTGCAACCTGCCGACCTGATTGTGGCTACCGGCGAATGGCTCCGGGGCAAACACTTCGGGGCTGAAACTGAAGTGATAGAGGTTACTGATGAAGAACTGAAGAAGGTAAGTTTCCTGCAACATCCGCAACAGGTGCTTGCCGTATTCAGACAGGCAACCTCAGGAGATTACTCTATTAATACCAGCGAACTGAGTCTGGCGCTCGACGGCGTTCAGGACCCGGGCAACCTAGGCACCATCATCCGCATCGCCGACTGGTTTGGCATCACCCATATCTACTGCAGTCAGGATACTGCCGACGTATACAATCCGAAGGTGGTTCAGGCTACGATGGGCAGCATAGCAAGAGTGAAGGTAGAATATGGCGACCTACTGGGACTGGTAGAATCACTTCCTGCCGATGTTCCCGTTTACGGCACCCTGCTCGATGGCGACAACATCTATCAGCAAAAGCTCGAAAACCGAGGACTTATCGTGATGGGAAACGAAGGAAAAGGCATCTCGCCAGAACTGGCAAAGAAGGTGAATCACAAGCTGCTCATCCCTAACTTTCCGGAAGGTAGAGCTACAGCCGACAGTCTGAATGTGGCTATCGCTACCGCCATTACCTGCTCAGAATTCAGAAGAAACTTTTAAAGGTAAAAGGGTAAAAAAGTAAAAAGGTAAAAAAATAAAAAAGCGATAATTAGAAATTAAAACAAGATAGTTATGGAAGTAAATGAATTATTTAAGCACCGAAGTATAACTTCCTGCATGAGAGCATCATACGATACCATAACAAGTGACTTCAGATCACTCGTAAAACAGACATGGACTACCCATATTCCATTTGCTGTATTGCTGGCTATCGTACTCTATTTCCTCCTCCCCAACAAACCGCTTCACGATTGGGGAGCCGTAAATCCGATGGCTTCGTTCATCCTGCAAACCATCATTTACGGAGCCACTATCGTAATGGCTATCGTATCATTCTGGCATCTCCTGCCAAAAAAGCAACTGTGTCCTAAAGGCGAAAAGCGCAAGATAGGAAAATCCCTCCTCCGCATTCTCCGCCACTTCGGTGGTTTCTTTCTGACCAGTTTTCTCGGCATGATTATCGTAGGCATCGCTACCTTTATCGCAGCCCTGCCTTCCATCATCCTCATCATCGCACAGTTCTATTCCCAGCTCGGTGCACTTGATGGCGACCCGCTTGGTGTGCCGGGTTATTTCACCCCACTCCTCTTTCTGGTGTTCACCATCACCTTCCTGCTCATCATATACGCCCTGAGCTGGCTTGGCATTTCACTTGCCTATCAATTCGGCTCTTACAAGGTGCAAGACGAAGAGAAACAGAGAATGAAGGAAAGCCAGAAAATGGCAACTACAGAGATAGAAAAATATTAATCGTATTAACATAATATATAAGAGACATGAAACAGACAAGATTACTCTTCATCGACCGCGATGGAACTCTGATTCAGGAACCTGAAGACGAACAGATTGACTGCTTCGAGAAGCTGGTATTCACCAAGGGCGTATTCCGCAATCTCGCCTTCATTGCCCAGCACACCGACTACGAGCTGGTGATGGTGAGCAACCAGGACGGACTGGGTACAGACTCCTTTCCGGAAGATACCTTCTGGCCAGTCCACAACTTCATCATCCAGACCCTGGAGAGCGAAGGCATCCACTTTGCCAAACAGCACATCGACCGCCACTTCCCTGAGGATAACTCGCCAATGAGAAAGCCAGGCACGGGCATGCTGACCGAATACATCGATAACCCTGCCTACGATATGGCAAACAGTTATGTAATCGGCGACCGTGAAACCGATGCCCAGCTTGCAGAGAACCTGGGTTGCAAGAGTCTGATTCTCGGAAAAGACGGCATGGACTGGGACAAGATAGCCGAGATTCTCTTTGCCGGTGACCGTATCGCAGAGGTGAAGCGCACCACCAAGGAAACGGATATCTACATCAAGGTAAATCTCGATGGTTCAGGAAAATGCGACATTTCTACCGGTCTCGGTTTCTTCGACCACATGCTGGAACAGATAGGCAAGCACGGCATGATGGACCTCACCATCCATACCAAGGGCGACCTCTATGTGGATGAGCATCATACCATTGAGGATACGGGAATTGCACTGGGCGAATGCTTGCTGCAGGCTTTAGGTGACAAGCGCGGAATAGAAAGATACGGCTATAGTCTGCCGATGGACGATTGTCTCTGTCAGGTAGCATTGGATTTCGGTGGCCGTCCATGGCTGATTTGGGATGCCGAGTTCCACAGAGAGAAGGTGGGCGAAATGCCAACCGAGATGTTCAAGCATTTCTTCAAGAGTCTGAGTGATGCGGCAAAAATGAACCTCAACATCAAGGCTGAGGGCGAGAACGAGCATCACAAGATAGAAGGCATCTTCAAGGCGCTTGCCCGTTCGCTGAAAATGGCGGTAAAGAGAGACATCTACCACTTCGAGCTTCCTAGCTCTAAGGGAATGCTGTAAGGAGTTTATAGTTAAGAGTTTATAGTTTATAGATGACTGTTGCTATAAACTATAAACTCTTAACTATAAACTATTATTAGAACTTTGTCATGAACTCCACAACAATCTTATCTTTTTCTGAAACTTTAGCTATACCACCTTTACGATAGAAATATTTCTCGTAGTTGATACGGATATCAGAGATGAATGGCTTGGCAAGGCTCAGGGTTACACCGCCCGTAACACGATGGCGCTTGTAATCATTGATCTTCAAGGCACCGAGTTCGGTATCAGAACCCCCATATCGGGTACCATCGCTATGGTCGCTCATGAAATCATATCTTGCCAATGGCGAAACCTTCCTGATGATGCTCTTCTGATTGATGACCGGAATGTCATAGCAGATGAAACCATCGAAAGCATGCACATCGTGGAAGGCATCCTTGCTGTAATGCTTGTAAAGATACTCAGCTTCAGCAATGAAACCGCCCTTGTGGAAGGTGATACCACCATCATACATCGTTACCGTAACATCAGATGGCTTGATCTTCTGGGTACTCAACACCAGGTTCACATTCGGAAAGAGGAACTGAGCCTTGGCTGAATAGTTAACACCCTTGGTCCAGTAATCCTTCTGGTTGGTCAAGCCCGAACCATTGAAGATACCGGCATTCACCACGATTGGGAAACCAACATTCCAGGTGTATCCGATTTCGGCACCCACGTCGCGCACGTTGCCCACCTGCTTGGCGATGAACGAGCGGTTGGCGAAGTACTGCTGATGAGGAGAACGGTGAGCATCAATAGTGAATGGCACGCGCTCCTGACCGATGGTGAACTGCAGAGTCTTCCAAGGCTTGATGCGGGTATAGGCATCGAGCATCTTGATCTTACCCTCATCACAGAGATCAATCTCAGCCTTATAACTAACCTCCTTTGTTACATTTCCTGCTACATTGATACGGGCCGTACGCACCTCAAATCGTCCCTCCCCTTCTTCGGTTTGGTATTCATACTTAGAACGGATGGTTCCACCTATCTTCATCGTCTTTACGAATTCAGGCGCATCGTTTCCAAGAGAACTCTTTTCTGAGTTTTGGGCATTCATTCCCATCGACACCATAGCGAGTGCCATCAACAGATACGTTTTCTTCTTCATTTTTACCTTATTATATATATACCTTAATTGATTGTTACCGACAAGAAAGCAATCCCGTTATGAATCGAAATCCTACAAGATGCCTTTCTATTTCTTTTCGGCTGCAAAGATAAGGAGAAAATGTTTCTTTCACAAAACATAAGTATTAAAAATGTGTTACATTGCCTGTTTATAAAGCGTGTAATATGATTGTAACGCCCGTAATATCGATGTAACATCATCGTCATAAACATGTAACCATCTTTTCGCTCTAGTTTAAAAATATCGCCGTACCTTTGCAACCGAAAAGAAATACAATTAACATATATGATTATATGAAGGAAAATAAAAAAGCGATTTTGGAGATTCTCAAGAAGAAGTCCAAGAAAGACGGCAAGTTTGAAAACTTGGTTCTCAACCTCGCCTTACAGAAGATTGATAGCGATAACTTTGAGTTTGACGGCGGGGCAGTATATACCGCCGACAAGAAGCGCTTGGTTTACTACATGAACCATGATGCCAGTTTTACGATTCCTGAGGGAGTAGAGATTATCGGAGAGATGGCATTCCGTGGCAAGAAACAACTGTCTCATGTCATCATCCCTAGTACGGTGAAGGAGATTGAACATGATGCATTCTATGATTGTGATGAATTGGATAACATTTATGTACCTGCCAGCGTGAAAGCTATCAAAGCATATGCTTTCGCTGAATGCGACAAACTGAAGAAGATTACTTTCGCTGGAACTCCAGACAAGTTGAGCCGTCATATTTTCGATGACTGCGACCTGTTGCACGACATCATGGTTCCAGCAGGCAGCAGCAAGTTCTTCCGTAAAGAGCTTCACTTTATCGACGGAGATACTGATTTCCTCGTTCTGGAAGTACCAGGCAAAGACTCTAAAGAATCTTCTAAGAACAAGAAGGACGAGAAAGTTTCTGAAAAGAAAGCTAACGCAGAGAAGAAAGAAAAGACTTCTGAAAAGAAAGCTAACTTAGAGAAGAAGAAAACTGCTCCAGAAAAGAAGGCTGTAGAGGAAAAGGCTGAAAAGAAAGAAGCCTCTGTAAAGAAGGAAAACAATGCCAAGAAAGAGCCTGCGAAAACAAAGTAACTTAATAATTAGCAAATAGTTATGACCAAAGAAGAATTACTTAAAAAAGCATACGTAGAACGCGATATCAGTTGGATGTACTTCAATCACCGCATTCTGCAGGAAGCAGAGAAAGAGTATGTGCCATTGTTGGAGCGTCTCTCTTTCCTCGGTATTTATTCCAATAACCTTGACGAGTTCTTCCGTGTCCGCGTGGCATCACTCAACCGCATGCTCGACCAGAAGCTCGACAAGGATACCGAACAGCAAATTAAGAAATCACTTAAAACAATAAATAAACTCAATGAATATTATTCGAAAGAATACACTGAGGCGGTGGATACGGTTTTCCGAGAGCTTGAAGTACACAAGGTTCGCCTGCTCACCGAAGACCAGCTCAACGACGAGCAGAAGGAATTCCTTACGCAGTTCTTCTACGACAAGCTCAATGGCTCTGTCAACCCTATCTGGCTCAACGAGATAGACGACCTCTCTACCCTGGAGGACAACCGCATTTACCTTGCCGTAGAAAAGGCTGAGAATGACAAGAAGAAGAAATATGCCGTAGTAAAGGTACCGGATAGAGTTTACGGACGCTGGGTGAAGGTACCGGCAAGCGAGGGTTTCGACAACATCATGTATCTCGATGATGTAATCAGATACTGTCTGCCTCTGGTATTCCTCGGTTTCAAGGAGAGCACCTACCGTGCCTTCAGTTTCAAGTTTACCAAGGATGCCGAAATGGAGATGGACAATGATGCCGACTTCGGAACCATGGAGAAGATTGCACTGGGTGTAAACAGCCGTAAGAAGGGTGAAGCCGTGCGCGTAATCTACGACCAGGAGATGCCGAAGGAACTTCAGAAGAAACTGCGTGAGCGATTGAACACCAAGGAGTTGGATGCTTCATTGGCTGGCGGTAGATACCAGAACCACAAGGACCTAATGTCGTTCCCAGATTGCGGACACAAGGAACTGAAGTACGAAAAATGGGCTCCTATCATGAAACCGGAATTCCTTTCCAACGAGAGCATCCTCGACCAGATTCGTGAGAAAGACCGCTTCATCCACGTACCATATCATAGCTTCAACGGCTACATCCGTGTACTCCGAGAGGCTGCTACCAAGCCAGAGGTAAAGGCAATCAAGACCACCCTCTATCGCCTGGCTAAGGATTCAAAGGTAGTGAAGGCGCTCATCACCGCTGCCCGCAACGGCAAGAAGGTAACTGCCGTGGTAGAGCTTCTGGCACGTTTCGACGAGGAGAGCAACATCAAGTGGAGTAAGCGCATGCAGGAAGAGGGTGTGAACGTAATCTTCGGTGTAGAAGGACTGAAGATTCACTCCAAGCTGCTCTATATCGAGTCTAAGAAGGGCAACATCGCCTGCGTGGGAACCGGAAACTTCCATGAGGGCAATGCCAAGATTTATACCGACTATCTGATGATGACCGCCCGTACTAAGCTGGTAAACGAGGTGGCTAAGGTATTCGATTTCATCGACCGCCCATTCTCACCATTCCGCTTCAACGAGCTCCTCGTCTCTCCAAACTCCATGAAGAGCCGCATCCTGCGCATGCTCGACACCGAAATCAAGAATGCCAACGAGGGCAAGGAGGCTTGGGTGAAGATGAAGATCAACCACATCACCGATACCGATATGGTAACCAAGCTCTATCAGGCTTCGAAGGCTGGCGTGAAGATAGACATCGTGATCCGCGGCAACTGTTCACTGGTGCCAGGCATCGCCAAGCTCAGCGACAACATCCACTGCGTGGGCATCATCGACCGCTATCTGGAGCATAGCCGCATCCTCATCTTTGCCAACGGAGGCAAGCCAAGATACTTCATCGGTTCAGCCGACTGGATGCCAAGAAACCTCATCAATCGCATCGAGGTGCTCACCCCGGTATATGATGAGGATATGCAGGCAGACCTGCTCCGCACCATCTCATACGGTATGAGAGATACGATGAACGGCCGTGTAGTAGATGGCAAGGGCGGCAAGGAATTTGTAGAAGGCGAGCCATTCCGCAGTCAGGAAGAACTTTATAAGGCATATAAATAATAAAGCATATAAATAATGATGAATTTAGCATCCATTGATATCGGCTCCAACGGAGCCCGACTCCTCATCAAGCGCTTCGATCCCGAGGCAATCCGAGAGGAAGACCGCATCAAGAAACTCATGTTCATCCGCATCCCATTGCGATTGGGTAAGGATGTATTCACCCTGGGAAAGGTTTCCAAGGAGCGTGAGAAGATGATGCTCCACATGATGAAGGGCTTCAAGCAATTCATGAAGCTCAATGACGTAGAGGCATTTCGCGCCTGTGCCACTTCAGCCATGCGCGATGCCGAGAACGGCAAGAAGGTGCTCAAGAAGATAGAGAAGCAAACCGGCATCAAACTCGAAATCATCAAGGGGCAGGAGGAGGCACAGCTCCTCTACAACAACCTGGTAGAGAAAACAGACTCCAACGAGGGCAGCTTTGCCTACATTGATGTGGGCGGTGGTTCCACAGAGGTGAGCATCATTCACGACGGCGTTCTAGCCGAGAGCTATTCCTACAACATGGGTACCCTGAGAATGCTGAGCGGCAAGGTGACTGCCGAAACCGAAAAACTCTTCAAGGAGAACCTGACGAGATATGCCGAGCAATACGGCGACATCAAGATTATCGGTTCGGGTGGTAACATCAACAAGTTGAACAAGCTGGCACGCCACAGCAAGCAGGACGCCAAGAACCTGACGCTTGCCGAACTGAAGCGTCTCTACTCGATGATGCAGCCCCTGAGCATTGAGGAGCGCGAGATTTCCTTCTCTCTGAAGGAAGACCGTGCCGACGTCATCATTCCTGCCGCTGAGATCTTCCTCAAGGCATGCGAATACCTGAAGTGTGAAAACATCATGGTGCCAAACATCTCGCTCGCCGACTCCATCGTGGATGGACTCTATGAGAAGATGATGGCAAAAACTGAAGAATAAACCACTTCATCCACAAATAAAAAAGATCCGAGACAGACTGGCTAGAAATAGCCGCTGTTTCGGATTAACTTTTTTATAATTCGGATAAAAGAGGTATTTACTATACTTCAGATAAGAGAGTAAGTACGTATCCCTTTTTCTTCAGCGACTCAATCTTAACGGTCGCATCATGCTGAAGAGCATGGCGGAGATACGTCATCTGCACATTCACAGCCAGGGAGTTGGCATAGCTCACGGTACCCCACACCGCCTCCTGTATCATCTCCTTGCTTACTACATTGCCGATATTCTTCGCCAACAAACGGAGGATGTCGGCTTGTCGGCTGGTAATGAGCACACGAGAGGAACGGGTGCGAAGCTCATTGTTGTTATAGCAGAAGGTGGTTTCTCCGAAATGATACACCTCCTCTTCTATCGTCTCACTCTCATTCATAGAGAACCGCTCCTCTATTCTTGCCAGCAACTCTTCCGGATAGAAGGGTTTGGCAAGATAATCGTTTGCCTTCAGGGAGAAACCTTTCAGTCGATCGTTCTTCTCCGTACGGTCGGTGAGAAAGAAGATAAGTACCTTCGGGTCGATAGCTCTGATGCGATCAGCCACCTCATAGCCATCCATCTCCGGCATATTGATGTCGAGCAATACCAGGTCGGGCTTCACTTCCTTTTACCTTTGCACCCAGGAATCAAGTTAGGATATTTGGTTAATGGGTGTTAAGGTGAACTATCTTTCTTTCAAGGTATGCCCTTTCTCATGTCATAGTCCTTATATAATCCAGCCAACTTTCTTGATTCCATTTAACTATTAAATGTCAAAATTATGGATAAAGAACTTTACATAGGCGTGGATGTCTCAAAGCAGACTCTCGACCTTGCTTATTATGACGGAGAAAGCATTGATTGGAAGAAAGCCCATATAAAGGTGAGCAACAACAATGCAGGTTTCAAGAAAATTGGTTCATGGGTGGCAAAGGTAAGCAAGGGGTTTGATATAGTCTTGTTCTGTATGGAATATACAGGACTTTACACCCAAAACTTTAGACTGTGGTTGGAAGAGAAACATTATATTTATAGGATGGTGGAACCTCGCAAGATGCATCGCTTTGAGCCAGACTTGGATGATGGACTGCGTTCGCTCGACCGCATCAAGACTGACGAGCTTGATTCTTTCCGCATAGCCATTTACTGTGAGCAGAACCACAGAAAGATTCTTCGCAACCCATCAAAACTTCCTCCTCCTGTATATTTTAAGTTGAAGAGGCTTTTGGCGGAACGCAAGCAGACAGTCAAGCAGTCAGTCCTTTACAAGCAGCAGCTTCATGATATATGTGCGTATGACACAGATTTGTCTGTGGAACGTAAGAATGGGCAACTTAAAACGCTCAATGATGCACTTAAAGGCATAGACAATGAAATTGACATGTACATAAAAGAAGATGCGGACATCAGCAAGAACTTTTCCCTGCTGACATCAATACCTGGTATTGGGCGTGTTGTCGCACTTGAAACCATTGTCCTGACCGAAAACTTCATGGCAATAGATAACCCACGTAAATACGCTTGCTATATTGGTGTCGCTCCTTTCAAGAAAGAATCTGGTACATCTGTGAGAAAAGGCTCGTCAGTCTCTAAGAAAGGTTTTAAACAGGCAAAGGCAGATTTGTCCATTGCCTGTTTGGTTTGCATGCAGCACATTCCGAACATCAGAGATTACTGGGAACGCAAGAGAAAGGAGAAATGCAGTGGAATAGTGTTTAATGCAATCAAGTTTAAGATGATACTCCGTATGTTTGCCGTTATAAAACGAGGTACTCCGTATGTGGAGACGGACAATTATCGAAATGGGAAAAACAAGCAACCAGGAGTGAACTAACAGTGTTTTAAGACCATCACTATACCATGATAGAGTCTCTTGGTTGCTTTTGGCACTACCTTTGCGAGGAATCCTCAAAAGGAAGGAACTCCAGACAGAGGTAGTGAACTTTTTAATCTTAGGCAAAGCCCTTTCCCTTGATATAGTCTCCTCTGCCCGAAATGTCAGACTCAGTGCCTTTTAGGGAATTAGCTGTCCGTCCCAGCTTTTAAAAGATTTGGCTTATCCTGACATAGAGAGTTCCTTTCGTAAAGCGGTGCAAAGATATGAAAAATAAATCATTTGTAGGCATTGACATCTCTAAAAATGTCATAGATGTATCTATATTTCGTGAGGACACCAACATCAAAATGTTCCCTCATGAGGTGTTCAACAACACTCGCAAGGGATTTGGCGATATGTGCTCATGGCTCAAAAAGAGCCGTGTGGTACTTTCCCAAGCCCTGTTTGGCATGGAATTTACAGGTTGCTACTCCTTGGACTTGGAAAAATTCCTCACGTCCAAGAATTACTCTTTCTGTATGCTTAGTACACGTATAGTAAAACATCATCCTATGGGGACAATAGATAAGCGAGACAAGAATGACTCTGCAAAGATAGCTGACTTCCTCTATCGTTATGATGGCACGGAATGTGCCAAGCCATACAAGTTGCCAAGCAAGGCTATGCAACAATTGAAGCAACTTGTCAATGAGCGTAAGTTCCTTGTGGAGCAACGGACAAACTTTATGAACCGAATGCAGATGTTTGAAACGAAAGAGGATTCTGCCATGTATGAGAGCTACATTAAAAAGCTCAATCATGACATTGAGAAGATAGATCAGGAAGAGTGTGAATTAATGTCCAAGGAGGAAGATGTCTTTGACACTTTTCAGAATCTGTTGACGATACCAGGAATTGGTTTTGTCAATGCAACAAACATAATTGCCATCACACGAAACTTTACCGCTTTTGACACAGCTCGGCAATATGCGAGATATGTTGGCGTAGCTCCATGCAGTCACACTTCTGGTACCAGTGTGAAATGGCGTGCCCGACCTTCCGCACACTGTAACGGTCAAGTGAAAGCTGACCTGTCTATGGCGGCATTGAGAGCTGTTGAGTACGATGTGGAAATGCAAATGTTTTATAATCGAAAGTTAGGAGGCAGAAAAGATTCTGATACTAAGCGTAAGGCATTGAATGCCGTCAAGTTTAAGCTCATTTGCAGAATGTTTGCC